>Ga0315904_10005850_pt1 | contig 16956 bp, 15 predicted proteins | sample LakEriMetagenome_6_FD_203529 | JGI IMG/M metagenome (GOLD analysis project Ga0315904, IMG submission 203529) | Freshwater fungal communities from buoy surface, Lake Erie, Ohio, United States - Buoy 12 MA120 | ecosystem: Environmental > Aquatic > Freshwater > Lake | place: USA: Lake Erie, Ohio...
TTAAATTATGTAAATGTGTAGCTGATAGAAATTTCACTTTCCTTCTAGAAAGTATTTCTAATGCAGCAGCCACCAATGCAGTACCATCTTCCGTTACCGTGCCTTTACAAACTTCATCACACAATAATAAAGAATCGGCATCGGCATATTTTAATATAACTTTAAACTCTTTCATTTCCACTTCGAAACTGCTCAATCCCGCATATAAATTATCGTTACCTAATATACGTGTAAATAGATACTTAAATGGACGATACCGCAGGGAAGATGCAGAAACATACATACCAGCCTGTGCCATAATTATATTTAAACCTAGCGATTTCATTAAACTCGATTTACCAACAGCATTTACACCAAATAATAATACACCATCAATTATAGACGCTGATGTTGTTGTAGATTTATATGAATTTGTATCTTGACTGCCTAGTGATATGTCATTTGGAACATATTTACTAGTTGTCATAATATGTTCGATTATAGGATGTCTTATTAATTTTGCATCTAGATAACTAGACAGACTAGTTTCATTATCAATCACCGGACGTGAATAACCTTTTTCTATTGCATTTAAAACATTTGATTGTAATACATCAATTTCAGCAATAAATCGTGCTACACTACTAAGTGCATCTAGAATTGGTATAACTGTTGTAATATGTATTCCTAGCCATTTATTGAATTCTTGTTTTGCAAGTTTTCCCATACGATCAATATTTGCTTTTAACGTTCCATTACTCGTTTTCAAATAAGGAATTTCTATTTCCCATTTTGATTCTTTCATCTTTAAAAAACATATATCCTTCGATTTAATATTATATGTCCCTACTTTTAATACTGCATCCTTTCGTGAAAAAAACGCCTCTAACTGTTCCTTGCGACTCGTATTCGTAAATATATGTATACCTTTACTAGCATTCTCACCTGTAAAAATTAATTGCTTATCTTTTTCTGCTACCCATTGTGGTTCTATAACTCTAGATAATGCCTTAATTAAATTATCAAGAAATTCCCGATCATTATCAATTTCGGTCTGTAATTGATCTAAATCACTAGAAATACCTTTTTTAAATGGGTTTGCTTCTACACCACTCCAGACATTTGCACGTAATGTTTCCGTGTTAATTGCTTTATGAAATTTATCTATTACCTCTGCAAAAATTTTTATATGTTCGATAGCTGGATACAACCTTATAATCGCATTCTTGCTTTCGCTAATTAATTTATAAATATAATTATAAACATTTTTACAAGCTATAAGTGATTCAATATAGATACCTATTTCGAATGGCTGTAATTTACCTGTTATCGCCTTTCGTAAATAATTTTCTATATTACGCACACTTCCTAAATGTTGACGTAATTGAAATAATGGTGAACCGTATTTATCTCGTGCACCCGCAGTATTTGACATATATGCAGTTTGTAAAGTGATAAAATCACTTATTTGCTGATAACGGGTTTCTAGTATTGAAACATCGGTAATGGGTATAGATAAACGTTGACGAAATAGTGTTTTACCCAATGGCGTTTTGGTGTTATCTAGCAGATCTAATAATGTTGTTCGATTACTACATTTTTTATATTCCTGTTTCATATTATCTAATACATCTAACTGTTCTAACGCATTATTAGCTAACATCAAATACTTATCCGAATTTATCAATATCTCCGGCGTTTTCAATTTATCTATTACCGTTTTATCATGTTTTAGAATAAATTCAATCAACAGAACTAATGCCAAACGGGAATACGTATATTCTGCACCATCTAAACCTATTTGCTGGGTAATATCCATTATACCACGATGCTGAATAAATACAAGTTCAAATAATGCATTCTGATATGCTAACTTATGATATTTATTTTGGTTTTCACTAGTCGAGATAGTGGTTATATTTCTATGTATTTTGTAATTGTAATTAAAAAGATGTAATGAATTTATAAGGTCATCATCAGATATTTTTTCAATAGGTATATTTTCCAGATATAAATTGAGTTCATTAGGATTTTTAATTGTTAGTAATTTTAACAATTCATCTAGAGGTATACTTATATCTTTAGAATTAGAATTATTAATTGCCATAACACCATTTTCACCTGTAAGACAATCAACATATGCTACACCAATTTGAATTTGATATTTATCTGTATTAGAATGATTTGCCAAGGTAGTATTTGTTTTGCTAGGTTCATAATATTTACGTGTTTGTTCAATATAAATAACCATTGAAATATTGGCAAAACTATCAGAATTAATATTAACACCTGGTGATATTATACTAGCTTCTTTACGTTCAAATTTGCTAGAATTTCCAATACGTTGTTGTTCAAAAAGAACAATAGTCCAACCAAATTTATCTACTGCTTTTTGTAAATAAGGATTAATATAAGATTCACCTACACCACCCATAAATACTTGAATATTCGAATTATCATATACAACCTGTGGTTTTGCTGCAACCTTAAGGTTTACATCATCGCAAAATTCCCATACATTACCAACACGAGTCCCATCAGGATAAATAAGACCATAAATCTCAAAGAATTCACCAACTTGCATTAATACCGTTATTTTACTTTTATTTAATTTAGTAGTATATTCTTTAAGAGTTTCTAGATAAAATTCAACTACCTTTTGTGCCATTTTCTAGTGTGGGGTATATTGAAATATATCTAGAATTTCTTTAAATTTATAAATTTTTTTTTTTTTTTCTATTTATAATATAAGTTAAAACAGTTTTATTTTTTCTTCTAATTGTGCTAACTCTTAAAATCGGAAAATATGCTTTATCTAAATTTACTTATTACAATAATTCCTTTATTAGCAATAATTCCACTAATTGCTGCATTTTTCTTACCATTTTATACAAAGGTAATTCCCATTACAAATATCTTAAAAAATGAACTATACATTTATTTAGATAAAATTAAAATTGAAACCATCGAATATTTTAGAATAGTAGAAACACAGACATTTGAGCTTGATGACTTAGATAGTGATAATAATACAGTAAAATTAATAAAGACAATACTAGCATTATTAATAATTTTAATTATTGGTTGCATTATCCAATTATTATTAAATAGTTTATCTAATAAATTATTTCATGATTTAGTTAGTTTATTTATTTTATTATTATCGGTATTAATTATTGGTTTGATAAGTTATGCTGGTCCGTCCAAAGGTTATAAAATTGATACAGGTGCAATATTATGTATTGTTTTCCTATCAATAATATTTCTAAAAGAAGCATTTACTAATAAAATTATTAAAAATATAATTAAAAATATACAGTAAATAACCTATAAAATATATGAATATTAAAATTTTTTATAGGTTATTTACTTTATACAAAATTAATTAAAATGATTAGACAAAATAAAACTAAGAAAACTAAGAAAACTAAGAAAACTAAGAAAAATAATAAGGTGAAAACGTTACAGAAAGGTGGTTTTAAATTACTACCAAATTTTATTCGAAATTTTAGTCGAAAATTTAGTAAAAAATCTGTAAAAGGAACAGCAGTTCCTGGGATACCACCACCAAAAAATCCTTATAATAATCTTGGATTAGCTGGTCCAGTTTATAATGAACCTGGAAATCCTGGAAATCAATATATGGATATGCGAACACCTAAATCACTATATTCATTAGTACCGCCTTCACTATCACCATATATTCCTTATCTTCCAAGTACTAATGGAAGCAAATCAAAAGAACCTATATATGAAAATCCTAATAATATATATAATCGAATGAAGCAACCACATACTTATGAATCTGTAACAAATGAACCTATAAAAAATCCTAATACTCTATATAATCAAATGGGTCCACCTTTACCACAACGTACATATAAACAAGGTAATCCAGGACAAGGTAATTCTACACAAGAAATTACTTATGCTTCATTGAATTTTTCTAGAGAACATGGATTACCTCAATCTGAATTATCTCAAACTGGATTACCTAAAGCTAACAAAACAGGGAATTCAGGGAATTCAGTAATTTATGCAAGTGTGATGTCTGTGCCTAAATCATCTGTATCATCTGGAAAAGGTAAGGGTTGGGGAAATGAGGCTTCAACATTTAAAAAACCTTAGCTAATATTAAAATACTTTATAGTTAAAAAATCTTAATAATTTATAGATAAAAATGATCACAAAAATTAAACAAAATAAAAATAAAAATAATAATTTTGTAAATCGTAAATACAAAACTAATAATAAAACTAAAAAAAATGGTAGATTAACTTTACAGAAAGGAGGTCATGTGGATATTCCTAAAAATCCTTTTATTGGTCCTTTTAAGCGGGTTGCTAGTACGGTTAAAGGATTTTTTAAACCAAACAAAACAAAAACTGTAAAAGGAACGGCCCTTCCTAGTATTCCACAAGTAAACCATAATCCTGAATCAAAACCAAACGTATATGCAAATACTACAAACCCATATACAAATATGAGTACCCCAACACAAATATATGGCACAGCAGGAGTAAGACCAATATCATCAATGACTGTAGCTGGTTCTGGACCAGGATATATTCCTTATAAACCAGAAATGCATCAATATAGTCATTTACTACCAAAAAAACAATTATTGCCACAGTCATCACATTTATATGAAAGTACTACAGATAATGAACCAATATATGAAAATCCTAATGAAGTTCGTAAATTATCGAATGGTATTTATAACCAGATGAATCCATCAACAACATTAAAAAGCAAACAATTAACGGTAAAAATAGAACCAAACCAATTATATAATTCACCAACAATATATAATACTATACCAAACAAAAAACCATTATCAAAATTAGCAAATAAAATAAAAGGATTATTTACTGGAACAAAAAAAGCACCTCCTGTACCTGAAAGTCCAAGACCAAAATTGTCTACTTAAAATGAACGAACAAGTAAATTAAAATCTTTATTCAATCAATCCAACATATAACAGTATGGGACCCCCTGAAAAATCTAATACAAATGCTATAAACACAGGACCTTTAATGGAAACTTATGTATAATTTTTTGACATACATTTAACCTTTTAGAATTTTTTTATTATTTTCTAAATACATTTTAAGTATTAAGTTGTTTCTAGAACAATAAAATTATGCAAACTAGAAAACGTCTGGTGCGTAAAACCAGGAAAAACAGGATTGGCAAACGGGTAAGCCAACGGGGTGGTTGGTTTAAAGGGACACCAAAAGGGATACCGGGATATACACCAGCAGGGAAAGCACCAATTATAAAAGATTCATCAGCCTCATCAGCCTCATCAGCCTCATCAGCCTCGTCAGGTTCACCAAGGTCATCAATCTCATCAGGTTCATCAGTGCAATCTACTTTTAAGATTCCGATTAGTATGACAAATTTAGCTAAAATGAATAATGAAACTATAAAACAAAATTATCCACATATAAATAATAATAATATTAAAAAATTACATATTTTTAGGAATGAACTGGCTACCAATGAAAAAAAAAATCAAGAGTAATACAAAATTTGAATAATAATAATAGTAGACAAAAAACACTTCAAGGATTAAGTACTAAATTATTACAACAAATGTTAACAACAAGGCAATTTCCTGGAAATCCTAATGTAATGTTATCAGCTTTTAGTGGTAGAACACAATTAGAATTAAACAAACGAGAAAAAGAAATAAGAAATGAATTAAAAAGAAGGGAAACATTAGTAAAATCAAACGCAAACGTATCTGCTACAAATATAACACAAGAATTAGGTAATAATATAATAAAAGAATTAGGTAGTGATATTGTATCAAAAAGAGAACTAAGAGAACAAAGGATAAAAAACACAAAAAATGCTAAAAATAAAATAAATTTATTAAAAGGTTTAAAAAATTTAACCGGTATTAATAATTCAAGTATAAAACTTAAAGGTATAGGTCAGGATGAACTATCAATTAAAAATATAAATCCTGATAAGTTTAATACTGATAGTTTAAAAACAATATATGAAGCATATGAACCATATTATAGAAATTTATTATTATCACAATTACAAAAAAAAAATAGAATAAATTATGAAACATTATTATCATCTTATACAGAAAAAAATGCCTTAAATTCCAAAGCAGTACCAATAGATAAAATTTTACAAGAATTAAATAAAAAAGAATTAGGTGAAAAACAAGCCAAAGAAGTAAGATCTAAATACTTAAAACATTTAGATTCTTTAGATACAGGATTTGGTTTTGGAAATACGTCATCAACAAATAATATATCAGAAAAATTACAAGGACCACCTGCACCACCAGTACCACCACAACCTAATTTTAAATCATCTGCAACATCTGCAACATCTACAACATCTGCAAAACCAACACAAAAAGTATCAAATGGACAACCATCCACAAAAGAAAGCTCGATAGAAAATCTACTTGCTAATATACGAAAAGGTACAAGTTTAAGGAGTACAGTACCACAACAACAAAAATTAGAATTATCACCAGAACAAAAAGCAATAAAAGCAAGACGTGTAGCAATTGCAGGTAAAGAAGGTAACGAAGTTAACGAAGAATAATTCAATACCAATAAATGAAATTTAAATAATTGACATTTAATTTTATCCCTATAATGTAAATTAAATTCTTTCTCTAGTATAGATATACTATAAAATTAAAAATGGTTTTCTTCGAACTAGGTAATGGTTGTGATTCTTGTGATACAGTTCAAAGCATTCTTCCCAATAATGTAAATATGCAAATGGATCCTAACTCTAGTATGGTTGCTAGTATGGTTATGCCCTATGGTACCCAATCCAATATGGTTAAACAATATAACGGTGCAATTTCATCTGGTTATACTACACAGGGTTCTAATATGGGTAGTATGGGTATGGGTTCCAATGGTTCTACAATGGGTGGTTCAACACAACCCACACAGACAATGGTTATGGTTCCAGCAACTGTTGCAACTACTACCACAACAGCAATGCAAGGTGGTAATCAAGTCGTTGCACCTGGTTCTGTTGCAGTAGTAGTTCCTACAACCAATAACAAAGCTAGCAACAATTCTAACTCCAATTCTAGTTCTAATTCTAGTTCTAATAACAAGGTAGAAGGTTTTACTGATGGATCTGCTGGGATGGCCGACCCCCGAAAATGGGTTATTCTAGGTCTTGTTGTATTTTCTGCCTTGGCAGCAAATGAATGTTGTAAGTATTTTCTTAATAAGAGTTTACAACTTAATGATGGTTCTCCGTTGTATTATGTGGGATATGTTGCTGTTGCAGTACTTCTTACCTGGGCTGCGGAAACTTATATTTCCAAGAACTAGAGATTATTTACATTACAATTTCCATTAACATTACACATAATCTTAACCTTATTCAAATTACATTAGTTTTGTTTAGTTTTTGTCTTTTGTCTATTGTTTATTGTTTATTACATATTACCTGTAAAAATTAATTTTTATTTTAACACATTTTAATATGCCTCTACCTGATTATATGTATGTAAATACCTTTCTATCAGTTTTTTGGATAAGATAAAATACAATGGGAAACAAAAGAGTTTTCACGCCATCCGGATAACTGATAAAAATGTAATTAAAAAAGTAATTAAAAATGTTTTTGGAATCTTTGAACGGTTGAAGAATAAGTATTAATATACGTTAACGTATAAAAATAAAATAATTGTTATTTATAAGAATGTCAACAACTAATATTTTATTTAAAGATTATCTTAAAAAGTATACAGATATCGGCAATAAATTTATTGATGATTTCTTTAGTTTGTACAATGTTAAAACTACAGAACATGATTTTGTTATTAATTTTAATAGTATAGCTAAATGGCTTCAAAGTCCGAAGTTTAGTTTAAAAAGGACACTTTTACAAACATATCAAAAAGATTTAGATTATCAAATTACGACTATACCACCAAATGGTAAAGGTCGTCCAAGTGAGGAAATATTACTTACTCCTACTTGTTTTACACCCTTGAAGATTTAAAATGAGTCAAATCTTTAAGGTTGGGTCTTTTCATACCTATGTAAATTATGATTAGTTGCACATCGTCAAATATGCATGAAGATTTATAGTCATCTCTACTACACCCTCTACTATAATGTCTTTAAGACAATGAGGCTATAGTGTCATTAATGGAAGAATCAAAATCAGCAAAACACATTCTTAATATATACTTATACTATATTCTTTAAGTTATTTTAATTATTAATAAATAAATTGTTTTATGTTAAAAAATTTTATAGTCTCATTTTAAATCTTCAACGGTGTAAACGTCTTGCTATGATGTCTAGAACCACTAAGGCTGAAGAAGTGCGAGAATATTTTTTGAAAATTGAAATGCATTTGGACAAATATAAAAATCATATTATTAATTCTATGAATAAGAAAATTGAATTATATGAAAAAGAATTAAAACCTCAACCTGAAATAAAAACAGAAGGTGTTATATATGTATTAAAAACAAATGAAAATATTGAAAATGTTTATAAAATTGGTAGAACTAAAGATTTTCAATCTAGACTTAAAACACATCAATCATCACATCCAGAAAAACTAGAAATAGCTTATGTATATGAAACAGAAAATATTGAGTATGTAGAAAAATGCCTTAAAGATTTATTAAAAGATAAAGCATATCGTAAACGAAAAGAATTTTATGAAGTTGACCCTGATATATTAAAAATCCTTATTTTTCAATGTGATTGTTTAAATATGGTTGCTAGAAAGAAAACTAAAAATATTACAAATTCACAATGCAAATATATAATTAACATACACCGTAAACTTGGTTCTCAAAATAAACAAGTATTGCTAGATAAACTATAGAAACATCTAAACAAGTTAATTTTAATACTTCCCCCTGCCCGATTATCCATCCCTTAAACGGTTATTAGCGTTTTAACGCCATAAAATTAGGGATGCAATAAAGATAGAAACCTAATGGTTTCAGTAGTTATCCGCATAACCGTTTTGGATTTTTTAAAAATTCAAAACCGGTAAAAGGATATGTATGTAAATACCTTTCTATCAGTTTTTTGGATAAGATAAAATACAATGGGAAACAAAAGAGTTTTCACGCCATCCGGATAACTGATAAAAATGTAATTAAAAAAGTAATTAAAAATGTTTTTGGAATCTTTGAACGGTTGAAGAATAAGTATTACAAATTGTCCTGTAATTGTCCTGACAAGTGTAATTTTTCCCATTTTATTTTAACTTAAACGTATTCTAGAATACGTTATTTAGCCCCACTCCACCATTTCTTAGTATCAATCAACTTAGTCCGATCATCTAGTTTATCTAGAATATCGGCACTAATTACTACCTAGGGAAATGGAAAAAACACCTCCACCACCTGTTAGATTACCTATATTTATACCAAATGAAATAAAAACTTTTCGTTTTACAATAGACCAATATGTTCAGCTAGAAATGGAATATAATAGATATATGATTTATAAAGAAACAGTTAAAAATATTGAAAACGTTTTTAAAGTTGCTGGATTATGTAATGATACTAGCAACCGTAGAAATTATGAAAGTAAAAGTATATTTGATAGATTTGTTTTAGAATGTATTAATCACGGTATTTCACCACATTGTAATGTTCAAACATCTAAAACAGTATCTATACCACATATGCAATCCATGCAATCCATGCAATCCATGCAATCCATGCAATCCATGCAATCCATGCAACAGAAACACCGCACTCCGCATAATCTAGATGAAGGAATGCAACCGGTTTTTGGATCATTACCTCTAGGTTCTGCAGAGGTTATATCCTCAATAATAGATACACCTATTCTAGCAAATCATTTATTTTTTAATGTAATTCTAGCAGATGAAAATAAAATTAAGGAAACAGTTTATTTTAAGAAAATGATATTAGAATATATTGAAAAAAGGTTTAAATTTGTGAATGATAAAGTGCCGTCGATTTTAAAAGTTCTTTCGCTTGCACATTTTAAATATGCCCGTATAGTAAATGATTTATTGAAGAATAAGACTAAACCTAATGTATTTGCAGATATTTCATGTTGTATAATGGTTTCGCCTAACAGTGAAAATTATATAATTCGTTATAAAACATTTTCTAAAGTTATTAATTTTCAAAGATATATTAAATTAATTAAGAATTATAGCAGGCCGTTCCCGTTTGATATTCTTAGAATGATATTACGTTATGCAATATTTGAGGGTTCAAATCAGCAATGGTCGATTGGTATAACATTATATGATATAATTGCTAGTGATTTAGAAATAGGATTGGAAATGTTTGCTAGTCCATTGAATTTTAATATGAATCAGTTTTGTTCGTTGTTTTTAGACACGGATAAAACATTTGGTAGTATAGGTAGTTTTTATAATTTATCAATGGATAAGATATTAAATATTAATATGAGAGGTGTATTTTACAATCCGCCGTATTTACCAATTCTAATGGCAACTACTAGTCGGATGTGTTTGCAATTTTTAGAAGAGATGGCAACAATAGGTAATGATTATTATATAGTTTCTTTTTTACCGAATTGGGCTGATGCAGATTATATAAAAAATTTTATAATGAGTCCATATTGTGTTTATCAAAAAATGATACCTAAGGGGGAATATGTATTACATGAAAAAGATAAGGGAAAACTCATACGAGGTACATTTGAATTATTATTTATAGTTATGAATAGTATTAAAAATAAATGGTCGGTAGAACGTAGTTCTAGTTTTGATAAATGGTGTAAGAATATTGTTAAAATAATGAAGGATGAAACACAAATACAAAATATTGAAAAGTAAATAAGGAAAATAAAAATTGATTTAAAAATGAATTTAAGGTTAAATATAATTCTAGTAATATTTTTCATCCTAGTTCGATAATGTTATCTGAATCGATAGCAGTGAATAAGGTATCATATGAAGTAGTAGCAACACCTGATGAACTAGTATCTGGTTATTTAAATCCCTTTAATAAGGTTAATAAATTAGTTAATAAAAATACGGTGCAAAATATTTTAAAAAAATATGGTGTATTTCAGAATATAAATAATTTAGATTTATATCAGGATGCAATGACCCATGAGAGTTATACAATAGGTAAAATAAAAGAAGTATGTTCACGAGATAATGTTAAAGTGGTTAAAAATCCAGATGGTTGTGTATTATTGCGAGAAAGGAGTTATGAAAGACTGGAATTTTTAGGGGATGCGATAATTGAACATATTATAGTTTCGTATCTTTATCGGCGATATCCAGATCAACGTGAGGGTTTCCTTTCAATGATGAAAGTGCAATTTGTAAATCGTATTACTTTAGGTCATCTAGCAAAGGTTTTAGGCCTACATGACTATTTAGTTATTGGTCGTACATTAGATGATTTACAAAATGCACGTGAAGATGATAAAATTCTTTGTGATATTTTTGAAGCTTTTATTGCTGCGATTTGTCTTGATTTTAATAATGATAAACATGGTTTTCTATCCAGTTTTATTTCTGGTGCAGGTTTTCAGGTTGCTGAATTATTTATGATTAATTTGATTGAGGACGAAGCATCACAACTAGATATTACAACTTTTATTCTAGATGATCGCAATTATAAAAATAAAATTATTAAGTTAATTGCACGATTATTTAAATACAAGCCAGAATATAAAGTTATTAAGAATGATGTTGGTCGTCAAGGTGAAACAATTATAACAATGCAATTAATTAATCCAAAGACACGTGAAATTCTTAGTACTGGAACTGGTGTTAATATAAAACGTGCAGAACAAGATACTAGCAAAAATGCACTCATTAATTTAGGTTATTACAAAAATTAAAACATTTTACAAATACATACAATGCATTTCTTTCCAAGTTTTATAACTAGCTGTAATTTATTGTAAAAAGTATTAGCTATGGTACTATATACAGTACCCTTGGAAGGATATGCAATTTAATTAACGATATCGATAATTTTTTTAATTAAATCTTTTTTTTTGTTTTGTATGATATTAGATTGTGGTTGTCCTATTAATCCATTACATTGATTATTAAATTTATTGATTGCAGTGGATATTTGCGACCATTTATTTGTAAAAGATGATGTGTTATCGATAATGCTACATAGATAAATTTTAAGTATAGATTGAAAACTGTTATCTAGGTTTTGTGTATTTATAATAATTGGAAATAAATTTGAATTACTATAGGAATTAGACGATGTGCTAGATGTATAAATTTGCATCTTATTAATATCGTCAGTAGTTATAGTAAAACCATATGGTTTGCCTGGTTTGGTTATATGATTTTGTCTTGTTGAATTATGAGAATTATTTAATAGTTTTAATTGTTCCAATTGTTCTAATTCATATTCATTTAAACTTTTATCATTATTACTATCACTATCAAACGCATTATCTGGTAAATAGTCATTTATATCAAAATTATGAAAACCAGTTCTAGATGGTGTGCTAGATGGTGTGCTAGATGGTGTGCTAGATGGTGTGCTAGATGGTGTGCTAGATGGTATATTATATGTAGTTCTAGGTGGTGGTGGTGGTGGTGTTAATTTAGATTTAGATGAATTTTTTTGAATAAGTTTTTGATAATTATTTTTTAAATCGCAACTACAAGAGGAACATTTTGTAAATTCTGATACAATTTTACCTAAACAAGTAGAACAATATTTGAATTCACATTGATAACATTGAATATAAGGTTGTTCTTCTTGATAGCAAATATTACATTCACCGATAGCAGGTTTAACTTGTTGAAAAATAGATAATATATTTTTGGATTCAGTATTATTAATTTGTTTTTGATTAAATGTATTTTGTTCTTCTTGAAATGATTGTAGAATTACTTGTTCTAAAATATTATCCATATTGGAAAAAATTAAAATAATAACAATAATATTTTTAACTATCAATTTTTTATTTCATTTTTTGTTTCATTTTTTATTTACTTTTTAATTTACTTTTTGTAAGTTTTCTAGAGCATTTTAGAAACACGTTTCATTGTTCGTTTCACAGAATTACTAATCTTATTAGTGAGAGATTTAGTAGATTTATGTCTAGAATGTTTGCTAGAATGCTTGCTATGTGTTAGCTTAGAATATAATTTTTTACTATGAGAACCAACCATACGACCAGAAGATTTGTGAGATTTGGGACAATCTTCGGTAGGAACACGTTCAATGGGTTTTGCGATTGCCTTGTAATATAAAACACGATATCCTTGTTCTCCTTTAGTTCCAATTTCAATTGGTTTAGCTAAACGAATACGTTTAGCACGATATGCATAAATCTTATGATCTGATCCTTGTGTGGTTTCACGCATTTCAATATATAGGGTGCATCGACCACGAATATTCTTAACTCGACATAAATTATTAAGTGCATTTTCTGCAGCACGTTGTGGTGAATGTTTGTGATAAATACCAGTATAATCACCATGGCTAAATTTAGTAGGGCAACCATCAATATGATGGGCGGTATGAATAGTAAACGAACGTTTACCTGTTTCTTTTAAAGAACGTGATTTGCTAGCCATTATTATTATTTAGTTTTGATAATATATCTATTCTAGAATCAGATTTTATTTTATATCATATTGTAAAATAAAATATATGTAAAAAAAAATACTAAAATATAAATAAAATATGAGAATAGAATAGTAAAAATGCATGCTTTATTACAAAAAATACTTATAATTATTCCTATACTAGGATTACTAAGTATTCTAGCTATTTGTAAGATTAATGAATCATTTGTAGTTGCTAGCGACTTTTCTAAAAGTGTTTTGGGCAGTTCATCATCTACACCTACAACCACAGCACCTAGACCAACAGCACCTACAACCACAGCACCTAGACCTAGACCAACACCAACAAGCATACCTTACAGCACACAATTAACAATGCAAATTGCAAATAAACTAGGTGTTTCATTACGTCGTATTAGTAATTTAAATTATACGGGTGATATAAATAAACGTGATATATCTGTATCATTTACTATTCTAGATGCTAATTTACTAGAATCTGCAAATAAAGAACAAGATACTGCTACAGTAGCATCCATAGCAAATAAATTATTTCAAGATAATACATTTACAGTTATGATTAATGGATTATCTATACCTTTAAAAAAAATAAACTCATCTATAACTAGTGCTAGTAATTCTAGTAATTCTAGTAATTCTAGTAATTCTAGTAATTCTAATAATGCAAATGTGGATTTCTTTAATAATAAAGGTTTACTAGATACTGTTAAATATGCTAAACAAGTTTATGATACTATTCCTCTTGATGAAAATGCGACCCGATTCTTTACCTTAAAACCTGATAGTAATTTTAATCTAGTGCCAGTATTGAATTGATATTCTATCCTTTAAATATAAATATTTTTTTGGCCTATCCTTTTGGAGGTTTTATAGCAGATTGTTAAAACACTTGTGTTTTAACACTAATAACAAAACCGATAAAAGGATAATCTGTAATCTGTAATCTGTTTGGCAATTATTAACGAAATGTAATTTATAAAAATTGGTTATTTACTGTGGGGGGAATTGGTTATTTATTTTATAGCCATAATTTAATGATTGACTATAATCAGGAATATGGGTATGTGGTTCCATCCAAACACGGGGTTGTCCAAATTCTGTAGGCCAATAATCTGTTGTTATATCTCGCATTGTTCTTTCTAGTTTGGTTTTAGTATTGATTGGTGATAAAATATTATTTCGCCATTGGTATAAATCTAGTTCATTTTGTAAAATTTGTTTTTTATCTGGATTGGTTTCTTTATCAAATTGAGATTGAACTTTTGCAATATCTTTATTATCATCTTCTGCACGTCGCCGGCCTTCTGCTATTAATATATCACCTCGATAATAATATTTACGATTAGGATTATATGCTAGAGGTTTAAATTGGGTATAACTGGTTGTATCTAGTTCTTCTAATTCTGGTGGTTGATATCCTTGAATTTTATTAATATTAGATTTAAAAGATTTACAATTAATAGCAATAGTTTTAGAAATATCTGCTAGGTTACCATCGCTGGGTAATGGGGATGATATAAATTGATCTCGTTTATGTTCTCGTGCATTACTAAAATATTCTTCTCGAAGTTTATAAGTATTTTGAATTGTTTCATATGCAAAAATTAGTATTATAATAAATAGTAAACTATAAATAATCATTCTAGCAGATAGTTTATTTATCACTATTGAATATTTATAAATTAAAAATACAAAGAAAAATAGCAGATTTAGAAAATTAATAAAAATTGAACTTTTAATTTACTTATTAATAAAATTGTGTTTAGACTGATTTAATGGTGTTATTAACGCCAACGATTCAAAGTTTTCAGCTCTAAACACACCCCTGTTCAGCAACCTGTGTAAATCCTTAATGGTGACAGCTCTTGGCGAGTACCTGGTGTAATTCCACGGGTTTCCAGCTCTATTCGTTTTTTTTATTTTTTTTATTATTTTTTATTATTTTTTATTATTTTTTATTGCTAGAATTAGTTTTAATTACAATAACAAAATAGTCATATATAATAGATATGACGACGCCAGTAGAAAGTGGTAAATGGTCATTTGATCGTGCTAGTATATGGAAATCTCGTTATCCTAATTGTAGTAAGTCATCAGCGAGAACAGCACCTTTAAATATTGATACAAATAATATATCACCATGTAATGCATTATGTCGTTTGAATATAAGTTATAAACCAACTACATGTAGTGTGAGTATGATAAATAATATTCCTACTGTATCATTTACACCCAATTGTTATCTTAAATTTAAAAATGATTTTTTTTATCTTCGAAAAATGACTTTACATCGTCATAGTATGCATACTATAAATGAATCACACTATGATATGGAAGTACTACTTTATCATAATCGCAATCCTACTAATGATGCAGATGGTGGTGTTATTCTAAGTATTATGTTAAAGAAAGGAACAGATTATGGAAGTGCTAATGAATTTCTTAATGAATTTATTAATCAAATGCCAGCAAATGAGGCTACAACGGAAACAGACGTTAAAGTAAGTGATAACTGGACACCAGAACAGTTATTTCCAGATAGTAAATCATTTTTTTATTATGAAGGTGCATTACCTTTTCCACCGTGCACACCTAAATGGTCAATTATTATATTTGAAGAAGCAGTTGGTATTGCTCAAAATATTCTAGATACAATGGGATTTATTCTTAGTGGTGATGCTAGTAATCCCAATCCTAATGTGAGACCTATCCAACGCAAACCACCTGGAACCGTTATTTTTTATAATCCAAATTCTAAATTTGACATCTCCCAGGATATGACAGGTGCAGAAACTATAGAAGAAACACAACCAACATTACCAACTACACCTAGTCTTACTGGTGTGTCTTGGTTAAAACAGAATATTTACTATATCAAAGGTATTATTATTACAATAATTCTAATATTAATGATTTATGTCGCTATTAAATTTGCAAGTATCATTGTTAAAAATGATATGTTAAATGCATTTATCATTCGCCAGTTAAAAAAGAAACAAATCCGTGAAGGTGAAAAAGCACAAACTGCAATGGCACAACAACAAGCAATGGAAATGGGCGGTATGGCACCTGTTGCACAAACTAATATATCTAATAATGATAATAATAATAATAATAATGATGACAATTACACCGACCGAAAAGAAAAATAAGACTTTATATTTATAATTTAATAAACATCATTGAAATAACTTAAAGACATTGTTAACATACTCTGTTAAGATAGTTTTGTTGGTTTTTTATCTTCCACTTAGGTGTTCTAAAAACCTTCTTGCATATCTAACGATGTGCAGACAGTATTAGTTTTTCTCGTTCTAAGGTATCAAACCGAAATAAAAGAAGGAGATTTATAACTAACACTTATATGTTATAAAAGGTAGTAACCCCTTAAATGGTGTCAAATACTAC
>Ga0315904_10005852_pt1 | contig 16954 bp, 4 predicted proteins | sample LakEriMetagenome_6_FD_203529 | JGI IMG/M metagenome (GOLD analysis project Ga0315904, IMG submission 203529) | Freshwater fungal communities from buoy surface, Lake Erie, Ohio, United States - Buoy 12 MA120 | ecosystem: Environmental > Aquatic > Freshwater > Lake | place: USA: Lake Erie, Ohio...
TGTGGACGGGTATCTTTGACAATACAACCGTGGATAATTTGCGTCCTAACCCCACAAGTCCGGGAACGGGACTTGATCTTCAAACTTACCAGCGCCAGCTTTTCTGGGCTCGTCCGCCTGCGGAGACAGTGGTGACCATGACGACGCACCACGTGCCAAAAGGCAAGATTCTCGTGCTGTTCCAGAGCGGTACAGCCAAGGTGCTGGATGTTCGCAAGCTAGGACAGGTGCCCTCGGCAGCCCCTGCGGGTGACTATCAGTTCTGGCAGCTCAGTAACTAACACAGGAGGGTGGGGAACATTCCCTGCCCCCTTGCGGTCGTAGAGGAGCCTGACGCAGCTTGCGGCAGGCTCTCCCACTCCGAGAGAGAGTAGACAAAGCGCAGCGATGAAAATAAGAGACGCGGTAGAGAAAACAGTCAAGCTGAACCTGAGGGGCACCTCGCTGGTTGAGGTTCTTGTGGTTCTGGTGATCCTCCTGATCGGGGTGTTCGCCATTATCCAGGTCTTCCCTCTGGGCTTTACCCTCCTGCGCAACAGCGAGAGTCGTATAAATAGCACTCGGCTTGCGCACGGGCTGATGGAGAAGGTGCAAAGCGAATCCGCGAACCTTCCCGATGCCGTGGTGTACTCTTACTTCACAGGAGCCTCAGGCAGTATTACCCGCCGATTCGTAGTGGATGAAGACCCCGATGATCTCTCTGGTGATTCGACCGATCCGTACTACAGCGATCTGAATAAGTTTCGCTTTATCGTTGGTGAGCCGGTCAAGATTGGCCTGCCTACCCCGACGGCAACCGGTGTGTCTGGTTCGCCCTACATGGCAAAACTGGGGCCGATCTACATGGATGCACTCGTTGGTGATCCGTTAGCTGCTCCGACAACCCCGGCCTTGCGGAACTACTTCAATTTGTTTCTGGCTGTCAATAGCGCACCGCTGAATGTCTCTCAGGGGAGCTTCCGCGTTGATCCTAATTTCTATCGGGCACGTCTTGCGGGGCCGCAAAACTGTCTTGTGGATGAGAATGAAGACGAAAACGGAGGGGCTTGGATTCTCTTCTACCCCGCCGCAACGGATCGCGTCTTCAAAGTACGCTACGTGAAGCTGGGCAACGATCACGATGACGATCCTTTTGACAATGCCGTGGCAGTGACCGACGAAATCACGGTTCTTGCCAATGAGTTTGCCTGGAAGCAGATTCCTGGTGTTGGGGCAGACGATGCCATTCAGTCCGGGAGCGAAGTGGTCACCCGCGAGTTTACCCGACTGCCTCTTAACGGGCCAGGTTCGGACTGGGCGGTGGATGATCCTCTGACACCCAACGTGGATGAGAGCGATCCCTACCAGTACAAGCTTCTCTCCCAAAACTTAGATGCGGCGGGTGGACGTAGTAGTGTCGCGAACCCTGGCATTGTTCTCTTTCACCCGCAAGGCGCACGCTTTGGCAATGGTAAAGACCCATTTAAAGCCTACATGGACTATGCCGTTCTCGACTGGCATATCATCCACGATGACCGCGATGTTCCGATTGTGGCGGCGGGCTCTGATGGCGAAGTGCCGCTACGCACGACTCTGACCCGGATCAAGTCGCTGGACTATGTCAACCCCGATAACACGTTCTACGAGGGAATCTTCCCCGCAGGTGATACGGATATTACGCGTAACACGGATATTATGGTGATTCGTCTTGACACCGGAGGGATTCTCAACGGTGGTCAAAATGGTCGCCCGGGTGACTATGGTCTGCTCAAAGCAGGGATGGCAGGGCAAGCGGCGCTCGACTACTGGGTAAACTCCGATCCCAAGACGGGCTCGTATGCCAATGGCATGATCTATATCAATACGAATACCGTCGCTCCGGGCACCCCGGTTCGTATTCTCTACAAAGGGCAAGGCGACTGGGGCGTGGCTCTGACCAAGGCGATGGCGACGTATCGGAACTTGCAGACAAACGCTCCTGCATGGCCACTGGATCCGGTTCTGGGCTACCAAGTCTCGCCGGATCGCCCTGATGTCTTCTGGCGCTCCAGTGTGGCCAATGTTGGGCAGCTGTTCTTTGCGGGTAGTGAGCTCAACAAGGGAATCACCGTGACGCTTCAGGTGAATGTGGGCGGTTCCTGGAAACGAAGCCAGCCGCGTCAGCTCTCGATTGATACCCCTGATATCCAGCTCAATGCAGCGGGAGAGCGCCGTGTGGTTCAGGCTTCGGTGGACGTGACCAAGTACCTGCGGCAGCTCGGCTGGGATGGTAACCCAGATACTTGGCGGGTGGCGGGCGATATCAAGGGCGCAACCGCCAAGACCCGTGTGATCTGGAAAGATAGCCTGGAGCGAAATTCCCCGTGGCGTATTCAAGACCTGGATACCTACCTGACCCAGTCTATTCTGAAGTAGAGATAGTGCGAAAGATGAAACCGATGCAGCAAAGTATAGCAAGGATCATTCGGGGGCAGCGGGGCTTCACCATGACGGAGCTCCTGGTGGTGATCGCCATCACCTCGATTTTGCTGGGGCTCCTCTTTATCCCCATTACCCAGGGCTTCAACCTAACCCGTAAGGCCCAGAACCAGGTTCAGGCCCAGACCCAGGCGCGCAACGGTATCCAGCAGATGTCGCGGGAGATCTCTCAGGCGTCTTTGGTGCTCGACAATAGCAGTGCTGCCTTGAACTACCCTCTCAAGTTCTCGGTCAACACCGACATGACTCCCACGGGCAATGGACAGCCCACGACGGTGCGTACCTGGGTCAATGGCACCAATGTCTTTCCGGCGCGGGTTCTCTACTCCAAGCTCGATCTGGTGATCTCCGGCAAGCTTCCCAACGCTGGCACGAAAGATCCGACCACGGGCGATGTGATTGGGGGCTCGCAGCTTCGCTTCCCGCTTGCTTTGGGAACTCGGATGGTGCGCTACTTTATCGGGCTGAAGGACAACACGCGGCCCTACTCCAATATCTACCAAAGCCGTGTCCACAGTGCGTTAACCAACAGTGTCAACGGGCCGACGGAGTTTCCGTTTCAAGGGGATACGGGCCTGAACCCCTTTGTGCTCTACCGCGCTGAGTTCGATCCCAACGACCCGAGGCTCTTTAATGCGGCAAACTATGCGAGCTCGATAGAGGATCAGGGGGGCTTTAACGACCCCAACTTCTTCTACAACTTTAACGTGGCACCGAACGGTGCGAGCTACGCGGCCAACTGGAAAGCGATCTCGTCTGCGGTGGTGGATGGCCCCAACCAAGACGTGATTACCTGGGTCAAGGACGATGCCAATGATCTCGTGCTTACCACCCCGTTTCGTCCGCTGGCCTCGTTCTCCCCGAGCAGTGTGGCGGGGGATACCGCCACGCCTGCCTTCCTGAGCGCGACCGCGTCGGAGTCGCCCAACGCGGTGCCGACTCTCTACGAAGCGCAGCAGGGACACTGGAGCCTCCCAACCACGCTGACGTTCTACCGCGCCGCGAGCCGTGGGGTGGCCAACGAGGACTACGGGGTTCTCAAGATCACGATTGACCTTGAGATGCTACCCGGTGGTGCAACAACGCCGCATCTGCACCTGAGTCCTAATGCCAATGAGAACTATGGCACTCTAGCCACCACGGACGCGCAGCTCTACTGTGCTCGACTTGCCAGCACCGGAGAGATTTTTGTCAAGACCCCGAACCTGACCTTCTTGCTCAACACCGATCGTGGGATTGTCAAGACAGGTATTCCGCCGATTGCGGGTGATAATACCGGAGCCCCGCTGGTTAGATTACGACTTCCTAATGGGATGCTGGCTGCACCAACACCGATGGCTTCTGGCGGGTACCCCGATGCCAATCCCGGCGAACTACAGGAAACGGTCTATCGGATTAACACACGCCACGTGGACGCGGGCACAGGAACCATCCCCACCAACCAGGGCTGGAGTGAGCTAAACCTCTGGGACGGCGATCCTGGTTTTGGGCCACGCTACTTTGCCAAGGAATCCCTTGACCCGACCTCGCCACTTTTTCAGCGCTCCCCTATGAACGTGGGTGTCGCGGGAACCTACTTTTCGCCACTGGCTTACTTTGGAAATCTCTCTGGGACGGGAGTACTCAATCCGGGCGGTGGCTTGATGGTTGTTCCCGGCAGTGAGCGGGTCGTTGGGCCGGAACTTTCCGTGACTGCCGCCACAGCAATGGATCAAGTGCTCGCACTAGACCCACTTCTCGCTAATAGATCTAAAGCTGGCATAGGCTTTGTGCCCTACTACCGTGCTCCAGGTGCGATCTCGTCGGTGACCAAAAAGTCCACACAGGTGCAAGATCCGATCAATGCCTTCCTGAAGCGCTGGACACCGATTTCCGGGCAGCGCACCTACATGTTCGATCAGGACACACGCCTGCAACCGACCTCGCTCCTGCCGACCGCCTACCTGCGCTTTGACAACCCCAATGGCCCCGGTCTTCCTGCCTGGCCTTTGACAGGTGCTAACCCTGATCCGGTATCTGGTGTCCAGATGGAGCGGGAGCTGCAAGTGACCTATCTCTGGCAGAACAACTTTGCGCGTCTGCGGGATGATAACGCGCCCAAGCGGCGCGGACAACCGGTGGATGCACAAGGGCTTGTCATCGGAGATAAGGCCATTATCGCCCCGGAGCCGGATGTGCTTAAAGTGGATTACTCGACCCGTGATCTGCTCAATGTGACGCTGGGAGCGCTGGTCTACGATACGAACACTCGTCAGTCAACCTCCATCAATCTGAACGACAAAGTGCGTGTAGGGAACACGATACGATGATAACCACCAACTTTCAACCCCGGCGGCGCAGTCGTGTGCACGCCCAGTCACTCACCGTGGCGATTATCGTGCTGTTCTTGCTCTTGTTTCTCGGTGGGCTCTTTATCGCGCTGATCGTCAATAACATGCGCGCCGGTCAGGACGCTGCAAAGGGCTCCGCCGCCGACAAGTTCGCCGAAGCGGGCCTGACCTACATGGACGACCAGCTCACCAAGTCGCCCGAGGGAGCCGACTGGCGCCCAGTGCCTTTTGTGGCCGATCCCCTGGACACCGATGGCAATGGCAACTACGACGATCAGGACACCAGTGGCAACGGAAGGCGCAACGCGGAGCCGCTTCGCACCACCGATCCCGACTACGACTGGCTCCAGCCTTGTAGCGCCACCGGCAATGTCGAGCCGTGTGGCTACTCCCGTGTGGACTTTGGCGGACGAACCCCGTCGGCAGGCAACCTGGGCGGACGTGCACTGATCAAGCTGGTCTATACGCCCGCCCCGGGAGATGCCAACAGCCAATATATCAAGCTGTTTGCTGTCGGGCGTGCCGGTATCGTGGACGCAAGTGACCCGACGACGTTCGCTAGCTCGGAAGGGAAGGGGCAGCGACGTGAAAAAGTGGGCTTTAAAGCCATCGAGCTGACTCGTTTTCTACGCTTTATCACAAACCGCGACAATCGCTCCGTGGAAGCCTCGCTGGGGGCGACCACGAGGGTTCAGGACTCCCCCTTTGCGACCCCACGTACGAGTGCGGCACCCGAGGTGCATCAAGTAGAGTCGGTCTACCATGGCCCTATTCACTCGAATGCACCATTAACCTTTAATGGGATTAACCGACTGCTTTTGAACAGCCAGCGTGGCGATACCTTGACGGTTTCTTCGAACCTGAATATCCCCACAACCAACGGGACGCAGGTCTTACTGACGGATCTGAGCGGTGCGTTTACCAATGCCAGTGTGATCGGCAGCAACGGAGCCTTCAATCCTTACATGGGTATGGTGCGTGATCATGCTCCTCAGACGGGTAGCCCGCTACGTAACGTCGCCCGTGTTGGTGTGCCGACCATTGACCAAAGTATCGGGGACAATGGCCTCACCCGCTATCGTGCATTGACCCGTGACTCGGAGCCGATGGATGCAAGATACGTCAATGCCAATGTCATTACGGGGCTCGGAACCAACCAAGCCGGACGGATCGGCTGGGGCTCCGGGTTCTACTTAGACAACCGTGAAGACATTCAGACGGCCTCCGAAGCGCTTGTGGGAGCCTACTCACCGCGCGCCAACTGGATTGGGACCGATACGCGCTGGTGGAACGGAGACAACCGCTACACCCCGCCTGCCGTTGTCATCACCCTGACACCGCGCTACATGATGATCCAGCGCTCCGCGACCAGCCTCAATCGCTCGTTCCTGCGCGACAACACCGGGCGGCGCATCAACCAGAGTACGGTCATCCGCTACTCGGGCACAGGTACAGGTGCTGCGGATACGGCTCCCGTTGCTGGTCTGCCTGCCAATGTCCGTAAGCTGGAAGCCTACCCTGCTCAGCCCTATGTCAATCCCCTCACCAATACCGCTGTTCCCGGGGTCTGGGAAGGGGAGTATGTTGTCTACGCCGAGGGAAATATCCGCATTCGAGGAACCGCCGGTGGCCTTGATCCTGAGACCCTGCGCTACTACATCCGTCACCTGACCGTCGTTTCAGGGGCCAATATCTACGTGGATGGCAACCTCCTCAAAGATAACCTGCCCGCTAACCCCTCAGGAGTCGCGGCACAGGTGCGGGGACGCTCGTCCATTGCACTGCTGGCCAAAGACTATGTGGTGGTCAACACCACGCAGTTCCTGACCCCCGGCGACAACCTGGCGGGGCCGGAGGCATCGGGCTCCGATGCACGGGCGATCTTCATGCGCCCCGACTCGCCCGTCTTTAACCTGCGCCTCACTCAAGGACCTGCGGAGAGGTTCCAGGCAAACGGCGAGCGCTTTGCGGAGACCAACCCGGACTCACGAATCGCACCGTCAACCCTACCGCTGCCTCCGAGCATCTTCCTGCGCCACTCTGCCGCCGAAGTCAACGGAGCAACCGCAGTTCGGCTTAATGTCAATGATGTCGGTACCGGCAATAGCTTCTTCCGCTTCCCGGTGGCCTATGCGTGGCCGAACGCAAGCCCCGCGCTCACCACGCTGGCAATGGGCGGACCGACCACGATTGAGCCGGGCGTGTACTTCGATCATGTCTTTCCCCTCAAAGACGGCGTGAATAACACAAATCTGCTCTTCCCAGACACCGCTGGGCCGTATGCGGGACCGGCTCCGTCGTTTGGCATTGACAACATGATGACCCTGAGCCTGGATGTCAGTGCGGGCGTGCCGAACCAGACTGACTACCGGCTCTCGCGTTTTGGAGTCGCGCCGCTGGATGTTCGGGTGGAGGCGCTGATCTACGCCCAGGATGGCTCGTTCTTTATCATTCCTGGCCCTTGGCTCAACCCGGATCCCAATGATACCTACGAGGCCTATCTCACCCGAGGTTCGCGGGCCGGAGACAACCTGACGGCAACGGGATTGGGAAGAATTGATCCAAGCTACCCCTTCTATGGTCAGCCACAAGACATTCGTATCACCCTATTTGGTGCGATTGCCGAGAACCTACCTGCGGACTCCAGCGATCAAGGGGCGTGGCTGGAGAAGTGGGGCTGGGTTCCCAACTACTTTGGCTCCACAGGGCTACCGCCTGCACCGGGCTATGCCAGCCAGGGAGCAGCAGTTCCCACTCTGCACGGACCCAATGGTGTGCTCCCTGGCCCACAGCCGGGCGGCGTTGGAACGGGCGGTGGGAGCGGGATTGTCTACCTCTACGATGAAAAGCTGGTCACTCCGTATGCAACAGATGGTGCCGTATTGCGACGGGATGAGTATGGCAATACCCTGCCGATGGCCCCGCGCCTTCCGGTAGCGCCAGGGCTCCTCTTTATCGGGGAGACACCGGGAGCGTAAGGACGTTATGAAAATGGCGATGCGAACAAAGATACAGTTCTTACTCGGAGCGATGCTCTGCGTCCTTCTGCTGGCCACCACGGTACAAGCACAGGTCGCGACCACGTACTCCAGTAATAAGCGAACCCTGAAGGTCGGAATTCTTCTTCTGGACTCCACGGACATCAATGATGGACGCGGGCCGGAGAACCCAGATCCTTTTATTTTCCACATCGCCGACTCGCGCAACGATGTGAAGCCGCAGAACTGGGAGTTTATCAACCCCCTCTCGCCAAAGACAGTGACCGTGGATGTTGCGGCTCGCTGGGCGGCTCGCACCGGTGGCAGTGGTCAGCAGTACCAAGTGGGGCAGCAGATCACCAAGAACATGGCGGCGTACTGGGAGGTTTCTTTAACGGACACCCCGCTCCAGGACATGCTCCAGTTTGACCTGCTCTTTCTGACCAACCACCGCGTCACTCGGCTCACGGCTGCGGATCGCGAGAAGCTGCGCAAGCTGGTAGATGCAGGCGGAGTGCTCTGGTTGGAAGACTGCGGCGGGATGCGGATGGATCCGACCGGGCCGCTCTTTCTCGATCAGCTCCAGTTCAGCGGTGGACGAGGCGAGGCAACCACAGGCACGCCGTTTCCGATTGTCAATGTTCCCAACCACCCGATTTTAAGCACGCCCAATGCCCTGAGCCTTCAGGAAGTGGCCAACCTCGGTGATAAAGACTACGCCAACTATGCGCTGATCAATATTGCCGATCCAACCCTGCCACCCAACCCACTGGTGCTGGTCAATGTGGTGGGCAACAATGCACGCGGGGGGCTTCCCTATATCGCCGCGGGTAACTACGGAGCCGGTCGTGTGATTGCGACAGCGGGAGACTCTGGCTGCGATATCAATGATTATGCGGGGGGACTTCGCACGCCCTCAGGAGGAAACTCGGGGGCGTACTGTGGAGAGAATCTGATTACCGCCCATGCCGAGGACCTGAAGTTTCTCTACAACGTGGTGGCGTGGGGAAGTGCCAATAGTCAGTTCCGCAAAGACCCACGCCGTACAGGCTCCTCATTTGAGTCGCTTGGCGCAGCACTTGTACCCGCGTTCAAAGTGGGGGCACCTCCGGCAACCCTCCGTGAGTCGCGCTTAAGCTCGGTGACCGCTCCTCTCGTTGCGAAGGGCGTGGTCTATAGCACGGGTGTGGATGCGACGAGCGGCGCTGCCTCGGTGCGTGCCTACAGTGCCCACCCGTCCTTGATTAGTGGCGACAAGGGGCTACCCGATCTCTCCCTGGGCGCGACCTACGACGAGGTCTGGCGCTGGGATGGCGCAGGTGCCATGCCTTCGTCGCCTGCCCTAGCCACGGTCTATGGCGGCGGCGGCGGTCCCGGTGCAGGAGGACTTCGCGCTGTCTATGGTGACTTTCTCTTTGTCACGCTGAGCGATGGAACTCTGGTGAAGCTGACGGCGCTGGCGACTGATGGCCAGGGCAATATCCTGCCCGCGCCAGGTGTCCAGGCGAATGCTCCTGTCACCACCGGCACGACCTACCTTCCTCCTCCAGGGTTGGCACTGCCCGCTTTCCCTGCCCCTGCTCCCGTGATCAGCGAGGGGAGAGTCTATGTTGTCGAGCCAAACGGACGGGTCCGCTGCGTGGATGCGGCGACGATGACGACGCTCTGGCACTCTTTCCTAGACAACCCCGATGTGCTCTACCGTCCGACCGGCTCCCCGACTCTGGGCTACTCCCGCCTCGCGATCACGAGCACGGATAGCAATGGCCGCAACCCCGCCGCGGGTGCCGCACGCTCCAATGGCAACAGCAATGATCTGATGCTCTATGTCCCGGTCTGGATTGAGGATACCAACTCGGGCACCAATATTCAGCGGACGATGACCTACTGGCTCGGGGCGCGGCATGAAGTCGTTTCGACGGATACTACTCCGGGATCGGGAAACTTCCGTCCTCGGGCAGCACAGAGCAACCGCCAGTTTGTTGCGCTAACTGAGCCCTCTTTCTTGCGTCCCGTGATCCGTGTCTATCAGGACGACCCTCCTGCAACTCCTCAGCCTAAAACCGCTCTGGAGAATATGGCGCTGGGACGTGCAAGCACAGTCTTCACAGGGCAGTTTATAGATCCAACGGGTCTTATCCGTGTCCAAGATGGCATGGGCAATGCTCCTACACGAGGTGCGGGTGCTCCAAACGTCATTATCTCGGTGGACTACGATGTTCTCTACATCACGCCCAGCGCCACACCGCCGGGGCTGAGCCAGCCCAACACTAATGCGGCGCGGCCCAACCCGAGTCTGAGTGTTCCAGGGTTCTTGGCCGGGGGCGAAGGCGTTGCCATGACCCCGGATGATATCTTGGTGAGCGCGACCCGGTCTGTCAATCCCCGTGTCAGTGGCGCACTGCCTGTTACCACGCTCTCGGGTGATTATGAGCAAGCTGGGCTTACCCGTCTGCGCCAGTCGTTTAGTGTCTTTGAGCTTCCCACAGGGCAGCAAGTGGCTCAGGCGACAGTTGCGAATCAGGTGGTTCTAGAACGCCCGACACTCACAAACCGGCTGATCTTTACGCCCCCGCTTCTGAGTGAGAGCATGGCAGCTGTTGCTAGCCCTAACTATGAGTCGCTGCTCAATGTCAACCCGATTGGCGCACCGGTGACGACCAACGAGGGCATTGCCTATCAGGTTCTAAGTGCTGTCTCACCCGCAAACGGTGGCTCGGTCACCGTGATTGCCGCGCTAGACATGAAGAAGGAAGTGATCCTGAACCTGCCCGAGACCTACAATCCTGCCTACCGCGTGCAGGTCTCGCAGCTCGATGTCACGGCCTACGATCCCGCGAACGCCGCGCAATCTCAGACAATCTCGGCGCTCTTGCCCGCTACCGGCAACAATCCGGTGAGTAGCACGCAGAACCTGGTCGGGGATGCGAGCCGTGGCCGGATCTCCGTGACCGACATGCGGGTCAGTGGGCGGCGCTTCTCCTCATCGCTCTCGTTTGTGGTGACCTATGTTCCAGCGGGGGGAACCAGCGATAAGACGGTGGTGATCACCCCAACACCGCTCTTGCCGTTTAACGGCGCGGGAGCGGATATCGACTCTCGTGGGATCGTCAATGGCGGGTACTCGCCCCTGCTCTGGTACTACGTTCTGCCCGGCACGCCGACCTCCTCGGTGACATTGGCGGGAGACATGCTCTATCTGGCCGTGTTAAATGGAACGCCGAAGATTGTCGCACTGGATGCCGATCCGGCTTCCAACGACCCTGCGGTTCGACCCGGACTTGGTCTACAGGTGGAGGCAGTATTTGCAAACAACAACCCCAAGGTGAACCATGTGCGCTGGGTACGCCAGACCGATGCGCCTGTCTGGGGAGCACCGGTTGCCTCTCAGGGGACGCTTGCCCTCAATACGCTTGCAGGAACGGATGCCTTTGCGACCGGCGTGACACTCATCACGGATGCCAAGCGCATTCTCGAAGTGGATGGTGCCGGAGCCGCGCTCTGGGCTGTGGATGGGACGATTAAGTACCAGGCAGCGGGTGGGGCAGTACCCCGCTTCGATGTAGACGGTACTCTGATCCCCGGCGATGGACGAGTGGTGGTCGAGCGCAAGACCCTGGCCCGCCCAAGCCTTGCGCGGCGCATTGGCCCCGGCGACTATCTGATCTGCGACACGGGCAACAACCGTGTGGTTCGGATAGACCGTAGCGGCGGTATCCGCTGGGAGCTCGACGATCTCAACGATGCCTTTGGTATTCTTTCATCGGCCGATGCAAAGACCCTCAGTGGCCCCACCGATGTTCAGATATTCACCCTCCTCTCGCCCGGGGGCGTGGGCTACGAGATTCACTACCTCATCGCCGATGCCGGTAACAACCGCATTATCGAGGTTGCCGACTACTTTGACCGGGACGGAAATATCCGGCTTAATGTCCCAACTCCCAATGGCCCACAGCGCGGCGATCAGCTCGTGGTCTGGGTAAGCCGGACGCTTTCCAAGGAAGGGCGCTCGCTACGCTTCCAGAGTGTCCAGCGGGTACTGACCTATGGCGATGCTCGGAAACTGGCCGATCCCAATCCTTTTGTGCGGCAAGATCCGACACTCTATGGCTACCCAACAATTCTTGCTGCCGTCGGCAATGCCAGTGTTGCGGGTGGAGAAGTCAGCTCCGATGTTCGGGGAGACTTTACGGGCGGGTCGCTCCTGACACTGGAGTACAACCCGATCAACACGACCATTCCCCTCTTCAACAGCGCGGGAGCTCCCTCGGGAGTCTACACGCCCTGGCTCTACACCAACCCTGAGCCTAGTCGCAATGGCTTGGTAGATCGGACGCTCAATGAGCTCGTCATGCCTATTGGCTACAATGGTGCGATGATGCAGACAGTTCGTCGCATCACCGGTCCGACCAGCATCCAGCAGTACAACTTCCCCAATGGAGCGGGCGGTACCAAGACGATCTTCTTGATCTGTGATGCGAGTGGGGTCTATCAGGCAGAGCTTGCCAACAACCGCTGGTTTGTTACTTGGTACTTCGATGCCAATGACTACAAAGCCCTGATGGCCACACGCCTGACAGGTCTTCCACCAGGAACCCGAGTGGATGTCGGCTTCCAGCCCAACTCGGCGCAGCGCCTGCCCAATGGGAGCTATCTGATCACCAACTCCTGGATCGGCTCACGAACCCGCTTAGATTCCGTGGAGGTCGGTATCGGAGACCTCTTTGCCGGAGGGCAGTTCCTAGGAGAAGCCTTCCAGGTAACGGGAATCCGGAAATTTGACCTCAACGGTGTCCTACTCGATGGAGCTGCTCGGCCACTCTATGATGATTTCTCCGCGCCTCGCATTGTTCGCAGTGCGACAACAGGGAGATTTGAGCAGAAGATGGGAAGCACGACGAGCAACACGAATCTTCTGGAACATCCGCTCTTTGGAGACCGTCAGTAACCTAACCTTTCCTGCCCCGCAGTACAATGTGGGGCAGGTACAATTGATTTGATTCCCAACAAGATGAAATCTGTGTTCAGAACAACCATAACCACCACCCTCTTGGCGCTGGCCTCGCTCCCTGTAGCGGCCCAGACTCCGCCGGGCGATCCACTTCCTAAGGGCCAGGAGACAGTCTCAACCAGCCCTCCGGTAGTGAGGCCGCGCACGACGGAGCGTCAGTCGCAGCTTAACCCGGCAGGGAAAGCGCATGGAGATACGACCAACCGTGGTCGTATGAGCGCCGACTTCCTCTGGGGAATCACGAATGGGAATCGTGTCTACGAGAAAGCGCCTTTTGCGCGTATTCCGAATCAGAGCGATGTCGCTCCGATCCAACCCGACGGCTACACGATGCCGTATCCTGTCCAGAATGTCGGCGGTCTGCGTCGTCGCGTACGAACCGAGGGACAGGGAGCCGTCACTGACTTCCTGAACCCACGCCTGCTCTTTGACGATGAGCCAAACTTGCTGTTTGTTCTCCAAGTTGGCCACCCGGTGAACGGAGTCGGGATAGGAGCTGTGGGAACCGTTGGTGGCTTCTTCCGTGGCGCAAACTGGATACCGGTGACGGCTCCTAGTCCTAGTGGTGGGGCTGGATTTATCGGGGTGGGCTACAGTCATATTCCTGCAGTGGCACGTCCTGCGGGAGCACTCCCCGATGCCACCAATCCTGCACCTGCGATGGGAACTCCGGACAACCAGCCTGGTGGTCCGGATGATCCCAATAAGTTCATCTGGTACCCGAGCGTGCCAGGAGCACCAGGGCAAGTCACGCGCTTTGCGATCCGTCTTCATATCCCGACGGTCGATCCGACGGGCGGCGAGGCTCGCATCACCGATGCACGCTACGTGGTCTACTACGTGGTGCCGCTCCCAAACGGGCAGTTTCTGCGCAAGCGTAAGATCTGCTTTGTCGGCCAAGACTCGGCAGGCGAGCCGTACTTGCTTGGAGATGATGGCAAGCCAGCCACTTTCCCATTCTTCAGTGAGGCAACCTACAGCGACCCAGCATGGCGTACACGAACCTTTAGCAACTTCCCCGCACTGCAGTTTGGGCATCAGCTCTCCCGTGCACGCGTCGAGCTTGACAACACCACCGAGAACGAGATCACGGGCACCCAGTTTGTGATTGCGGATCAGATTGAGTTCAGCCAGCGTGTTGGGAGTGTCAAGGGCTCGCCCGTGGTTACTCCGCCCCATGGTGGCCGCAAGGTAGACACCGCCCAAGCCGTTGCGGCAGTGCCAGAGCCGAACCCTGACCCCTACGATCAGCCTGCGAAGGGGCCAAACAACTATGGTCTTAATATCTTCCTGACTCCGGGTGGGCTCTTTGCATTTCTCAACGACTCGTTTAACTTCATCAACAATCCCAGCGACCCCGCCTACACAGATGCCGTTAACCCGCTTTTTGGGAAGTTTGATCCCGCAAACCCGTCCACGCTCTTCCGTGGCCCTGAGTCTCTGATTGATCCCGTGGATGCGCTGGGCAATCGCGTTGGGGTGGTGGATGCGGTCAATAACCGGCAGTATCGCAATACCCTGGGAGCTTCGATCCCCCTCTTCTCGCACATGCAGGTGCTGATGAGCCGGACGAACTATATCGCCGACCCTGAGATCGATGTCCCTGATAGTGAGAAAGACGGCACCCGCACCATTGAAGTGGGCTCTATCTACTCCTTGGACTGGCTCACCGGAACCGTAATCTGGCGCTTCCCCGACAAGACCTATCTGCCTCAGCTTCCTGGTGGTGCCGTCTGGAACCATCCCAATGGGACTGCTGTGGTAGGGGCAAACCTGCGCAACCCGTACGACGCGGTGAACCAGCTCAACCTGGTGCCTGGAATCGGGGCATACGATACCAATGGCAATGGGATCTACGACGACGATGAGGTCTATATCGTTGGTCAAGGAACCAACCCGAGTGGGGCCGTTGAAGCTGCTCCGACCATTGTCCCTAATATTGCGGTCAAAGGGGATGTTCAAGTTCCCGCTTACCGCCAGGTACTCAGCGATGTCTACCAAGTCAACGGTGTGGTCTCTGCTCCGCTCTATCGTTATGCGCAGCCTGACCCGACCGATGTAACCGGCCAGCGCCGTCTTCCGATCCACATGCCGGTGGCATTTACCGGAGCCGCCAACGGGGTGCTCTACGCCTTCGACCCGTTTGGCAACAACGACAGCCAGTACTGGGAGCAACTAAACCCGGCAAGCTTAGGATTCTTTGTTCCAGGGACAACCAACCTGCTCTGGACCTTTAGCCCGTCGTCGAAGCCGCGCGTGGTCGCTCCTCAGCCCGGTGCACCTAATGATCTGCCCGAGCCACTGGATAAGTACTACCTCCGGTTAAAAGGCGAGATCCCTGTCCCCGGAAGCTTTGGGGCCTCATCGCCCACCGTGGTCTGGGCCAAGCAGGACGATAACCTGACCCTAGACCGCCGTGTTGAAGAGCCTCGTCTGTTCATTGGCAACCAGAACAGAGTGGTCTACGCACTGGATCCCCGTGCGGATGCAGGAGATGACTTTGTCACGCTGACCGGCGCGGCTTCGCTCCCGATCCGTAAGGGTGAGCAGGTTCCCCATGTCCGAAATGGCTTACCTGCTTACACAACACCTGGTTTCAATCTTCCCATGTTCATCCGTCACCGTGGTGCGGTGAAGTGGTGGTTTGAGACGCTCGGCCCGATTAACTCGACCCTGGCCGTCTCGGATGCTGCTTTCCCGCGCAATGCAAGTGCTCCGGTTACGGCAAGTCGCCGCGTCTTTGCGACAACGGGTGAAGGCCGCGTCTACTCACTCGACTGGGACGGCCCTGTGACCAAGATGAACCATGAGCTGAACATGGTCTGGAATGGTCAAGACGGTGTGGGGGACCTGGGACCGGCAACTCCGTTTCCAACAACTCGGCCCGTCACAGGAACGGCGGCAGCTTTTAATGATAACGTGCGGTTCCACAACGACTTCCCGGCCAAGCTGGGCGCTCGCCCGGATTTAACGGAAGGGACCGTTCGTCCGACCTGGGCTTTCCCGAACCGCTACGCTGATATTGACGATGTCAATGGGGATGTTGACAATAAAATAGGGACGGATCTGCCAGACTTCAGCAAGGCCTACACGGGTAACCGGCTTGCGACCCCGTTTACCAATATCGCTCCGATCTACAGCGCACCTGTTGTCATGGACTTCGCCTTCCGCGACACGGACAACCTAGGCATTCCAGGGCTGACGGGTATTCGGCGCTACTTGGTGGTCTCGACCAACGACTACGATGCGGACTCGCCCACCACACCCCGGCAGGGACGCATGTTCTTGCTGGATCAGGAGGGAGATCGGAACGACTTCCTGACCAACCCGATGCCGTCGCGGGCTAGCGCGAAGTTCACCCCGAGCCACCCTGCGGTCAATAGCTCTAGCCCTGCGGGTGCCACCGCTCGACCGGTTCCTCAGGTGGGGACACGTATCTACTCCCAGGCGCTGGATGAGTTTGTCTGGAAAGAAGGCCCGTTTGGGAAGGCATCGCCTGCCTGGACCTACCGCTTCGTCTACGATACCTACGATGCTGCCAACAACCCGATCACGCGGCTGCGAAACCGGCCCACGCCAGGCGCTACGCCGGATCCGTCTGGACTCGCCGGAATCACAGCGGGTGAGCCTGCCCGGCGCACCCTGCCCACGATCTTCTTAGGGGGACAAGGCCGACTCTTCGCAATGGATATTGATGAAGAGACAGGGCTCCTGCTCCGCTGGCGTGGCGGGAGTGCGGCAAACCAGCCCTCGCCCATCCCCACCGATGGCAGTGTGCAGATTCCTCCTGACCTAAGTGCCTCCAGTGACTTCTTGAACCCGGCGGAGCCGATTGCGGGCAACCCCTTCAGCCCGATCTTTAATGTCGGCAATCAAGATACGCTCAATCTCAACCGCAAGAGGGTGATGGCGCGCACGGTCTCTCTCTTAGGGGATGGTAGCGCCGTGGATGGCCAGCTCGTGCTGACCGCAGGCCCGCTGCAGAACCGAAGCAATACGACGGCAATGACGGCGGCTGCCGCGCTGCCAAACACAAGGCCGCCACTCTGGGCAAACGGCACCGATCCGATGGTGCCTCTCCTCCCGACCCTGGATGCACCTGTTACCAAGCCGATCCTGACTCTTGAGCCTCCTGTGGTCTTGGATCCGATGGGGCCGATTGTCTACAACTTGACTCC
>Ga0315904_10005853_pt1 | contig 16953 bp, 35 predicted proteins | sample LakEriMetagenome_6_FD_203529 | JGI IMG/M metagenome (GOLD analysis project Ga0315904, IMG submission 203529) | Freshwater fungal communities from buoy surface, Lake Erie, Ohio, United States - Buoy 12 MA120 | ecosystem: Environmental > Aquatic > Freshwater > Lake | place: USA: Lake Erie, Ohio...
CCCTGGATCTTTTCAAAGATCCTTTTTTTATTGGTTTCAATCGTGAATTGAACCGCTTTAATCATGTACACAATACTGCAACACGTCAATCTTATCCACCTTATGATCTAATTAAGGTAGATGAAGACACCTATAAGTTATCTGTAGCAGTTGCTGGCTTCACAAAAGATGATGTTAAAGTAACTGTTGAAGAAGGAACTCTTATAGTAAAGGGAGAAATCACTACAGAAACTGAAGGAGAAGCAATTCATAAAGGTATTGCAACACGCAAGTTTACCCGCACTTTTGCACTTGGAGAATATATGGAAGTAACTGGTGCAGAGATGAAAGATGGAATGCTTCATATTGATATTGATCGCATTGTTCCAGAGGAGAAAAAGCCAAAGGAAATCGCTATCAAGGTTGCTAAGAAGTAATCCAGTATAATAGAAGTCCCCACACAGGCCTTGGGATGGATTAGTTACCTTTTCCTTAAATTCGGCCTTCGTGCTTGAATTCCTGTGTGGGGCTTTAATATTTATTTGCTATAATACAAGTGCTATGACTGAAAAAGAACTAGCACATAAAACAAAGCAGCAGTATAAAAAGAAACTTGCTGAAATAAAAAAAGCAAGTGGATGTGTAGACTGCGGAGAAAATAATCACATAGTCTTAGATTTTGATCATATAAGAGATAAAAAGTATAATGTTTCTAGAATGATTCATGATGGATTTTCTTGGAAAGCAATCTTGCGTGAAATACAAAAGTGTGAAGTCGTTTGTGCAAATTGTCATAGGCTTCGTACATACGCTAGATTGACAATGCAATCTGCATAGGGTATACTTTATATATGCCAAAATACGACTATAAATGTAGTACATGTTCGTCTCAGATAGAGTTTGAGCGTGGTTTCGGTGAAGACAGAGAACCATCTTGTTGTGGCAACATTATGACAAGAGTTTGGGGATCAGTTGGCGTAGTTTTTAATGGATCAGGATTTTACTCAACGGATAATAGAAAGTAGATGTATAATCAAATTATGACTAATGTTGTTCAAGAACACCCAAGCGTACAACCAAAAGAATATATTTTAAAAGCAATTGATCGTTGCGATAAATGTGGGGCACAGGCATACGTTCAAGTCAAAGGATCTACAGGTGACTTGTTGTTCTGTGGACACCATTATGAAAAGATTATGAATGATCCAGATGCTTATACAAAGATGATGGCTTTTATGCTTGAGGTTGTAGATGAGCGTGACCGCTTAGTAGAAAATAGAGCACAGGGGAAGTCTTACTAATGTATGAATATTATACAAAAATTGACAAAGTTGTTGATGGTGATACCGTCGACGTTTTTATTGATCTTGGATTCAGCGTTTGGCACAAAGAGCGTATTCGTTTGGCAGGAATTGATACAGCAGAAAAAAATACGCCACTTGGAAAAGCACTAAAACAATTCCTTGTAGAAAACATAGAAGGAAAAATAATTAGACTTCAGGTTTCTAAGCCAGATAAGTATGGCAGGTATTTAGGAACAGCATTTCTAAAAGACTCTACTGTTAGTATTAATGATCAATTGATTAAAGCAAATTTGGCAAAACCATATGGAGGAGATTCTAAGGTTGGACTATGGACAGCAGAAGAACTCGCAAAGTCTACTATAAGCCTAAAACTCGTATGAAGACAATCTATTACTTTACGGCTGATTGGTGCCAGCCATGCAAAAAAACACGGCCAATAGTAGAAGAATTAAATAGAGAGCAATCAACTGCTGGATTTCAAATCATTGATGTAGATGATAATCCAGATTTGGTTAAAACATTTGGCATTCAATCGGTGCCAACATTTATTTTGTTTGAAAATGAAAAAGAAAAAAATAGAATTATTGGTGGAAAGACTAAAGAAGAATTGGAGAAGTTTATAAATGGCTGATATGGATCAAGAAATTATAAATCAACTCATCCTTTCTGGCGGTCTTCAGGTTGCGGGGGTAGACTCACAAACAGGAGAATTCCTTTATCAATTTACCCCTAAACTAAAAGAAATATCTCCAGCACTTTATGATGAACATGTTAATCATGTAAATAAAGAACTAATGGGGTTATGGGAAAAAGGGTTTTTAAATATTAATTTTATGGACGATAACCCTATTGTTATCTTGACTCCAAAAGCCTTGGATGAGTCTGAATTGGCTAAACTCTCTAAAGAGGATAGATGGAGTATTGAGGAAATAAAGAGGCTGCTTAAAAGCCAAGAACTCTGATATAATCAGAGTATGCCATATCATGTAGGTGCTAAAGGTTCGTACGGCTGTGCAGGATACCCTGCTTTAAAAGACGACGGCACTGTAATGGGCTGCCATAAAACAAGAGGGGCTGCTGCTCGTCAAATTTATGCTATCAATGTTAGCGAAGGAAATATAGGTAAGGCTATGGTTAAAGAGGGCGATATGGTCATGGCACCAAACGACGATGAAGTTTATGTTGGTCGTGTTGTGCACGTAATGACAGATGGTATGTTGGGAATGCCTGGATCAGAATATTCTATTATGGCTTCTGCAGAAGAGCCAGCAGTTTTAATCCAACTTTTTGAAATGGAAGAAGGAGGATTAGAAGAAACAAAATATTTTGTAGGATTTAAAGCGTCAGAGGTAATGGCAATGCCATCACTTGAATCAAATGTAGGGATAGATAAAGGTACTCTTGCAAATGCTCCATATCAAGATGCAAATTCCGAAATGCAAATGGAAGAGGAAGATGAAGAAATTGAGGAGGCACGTCGTCGCATGATTAATGAAGAATTAGGTAAAGCAAAGAAGCCAAATTATGGCGAAATGATTCAGCCACGTCGTGGAGGTAGCACACCATCTAATCCACGCCTTTATGCAAGAATTGTTCAAGAGGCAAAAGATAAGTTTGACGTATATCCATCAGCAGTTGCAAATGGATGGGTGGTTCAAGAATACAAGCGTCGTGGGGGAACATACAAGATGTATGATGAAGATATGGACAAGCGTGAGTTCTCTGGTGCTACTCGTGAAAGAATGGCAGAGTCTGGAACAGCAATGCCAGATGGATCTTTCCCAATAGCAAATCGTGCAGATCTTATGAATGCAATTCGTTCTGTTGGTCGTGCTAAGAATTATGATGCTGCTCGTGCACACATTATTCGTCGTGCTCGTGCTCTAAATGCTATGGATATGCTTCCAGAAGATTGGCGCAACAAGGCTACAAAGGGGATGACAGACTGGACAGGATCAATTTTTGATCTTAATCCGTTTGTTAAATAATGTCATCTGGAAAATATAAACAGCATCATAAATTTAATCCTGTTCAAATTAAGAATGGGATGATAGTTAGACTTAATAAGAATGGAACTGTAAGATCAGTTCTAGGAAAATATGGGGAGTACAAAAAAGATGCCAAGAATTAGTATCGTGCAGCCTTCAGATATTCATAAGGCAGAAACATATACGCCGAATGCTGGTATGAAATCAGCAGCACGTCGTGCTCTTCGTTGGAAAGAAGAAGGCAAAGCAAAAGGTGCAGGAACTCCAGTAGGATGGGGCCGTGCAACAGACATTGTGGCTGGTCGTGGACTATCTCTTGATACAGTAAAAAGAATGTATTCATTCTTCTCACGCCATGAAGTTGACAAAAAGGGTAAAGACTTCTATAATACTAGTAACCCTTCTAACGGAAGAATTATGTGGGACGCTTGGGGAGGAGATGCAGGATTTTCCTGGTCTCGTGCCATCGTAGAACGAGAAAAGCGCAAAGCAGAAAAAACCTGGGAAGGTTCAGCATTTAGTCCAAAAAGGGGGTAGTTAAATGGAAGACTTGGGTATTGAAGAAATTAAACAATTAGTTAATTTCTACAAACAAAAAGCATCCGATCTGGAATTTCAATTATTGCAATCACAATTAAAAGTAAATAAACTTTTATTGCAAAAATCAGAGCCAGTGCCAGCAACAAAAATTACAAAAACAAAATCTGATTCTTAGGAAATAAGATGGAATATGTTTTACCAGTCTTGATGGCTCTGGTTTTATCTTTTTTTATTATTAAAATTATAAATAATAAAACAAAGAAAAAAGTTTCTAGAGTTTTTTATCGTCAAAGCGATATGCATGTTTTATTAAAAACATTTTTTTCTAGAGATATAAATCTAGAAAATAAACCTTCGCAGATAGATATAAGAAATCAGAAAAACATGGTTAAGGTAATAGCAATAGATGAAAAAGCATATTGGGTAAGTGACAATATTTTTTATGTTGCTGATCTAATCAACAATGAGCCAGACTTCAGCACAACAAGACCAGTTGATACATCAAATATGTCCAAAACTGATATTGACAAAATGCTTTTTATACTGGATAATTTAGGTAGGGGGAATGACAATGATAGTAGTAGTTCAGGGAACGAATGACTTCAACGACTATAACGTATTTCTACGTGCAATGGGAGTTGCAATGTCTGGTATGAAAGATGGTGACTCAGAATTTCATATCTACTCTGCTGGACCAGCAAAAATTAACTCTATGGTTGTAGAGTTTTGCAATCTATCTGAGCGTGGGATGAAGGCCCGTGGCATGAAGATTAAAAACTATAAAGTCCCTGTCTCATGGGTTAGTGAAAATATGGAGTATGTAAATTACTTTGTGTTCTTAAGCAAGCCCAAGCAGCCAGTATCAAAACTAGTTGCAGAGGCTGAATTAAAAAATATTGAAGTAGGAATTTTTAGATACTAGGAGTATCATGATTATAACAAGTTTAGAAAAAATGGAAAAGATCGTAGCCAAGAACAAAGAGTTGTCTTGGGTTGGCTGGGATGTAAGAGATCTTAAGCGATCTGATGCAGGTCGCACTGCCATTAATGGGGTTAGGGTAGATGGAGTCTGGTATCTTCAGCGCATTTATCAAGTTAATCGCAATGGATGGGACATACCAAACAAGTATAGGGGCTAGATATGAAACAGCATCTTTGGAAAGATGATGCTCTATGTCTAGGATCAGATACAAATGTATTCTTTGATACATATGAGGAACAACCTGATACAAGAGAATTTGTAGACTCTCTTTGTAGGACATGCCCAGTAGCAAAGACCTGTTTTGCTGTAGGCGTATCTGGAAAAGAATGGGGTGTTTGGGGCGGTATCTACTTAGAAGGTGGAGAAGTCTCTAAAGAATTCAACAGTCATAAGACTAAAAAGGATTGGTCTTATACTTGGCAAGCATTAACAATGGAGCAATAATGTATACAGATAAAATGCGTATGGCATTTCATTCTATACCCGCTCCTAAAAACTTTGGAGTAAGTCTTATTGACAACGAAACCTTTCTTACGATAAAATTAGATGAAAGATCATTTGTCCGTATGACTCATGATGAGAAACTAGAAGCAGTAAAGTATGTCTCTATGGTTAAGAAAGCCTTAGAGATGGAGGGGGCAATCGTGTTAGTAACTAGGGAACCATTAAGATAATGCAAACATTTTTACCATCATCTAATCCAGTTACAACTGCTCGTTGGTTAGATAACAAACGCCTTAACAAGCAGATACTTGAGTGTTATCAAATACTTAATGTGCTGTCTGGCAAGTCTCCTACTGGAGGATGGCGTAATCATCCTGCGGTGCTTATGTGGAAAGGCTATGAGCGTGGCCTTTGGCAGTATGTCCAAGCAATGGTTCGTGAGGCAAAACTGCGTGGCATTCGTACAGAAAATAATGAGGCTAACCTTAACAGGCTTAAAGATATGTGCTGGGATCAATGGGGCGACAGGAAACCATCATTCTGGAATGATACAAGCAGACTTATGCGTGTAATCACTACACATAAAGCAAACTTATTTGATAAAGATCCTGTTTATTATGTAAACTTTGGTTATGCAAAACACAGCCTTTACAATCAACCTTGTTGTTCTACATGTAAATATTATTGGGTAACACATGACGATATTAATATCAATAGCAAGTTATAGGGATCCTGAGTTAGTTAGGACTATTAAATCTGCAATTGAAAATGCAGCCAATCCTAATAATTTAGTTTTTTCTGTAGTAATACAAGACTTTGATTCTGATATCCCCGACCTTTCGTGGGTTAAAAACTTACGGCTAAAGACTATGCATCCAAAAGAAGCAAGAGGTGCGGGGTATGCAAGAGCAATCGCTATGGAACAATATCAAGGAGAAGACTACTATTTACAAATAGATTCTCATACATTATTTGCAAAAAACTGGGATAAACTTTGTATCGATCAGCACAAACAAGCACAAGAAATATCTAAAAACAATAAGGTAATTCTGTCTTATTTTCCACTGCCATATCATGTTGAAAGCAATAACAAGATTAGTTATATTACAAAAGACAAAGATAAGCCTGCATATCCTACAAAACAACAGCCAAGTTTAAATAGGCGTAATGAATGGACTGCAAAAAGACTAGAGTTTTCTGACCAACAGAGAAAGTTTCCTGAACAGTCCAGCACGGTTCTGGCTGGCTTTATATTTACTACTGGAGACATAGTTTCAGAAGTTCCATATGATCCTGAAATATCTTTTTTCGGTGAAGAGATTTGTTTCGCTATGAGAGCATGGACAAGAGGGTGGGATATATATTCTCCATGTGTCAATATTCTTTATCATTTTTATCACAGAGGGAATTATAAAAAAATATGGAAAGACAGAAACATAAGAAAATTATCTTGGAAAGAGATAGAAACAGCCTCTAAAGAAAAGCAGATGAGGGTTCTATGTGGTATAGAAAAGGGTCCATTTGGTGCTGGAAAACATAGACATTTAAAAACCTATGAAAAATTTATTGGGGTAGACTTTAAAAAAATGTATGGCTTGACAATTGCCGATAATGAGAGTACAATAGTACTAAGAGAGAAGGTATAAATGGAGATTGCTCTTGCTGTTTTAAGCATTTTGACCCTATCATTTTTAATATCATATGTATCGGTAAACAAAAAACTTAACTCTGTTAGTGAAGGATTTGCTAAACTTTTTATTGCCCATACTGCGCTTCAGGATAGCATAAACAGTGTTCCTACTAAGACGGAAGATGACATACACAAAGAAAACTTTATTAAGTTTCTTTCTGATTCTCGTGAGTGGGCATATGAGTATATAGAAAATGTTCAGGCTGGGCTAAACAAGTTTGTTCTTGAAGTTCAACCAGAGATAGAGTACTACAATAAATATGGAATGGCAGTAGAAGGAATGCTTTCTCCACATGATAAGGCCTTGAAAAAAATATCTAAAGAGTTTGAAGAGTTGAAAAAACTTCTTCCAGAGGACACTAGTGATAGACGCTAGAGGCATTCCTACATGCGTTTGCCCAAATTGTGGAGATAATCTTTTTAGAGCATTAGTTTCTTTTGATCCAGATACATATACTATTGGAATGTATCATCTTGATATTCAGTGTAATAGTTGTGGTGCATTTGCTACCGCTCCTACTCCACTAGACAATCCAGATGCTGATCCAGATGCAAAACATAAGGGGGAGAAATTTTGAAAGAAATACTATTATCAACATTAACAGGTTTTGGATGTGGCCTTGTATTTGCTGCATTCAAATTGCCAGTTCCAGCACCGCCAGTATTCTCAGGGGTGGCAGGAATCATCGGTCTTTGGGCTGGCTATGCTATACTAATTAAAGTTCTATCCTAGGAGGAAATAATGGAACTCAAAAAAGAACATAAGGCAATGCTCGCATCATATGGTCGTTCAATCGTAGGTGCAGTAGCCGCTTTGTACGTTGCTGGAGTAACAGATCCAGCGGATCTATGGGCAGCACTCGTTGGTGCGCTAATCCCAGTCGCAGCACGTGCAGTCAATCCTAACGATCCAGCATTTGGTCGTATGCCAGCAGCAGCAGCCGTTGATAAGGCTCTAAAGTCTGCAAAGGCAAAGAAGAAAAAGGCTGACGAGTAATAAAACTACTCAATATGGGGCGGGACTGTAAAAGGTCTCGCCCTATTTTAATATCTCAAAGTATTTATCTTTTAAAACATCAACAGAAAAATTATTGTATCCAATATCAAATGCTTTTTTCTTTTCCTGTAATTTATCTGCATTATTTATATAATCATCAATTAACTTGGCAAGCAATTTTGGATCTGCTTCATAAACATCAATCATTGTTCTTGCTTTAAACTCATTTATTTTTTGCGACGGTACTAGCCATTCCTTTGGCAATATCTTATTATTAGGAGATATATCTGTCATAAATACAGGTAGTCCAGATAGTAATGCTTCATTCATTGGTAAGCATAATCCTGCATACCGTCGTGGTAATACCATAGCGTCAAAGCCATCATAAAGATCTTCTTTATTCTCTGGGCTATTTGTATCAATAGACAATCTACTATCAGTTTTATTAAGGTTTAGTGGAGATTGAGTCTTTATAACTATTTGATAATCTGCTCTAGAATGCTTTAACATTTCTATAATAGTATTAGTACCATTGCGGTCTAGATGAGCAGCCTTGCCCCCAACATGCAATAATCTTTGGTAGCCTTTACTTAAGTTATTAGCCTTTACCTTAGCAAAGACCTCATGCGTTGTAGGTGGGGGTAGGTGTATAACCTTAGCCTTAGCCCCAAAAGCCTCTGTAACAGCCTCAAAACCCCATAAACTAGGTGCTAATAGAACGTCTGGCAGCACCATTTCTGGTCTTTGCAGATAATCAAGAAACTCATAATTATATTGAAGAATAGTCTTGACATTTTTTCTTCTGGCTAAATCAACAAAACCATTATTGTAGAATGTCTCACAAGATAATACAACATCAAGATTTTTTAAGAATGGCTCAATATCATGTGGTTTTGGAAAACCTCTAACATGATAGCAGTCATAGCCTTTGTACCATTCTGGATGCTGTTTATTTTTATTAAATGACATGGAGTTAATTGCCATAACCTTGTCAGGTTTAAGCATATTAACTAATTCTCTAGTCTGATTACCAAGACCAGTATTATCAGATCTAGCAATAATACCTAGTCTCATAGGTCCATTTCTTTATATAGTTGCTTTAGTCCTCTTAGTGTTCCAATATCCATGTACTTACCACCAGGTCTTACAGCCTTGATATTAGCACTTTCAGATATCCATTCTTTTATCTGTTTTCCAGGATGATCTAGTGTTGGATCTATATACCTTATCATATTCTTGCGAAACAACATAGTTCCCCACATATCAGGGTAATCACAATTGTCAACTTTATCTTCAGATCCAATAACTTTATCTCCAGAAACTTTGACTTGTCCTACCCTACCTTTTAATTCTTCTACACATTCCCAAACTCCAAGAACTAAGTCTGCATTAGTATCTTTCATCATTTCCTTATAAATATTTCCTGGAGCATTTAAAATATATGTATCTGGCATACCAACAAGCACAGTGTCATTATATTCACCAATCATAAATTTAACTGCATCAGACATTGTAGAAGGTTCACGAACAATTAATTTAATATTCATTTCCATGTTTTGTATAATAGGAACCCACTCAGATCTAGTTGATACACGAACCTCATCACATACTTCTAACATTTGTTCTACATGCCATTGAAGCAAAGATCTTTCATCAGAAATGGGTAAGCAGAACTTCGGTATACCGCCAATCCTAGAGGCTTTTCCAGATGCTGGTAAAACTCCTATTGTATGCATTACTTTAGTCCATATTTCTTTTTCAAAGTTGGTATGTCGTTTACTGGCCAATAGTCTAAAGATTTTGTTGGATCATTAAAAGGATGTTTGTATTCTCCCCAACCTTCTCTTGTTCTAGTTCCGCCCCATTTAGCCTTAAAATAATCATGAAGAGGATCAATATTAATTCTTAAACCATCTATAGTTGCGCCACCGTCTACCTGACATGTCACATCAACTTCTGCTGCATCAGCATTTATCCTCATTACATAACTTATAGGTGTATTAGAATGTACAAACTGACTACGCCAAGATACTACAAGATCTGATTCAGTATTATTTATAAACTGTTCTTCAAGTAATCTACACCTGTGATCCCAGTCGCAATCGTCAAAATTGTATGGGTAAAAGTTTTCATCAAAATATCCGATTGCTGATACCAGTTTTTTGTTTATTCCACAAAGATGCCATCCGTGCTGTGTTCTAAACATCAAACCATTAAAGCCTTTCAGCATGTCAGCAATGTGTGAGAAAGGTTGGTTGAATAGCATAGAAGATGAAACAACAAAGGTCCAATCATGATTCTTCTTTAATGCTATATTCCATGATCTGGCTAAACCAATATTTTCTGACTGATATTCTACTTGAAAGCCGTATTTCTTTTCAAATACTTCACACTCTCTGTTACCACTGTTATCTATTAGCAAAACATTTTTATCTCGTATAGACTCCATGCAATTGTAGATTCTTTCTGTCACTCTATAAACAGGTATACAAATTAAATAATCAATTTCAGTATCTGTTTGCATAAACATATCCTCCTCTTTCAGGACTACCCAGAATTTCAATGCCAAACTGCTTTGCAAGTTTCTCTATCATTCTACCAAAACTTCCATCAAATGATTTATCAAATTCAAGAACTAGTCTATTAATCTTTGCCAATGTTTCTGCGGGGGTATTAATAATAAGATCAAACTCTGCACCCTCTATATCTATCTTCATTACATCAACTTCTTTAATGTTATGTAAAGTAAATAACTGCTCCATTGTAATGGCAAGAATATCTGTCTTAGTTTCATTTTCTAAATTTACAATACTGCTATTGCCACCACGGTTGCTTATTGATACCATTTTTTCTTCATGCCAAATGGCATTTGGAACTACAGTAACGTTATAAGTTACATTATTTTGTATATTTTCATTTAATAATACAAGATTGTTCGGTTCTGGCTCTACAGAGATAACTCTAATTTTATTAGAGTCATTTCTATTTCTGTTAAAACTATCTACAAACAAACTGACAGCACCTATATTTGCTCCAATATCAACAAAGACGCTGCCTCCATTAAATTGGTCACTTGATATCCTGTAAACATTTTCTAGCCAAGTTTCGCCAACAACTTTAAAATCTAGGTCGTGTTGGTAACTGGGGTCTTCCTCATGTTCCCTAATTGCAAAACTATAATTGTAATGATTTATGCGAGAAGTCATATTTCTAACTCCTTTAATATGTGTTCCCACCTATTCTTATAGGTATATTTTTCTTTAACCAACTGATGCCCCGCTCTTCTTATTTCCTCACGCTCTTTGTCATGCTCTATATAATAGTCTATTAACTCTTTCAGTTGTTTAAAATTACCATATTCATAAAATACTAAATGTTTCTTATCTTCAAATTCTCTTTCCATGCCCTTGACATACGGATGAATTATAAAACCGCCACGCCCCATAGTTTCATAGACACGATCAGACCAATAGTCTGGATATTTAAAATCTATGCACAATGTATCGCCAACAACTACTTTTGTTGTCCAGTAAAGTTTGTTAAGTTTAAGTCCACGCACTCCTGGCTTGCCACCGCTGCCATAGTGCTCAAAATTATTTCCATATGTTGTACTAAGCCAGTCAACCAACTTTGGTCTGTATTGCCATTCTTTATGATATTGTTTGCTTCCAACAAATAAAACATCTCGCTGCATTTCGGCTGGCCTTAAAACACACTCTTGATCAAAAACTCCAGCGGGTAGGTAGTGCCCTTTTACTTTTGTTTTTTGATTAAACCAGTCTGCCATCTTTTTATCTACGGTATAAAAATGACCTATGTGCTTGTACACTGGCTGTGTTCCTAAATCTTTTTGTCTTTGTAAACCAAACCATAGATCTAAATGATATGTCATTGTTGGTATTTTATAATCTGCCAGGGTACGAAGAACCTGCCCCATTTCATACCTACCAGGAGTTTTCCATCCATGTGTATGAATCCAAATAAATAAATCTGAATCTATTGCTGCTTTTAATATTTGTTCACTTTTTGCTTCTGTTTCTTGTAATCTTGTAACCTTATGGCCCATAGCCTCTAAGGTTTTCGCATGATGACTTTCACTTGTATAGTCAACTCTGAAGTTGCCAAGAAAAACAATTCTAGCCAAGATTACCCCTTTTTAACTATTATAGCATTGTCTATTAGTTTTTTAATAGACTGTATTCTGGAGTAGGCGTCACCGCCACCTTCAAGTATGTCTTTTACTTCTTTAAATGCTTGTTTTCTGGCCTTACCGCAACCAGTACAGGGACATACCCAACTATTCTTTTGGCTTGTCTGGCTGGGATCCACCTGATCTTGGCTTTCTATTAACTATTTTATCCTGTACGCCACGCCAGTATACATAGTAATAATTAAAATCAAAAGAAAATGTTTTCATATGCTGAACCATAGCACCAGTGTGAACATATAGTTGAATGCCAGCCTTTTTTAGATAACGACAAAATGCAACATCTTCACTAACAAACTTAGCCCCAGGATTTTGTTTTTCACCAAATACAGAGTATCCTTGTGAAACTTCTTTGACTTTTGGAATGATAGACTTATGCATCAAAATTAATCCAAATCCAGTAACATCTGCTGGTATTACTTGATTTTGTGGGAATGGATGAATGGGCTGTGTCAAAAACTCATCGCCAGTTTCCATATACATTGCAGGCAATGGCTCCATAAGAGATTGCTCATTTTCATTACTAACAAAATATAATCCAGAAACAACAGGCTTTGAAATTTTATCGGCAGTATCCCAGATCATTTTAAACACTTGTGGTGTAACAATAATATCAGAATCAATCCAGAGCAGCCAGTCTGTGCCCATTTTTTCCCATGCGTCAAATAGTGCTTGGCGCTGTCTTGCAATTTGGTTTCCATTTACACGAAGGTGATTAACTACGTTAATACCAGATCTCTGCGATTCTGTCATGGTGGCTATGATTGCAGTAGCAAATCTTCCCTCTACCATGCCATTGTCGCACCAACCAAAACTTACAGTTTCTTTATTACTGTGACCAGATGTTGGCTTGTCTGCTACTTTCTTTGGTTTTGCCTTAGCCATTTTTATGCTCCTTTAAATGACGAGAAAGAGTTTCATGAGCAAATACATTGTTACGAACTTCTATTTCTTTATTGCAAATATCGCAAATCACTACTCTACCCTTTTCCATATAACTATTATACAGCCCTAAATAAAAAAAGTCAAATTACATTTTGAACAGAATGATCGTGTGAATCTGGATTGTCTATAAAAAATCCAGTTTTATTTTCTTCATCATCATAATATTCTAACTTTGCATGTTTCAAATAAATATATGAGTCTTCGTCTATTCTAAGATCAAAGTCTTTAAACCTGAGTAAACGGTCATTCTCTCTTATTTCATAATCAAAATATATTTGTTGTTTTAATTTATCATCAGCATCAATCTTTGCTGTCACTCTAAGAAAAAATGTTTTATCTGGCATTATTTCTTTATTTGCTTTTATTTGTTCAGCAACTTTAATCTTTGCTGCTTCAGTTATTTCCATCTTCCACCCCTCTTGATATAGATGCTGCTGTTTGAAATGCTCTTAGTGTGTTACGACTTTTAATTTTACCTGCCATCTTCCAATCTGCGGCGGTATTCTCAATCTCTTTTGCAATCTCTTCTCTCATCTCTTTAATAGTATAGACAAGTAGTTTCCAAACTTCATTGCGCTGATCTTCTGTTAGTTCATCAAGAAAATTTTTTTCTTCCATCTTTATATGATACCAGACGATGGTCTGTTAGTCAATGAATTCTTTTAATGTTAGTTTATTTTGTTTCCAATATTGAAGCACGGACTCTCTGGATTTTGTGTGAAGCCTTACTCCACTTGGATTAATATCTGACGGGGTACTTACATCATATGTAAACAATCCACAAGCATAAGCCCTATCTGTATTACCCATAATTACACTATGATCTACAATAACATCATTACGATCTATGTTTACATTATATTTTTCATCAATAATCATTCTTTTAATTACTGATTGGGCATGAGATCTTTTTAAAATATAAAGTCCAGCGCTATAGTCTGTTCTAAATCTTTTGTGCATCTTAACATTTTTTTGACCAAACTGTGTCAAACAAAGTTGTAACACATCGTAATCAAAATAGATAGCGTCAAGAAACTCTTGCCAAGTCCATGGCCAATATTGCACGGTATCCATAGAAAGATCATCTTCTGCAAAGATAGCATACTCAGTATCACTGGTGTCTAGCCAATGCTTTATGGCCTTAAGATGAGACATACATGCAGCAGTCTCTGTTCTTTTAGCAGACTTTTCATTTTTTCTTTCTGCATTATAAATGAACCGATGAATGTTTTCTTGTGCATCAAATGCATCTATAAAAGTATAATTAGTTATATCGTAATCTTTAAATAACTTTTCCATATGCTCACGCCTATCAGTTCTGCGTGGCAGATTAACTACATATACAGGACCAAACCCACCCAGTTTATTCATTAGCCTACTTGATTAACAGTTACAATAACAGAAGGAATGGAAGGATGGCGATTTGCACCGCTACCAGTTCCAGGCTCTGCCTCTAGTTTAACTGTTGTTGTGTCGGCAGACCACATTATTTGATAATAATCATTTGCACTAGCATTAACAAAAAAGTTCCATGCTGCAACATAATAAGGATTGTTAGTGTTAACAATTACTTTTGTGTTTGTATCTTCCAATGCTGTACCATTTTTTGCAAGCCAAATGTTTACAGTATTACCAGATCCACCGCCACCAGTATGATGCCATTGATCTGAAAATGTTATGTTATATTTTCCAGCATGTAAAAAAGTAATTTTAGAATTATCTACTAATTGGATTCCATCTTCCCAATCAATATTGTTTAATGTATGTGCTTGAATAGATCCAATTGTTCCAGTTTGATCTACGCTACTCCAATACGATGCTGAATATCCAAAACCTCCAGCAGGACCAGGCTCTCCTTGTGGACCTTGCGGACCAGTAGCACCTTGTGGACCTTGTGGACCAGGAACTCCAATATCTGGCGGATTATAAAAACGAGCCATCATGAACCTTGTTCTAGGTTAGTCATAAGGATGGAAGCAGACAATCCACTGGTAGAGCCAAGAGCATATAAAGAATCTTTTCCATTTAATTCAACTGAAATTGCATGGCTAGGATCAATTCTAAAACCGTAGTTTCCATTGGTTAAACCTGGTCCGCCAATATAAACATAGCCTGATGCATTAATATTCTGTACTGTTATATCTACTCCAGAATGTGTTCCAGCAGGACTTAGCAAGATTGGTGAAGTTGTGCTAAGTGCAACTATTCTATTTGTTGTCATGGCCTCAGTATATCACTTTAATTTTGGCTCAAGTTTATCCCAATGCCCTGTGGGACTTCCTTGATATATCTGACCAGTTTCTCTATCTACTAACAACCATTTTGTAGGAGCCATTGTTTTTACAACTAATAAAACTTCTTCTAAAGTTTCGGGGAATTCAAATGACTCACGCATTTTCATCTCTGTTCGTAATGTCATAATGATATGCATCAGAATCTTCTGTAATCCATTTATCAGCATCCTCTACGTCCCATTTGCGGGTATTGATCAAGCGATGAATAACAGGTTTACCAGGCTTAGTAGTAAAGGAAGGCTCTAATGCAAAGATACGGTTGTTAGGTTGAATAGCAAAGTTACCATCATCACGCTGAATAACATGACCACATTTATGCTGTCCAGGATTTTCTGAATAGCCATCATCAATTCGGTTTGTATCAGGGTTATGCCAGTCAAGAGTAAACAAATACTTACCACTGACCTTGGTTTTAGTTCTATCAATATAGGTCATACGAATATTAGCAAGGTTAGCAAACTTAGTTACAGTTATGTATGGGCTAAAAGAATTCCACAAAACTAAATTGTGTATATCAACTTCAGGCACACCAGGTTCGGCGCAGAAAGCATTGATAGGCATACGCCACCAAATGCCACCATCCTCCATCATAAAGTGAAATAACGGGCTGCGATTTTGTACACTAGCAACGCCAAAAATTACGCAGGGTAGATAAACATCATGGCTATCTTTTTGATCACGCAAAAAATTACCCCGTACATAACATTCAATCGGCGGGATATTGGCATTTAATTCTGGCATAGTTTAATTATATCGCATTAAAGTTCGGCGGAAAATAGAACAGAAGAACCACCATTTGCCACTTTACGTGGCAATATGGTTAAATATCCTTGTCTTTAGCCTCTGTATATAAAGATACAGAATCCATTAAATTAACTGTACGGGAAGAAACATATCCTCCACTTTTATCTAAAAGATCTCTAGCAGTCTTTTCATCTGATGCTAGTACCTGTACAACCATTTCTACTTTATATGAAAAACAACTTGTTGTTTCATTATCTGCCATTTTTGCCTCTAACTATATCTAATATTATCATTTTCATGCCCAATGCATTTAATTGTGCATTTGGTTCACCTGAATCTAATGATAGTGCTTCAATTTCTTTTGCAAGAGATTCTCGTACCTGCTTAACCACATTGTGAGTGCCATTACAATTCTTCTCCTCGTCTGTGGAGAATCCGCATTTACATGTCCCCATCTTCATCTCCAAAGTCTACTTCGTAAAATGTTCCATACTTATTATAAAAAGGATACAGCCTATCCCATAAAAATAGATTTACTTTATATCGCCATCCTGTATATCCATTATCTTCCATATAGGATACATCAAGTAAACCTTTAGATGCAATGTCTCCTGCTATGTTTGCAATCCACCGAAGCGGAGGACGGGATTTGTCAACCCTTGTCGTCCTCCACTCTCCGATGAAGTCATCTTCATGACGCATATATTACTTCCACGGATCCTCAGTGGATGATGCAGCCATTGCTGCTGTGTTCTTCTTTGCAAGGCTATAGGATGTTACTCCAATAGATTCTGCCCTTACATCATATGAACTACGTGTTGAGCCATCTGTCTTGTCTT
>Ga0315904_10005854_pt1 | contig 16951 bp, 18 predicted proteins | sample LakEriMetagenome_6_FD_203529 | JGI IMG/M metagenome (GOLD analysis project Ga0315904, IMG submission 203529) | Freshwater fungal communities from buoy surface, Lake Erie, Ohio, United States - Buoy 12 MA120 | ecosystem: Environmental > Aquatic > Freshwater > Lake | place: USA: Lake Erie, Ohio...
TATCATTTAATGCTTTTGTGTTGCTCGGTTTCAATTCAAGCACTTTTAAAAGAACAGGAATAGCTTCGGAACATTTGCGTTCTTTCTTTAAAGCAAGTGCTTTGTTATAAAGCTCCGTTGCATCGCCCTGCGCTATCAATTGAAAAAAGCATCCAAGAAAAAAAAGTATCAGAAAAAAGTATTTCATATTTAATTCAATTCAAAACTACTAACTATTGACATACGACTAACGACTATCGGTTTTATCCAACCATATTTCCCAAGCTGCCTCTGCCTGCAATTCCAGCATTTGCAAACCATTTTTAATAACGGCCCCCTGCCCTTCTGCCGTCTTTAAAAATGAAGTTACAGCCGGATTATATACCAAATCATAACAGAGATGCTTATTAGTGATGCTTTCATATGGCAAGGATGGTTTGCTGTTTACATTCGGTTGCATGCCCAATGGTGTAGTGTTGATGATAATAGGATAATTACTTATGATGTTTGCATTCAAATCATGATAACTCAAGTAATCAGTACCGCTGCTTCTGGAAACAATTTTAAAATCAATCTTCAACTTATTCAACACCCAGCACACCGCTTTTGCTGCACCACCTGTGCCAAGCACCAGTGCATGTGTATGATGCGGTTGTAACAAAGGAAGCAGCGAATGTTCAAACCCAATCACATCTGTATTATAACCGATGAGTTTGCCATTCTCAAAAGCAATGCAATTACAGGCGCCTATTTCTTTTACAGCATCACTCAATTCATCTAAATAAAGAAGTACCTGCTCTTTATAAGGAATGGTTACATTTAAACCACGGAGTTGCGGATGTGATGCAATAAGCGATGGGAACAATTCAATCTTTTCTATTGGAAAGAGTTCATACACACTGTTTTCAATTCCTTCTCGCAAAAACTTTTCAGTAAAATATTTCTTTGAGAAGGAATGACTCAGCGGATAACCAGTCAATCCATAGAGATTTGTCATTATTTAGCGTTTTCCTTTTTATCAAGGAACAAATGAAATGTATCGCCACGTAAACCAATTCGCATCGCTTCCAGTGGAATTACTTCATTGGGTGCAATGTTGCCGAGGTTTACATTACAGCCTATCAATTCAATAAAGTACAAAGCCTGGGCTTTTTGCGGTGCTTCCCATATAATTTTTCCTTCTGGGATCTGAGTAAGTATTTCCTGTACCAATCCTTCACGTACCTCACCACTACCACGGTAAATACCCACATTTCCAGCTTCACGTGCTTCGGCAATTACATAAGAAGAACCGGCTTCCAGTTCGGCACGCATCAGTTCAATCCATTTGTAGGGCGGAATAATATGTGCGGCATCTTTACTGCCTACTTCACTCAGTACCGTAAAATGTTTGGTAAGTTTTTCAATATAGCCACACTTTTCTGCATGTGGAATATTGATGGAGCCATCACTCACCTCTACCGTATCAATACCAAAATCTTTACACACAGCTATATAATCATCAAACTGGTTGCGTATTAAAAAGGCTTCAAACAAAGTGCCGCCAAAATAAACAGGGAGATTATGTGATTGATAGAGTTCAATTTTTTCACGAAGGTTGGGTGTTACAAAGGAAGTACCAAAGCCCAACTTGATAACATCCACATGGGGCAATGTTGCACTTAAAAAATTCCTTGCTTCTTCCAGGCTTAATCCCTTATCCATTACCATTGTAATTCCATGAGCACGTGGTTTGGTGAGGCGGTCGGGGATTTGTGTTAAATGAAAATTCATGTATTTATCTGTTTTAAACAGCGCAAAAATAGGGAACAGGAAGTGATGAACAATTCTTCCGTTTATAGATCCTTAAATGCAAAGGAATATTAGATCGACTTCGACTTCTTATACCTCGCAATAATATCAACCACTTGGGGATGCTGTAAAATACGAGGCATCAACTGTATAAGATTCTTTATGAGTTTTGGAGCCTTGCCCATTGCCAGCTCAAGTTGTGTAATGGCTTCTTTACTACGTCCCTCAGCAAAAGCTATAGCTGCTCTATAGAAAAGAAAGACAGGTTTACCGCCGGTTGCTTCATAACCTGCGAGTGCATATTCATCCGCATTATCAAGCAAATTGGCTTTGAGCATACAATCCAGCATAGAAGTCCAGCCTTTTGAACTCTTGGGTCTTGCTTTTATTACATTGGCATAATGTTCAATAGCTTGGCCATATTGCTTGATTTCAACTAAAGCAATCCCCATGGTTAAATTATACTCAGGATTGAGGCGATTGCTGCGGAGGGCATTGTGCAGATGTTTGATGCCGGTTTCATACTGGCCTTCGTTGATATATGTGCAGGCAATTTTGTATTGATATCGTCCATCTTCTGTAGTAAGATGGCTTGCTTTTTTATAATGAAAACGAGCCTGTGCATATTGTCCCATGCGGTCAAAACAATAACCAATGGCCTCATGAATCACTTCTTCTGGTCGGCTGAGTTCCAATACTTTTTCAAGCATCTCTATTGCCTCCTTGTACTTGCGCATGCGTATGTATGCATCGCCCATATTTCGGTACGCATAATCAAACTTTTCATCAATAGCAATACAGTACATGTAAGCATCAATTGATTTTTCATACAGTTTCAATCCCTGATAAGCAGCGCCAAGATTAAACCAGGCCAATTCACTGTAAGGATAATCGTTAATGATATTCTGATGTAGTTTGATAGATTCTTCATTACGGCCGGTAAAATCGGTCCAAAAACAGATTTTGTACAAAGCCTCTTCATTCATTGGTTCTTCTTCCAAAATCAACTTGAGGCATTCAAACACTTTTTCAAATTCTTCATAGTCATCATACACATCAGCCAGTTCAAACAAAAGTTCAATACGCTCATCACCACTAAACTGATCCAGTGCGTCCTGCAAGAGTTCAATGGCTTTTTCCTGCTGATCCAGGGCCAGATAAGCATCTGTCTTGAGGATGAACAAATTAATATCCTGACTATCAAGCAACTCAGCTTTTTCCAAAACAACAAGTGCAGCTTTGTATTGACGTGTGGCCAATAACAAATCAGCTTTTTTTATGAGTAAAATGGAAGAATATGGATAGATTTCAATACCCAACTCAGATGCCTGCAGGGCTGATGCAAGATCTTCTTTTTCATCAAAATAATTAATGAGACGCTCAAAGCTTTCCTCTTCAATAAACGAGTGTGAACGGCCGTTTTTGAGATTATCAAACTGGCGGAGTAATTCCCGCATTTCATCGTTATTGGAGCGTGAGGGATTTTTCTGCATGAGGGTTGAGGTTTTCCTAAGGTAGCCCCATTTCAAGAAAAAAAACAAGGGGCATGTAACATTTAGTTATCAACATACGTTAATATTATGAGAATTTAATGACAGGCGGTTTGCCAAACCGCAATTTTAATAGTTAAATTTGTTTCACCATGCACAGTAAAACTTCTTTTATGAGAACAACAAAACGTATCGCTCTTATGAGTGTGCTGTGTTTTTTGCTGGCCAACATAGCATCTTCTGCCACCAGTCATTCAGGCGGCGGTAACAAAAAACAAAAACAGTCAACGGGTTTAAGCCTGAATTATAAAAAATCGCCACTCACATTGCAAAATGGCTTTCGTTTTCGTGGTGGTTTTACATTTACATCTACTACATCTAATCACTCTTTATTGCAATCAGGTACAATCCGTTTTCAAAAAGGAAACAACCTGTATGTAATGCCATACAAACAAAAACCTTTCGTAAGCAGGTTTAAAACCCCGCAAAAAGAAATGAGATAAATAAAAAATCCCTCTGCAAAAAACAGGGGGATTTCTTTTTATGGTATGAAATTCAGTTAATTCTTTTTCTGAAGCCTTTGAACTTCTTCATAAGTCATTTCTCTGTAGCCTGATTTTGGAACATCGAAAAGGATGGCGCCTACAGGTTCAAAACTTACTTTATCTGCCATATAAGTTACTTTCATCTTTCCCATTTCCGATTCATACTCAAGTGGCACACCGGGCAGGCCATTAAACTGAGGGCCATAATCTTTGTTTTGAAAATTAAACTCAGTAGTGTAATACACTTTGAATGTGCTACCATCACTTAAGATTGCTATGGCAAGACCGCATTTATAGCCAAGGATTGTTTTTGTTTCATTCTTCAGTTCAAACTTAATACCTGCATACTTTTTATTTCCATCTTCATAATTGGCTTTGGTCATACGAATGAGTACTTTGTTCTGATCATACTCATTCATTACCACAGCTGAACCATTTCTTGAATCATGAAGAGTGATGGTTGTGCCGAGTAAGCTTTTCAATTCTGTTCTTGTTTGCTGATTTTTAAAATATAGCTTCTGAGTTGCACCATCCCACAAATCGGCAGTTTGCGCCTGATTACTTCCTGTTACAACTGCAATATTATACGTAATAGTACCCTCATTGTAGGTTTTTTGTGCATTTGCTGATGCACAAATTGAAACAAGGGAAACAATAACTATATGTTGAATGTATTTCATGTTCATTTTCTTTCTAACGCATTAAAGATATAAAAATAAAGCTGTGGGTTGCACCATTTGGCAAGTGTGGAAAAAATAGAACAAAAAAGGCGCAACTTTTCAGTTACGCCTTCAATAAAAGCAATTTGTTAATTATTTTTTATTCGCCTTATTCTGCATGTCTTTTACCTTGCTGGCTGTTTGCTGGTTGGCATTTTGAATTTGTTCCAGTTTTTGCTGCCATTTGCTTTTAGAAGCAGGCTTCTTTTTATTTTCCTGAATTTTAGCATGAATCTTTTCATCACTGATGATGAATTTCTGGATAAAGAACTGCAAGCCGAGTGTTACAATATTTGAAACCGTATAATACCATGTTAAGGCACTTGGCAAACTGTTAAAGATGAATAACAGCATAATGGGGAAGAAATAAATCATATACTTCATCACCGGATTATCCTGTGTAGGTGTGGTTTGCATATTGTACACCGAAATCAAAAAGCTGGTAATGGTTGCAGTAATGGTAAACAAACTCACATGATCACCATAAAACGGTATGGAGAATGGAAGCGTTGCAACACTATCGTAAGCTGAAAGATCCTGTGCCCATAAAAAGTTTACACCACGCAAATCAATATTGGCATTAAAGAAACTGTACAATGCGAAGAAGATTGGGATTTGCAGTAAAGCAGGAATACAGCCGCCTAACGGGTTTACACCTGCCTGGCGAAAGAGTTTCATCTGCTCCATGCTCATGGCCTGCTGATCAGTTCCAAATTTCTTTTTAAGTTCTTCAATATCCGGCTTGAGTACACGCATTTTTGCTCCACTCAAATAGCTGCTGTAGGTTAATGGTGAAATAATTAAACGGATGAAGAAGGTTAAAAGCATAATTACAATACCAATGCTGGCAATGTACTGGCGGAAAAAGTCAAACACAGGCATGACCAAATACATGTTGAGGTATTTTACAAAAGCAAAAATGCCATAGCCCAGTTGCACGTGGCCTTTCATTCCATTTTCATATTTCTGCAGAATATGATAGTCATTGGGGCCATAGTAGAATTGTAAAGGAAGTTTTGCTTCTCCTGCACCTGATAAATTATATCTGAAGGAAGTTTTAGCCGTTAACACCTGCTTCATTGAATCCTGCTCCTCAGTTGGCACTGTCCATTGTGTCTCAGCAGAAGACATACCATTTGATGAAAGCAAGGTTGTATTGAAAAACTGTTGCTTAACCCCAATCCATTTGGTTTTATCGCCAAACTTTTTGGTATCGCCTGTACCTGCTGCTGAAAAATCATAGCCTCCATCTTCAAAATAGGCAATATTACTCTGGCCTTTTTCATATTTCAAATCACTCTCCTGTTGATGGGCTACAATATCCCAGTTGATGTTGAGCAAACCCTGCGTTAACAACTGTCCGGTTCCTTTCAACTGCACATCCCAGTTAACCATGTAATCGTTATCCTTGATAGTGAAAATATGTTCGATGGATTTACCGGTAGAATCAGCAGCCGTAAAGCGAATGATTTGTGCATCACCCTTCTTCTCAATTGCTGACGGAGTAAAGTTGAGTTGATTAGTAGAAGCAGATTGATTGTTGCCTGTGTTCACATTATAACTGATGTTATGACCGCTTCCGCCGAGTACAACTGATGCGCTATCGTACTTTTTAAAATTCTTGAGCGCCACATATTTAGGGAAACCACCTTTGTTGGTAAAACCAATTTTCATCAAACTGTTTTCAACTATGGTAATTTGCTCAGTTGCTGCGCCAGCGAATCCGCCTGCAGCCTGTTGATTAACCGCTACTTGCTCCTGAGCAGAATCTTTTTTGAATTGCGTTGTATCAACAACTTTCTTTTTAGAAGCTTCAATTTTTGCAATAGAATCTGCAGCACGCTGCTTTTCTTTCTGAAGTTCACTTTGCTGTTTGTTTGTAAAGAAGATATAGCCAAACAATAGCACCATCATCAAAGCAAAACCAATTATCGTATTCCTGTCGAAATTCATGTTTTAAATTTTGAGCCGCAAAGGTAGGTATTTGGAGGGTATGAAGCATTGAGTAAATAGACATCAGCCAATACAGTCAAAGGTTGAAAATGCGGGTTCAATACTATCCCCTACCCGCCATCAGCTAAAGACTTTCTTTCACAAATCCTTTGCAATAATTACTTTTACACATCCGTTTCAACTTTGTTCCAACCACACTGTTCCAGCTTTAACCACGCTAAACTTTAAACAAATTTCAATGAGTGTACAAACTGCTCCCATGTACGCACAGGATGCGTATGTGCCCACCCAAACGGATTAACTGCTTTGGTGGCTGGCCACGGCCGAAAAAGAATTAATAAAAGATTGCGTGGTTGACAGTAATCGCTACCGCATCATTGGTATGACCGTACTTGCCACCTGGATTTTTGCATCGCTGGCCTGGACGTATTTTTTCTCCACCGTTATTGATAATGTATTTCTATATGTGGGCAGCGGCCTGTTTATGGGTTTTGTTATTTTAACCATTGACCGTGCACTCATCAAAGGCATCAATCAATACAACAAACGAAAATTTATGCCGTTGATTTTTCGTGGTGCACTGGCATTAACCATTGGAACTTTTATGGCGCAACCGGCTATTTTGTACATGTTTGACAAAGAAATAAAAATGCAGGTGAGTCTTGATAATGAAAAACGCAAGCTTACCAAGCGAAACGAGCTTGATGTGTTGTACAAAAACCGAAAAGATGAATTACTTAAAGAAAAAATGTCGCTTCAAAAATCATTAGATGTAAAGTATGCTGATGTAAATACAGCCCGTGACAAATTTATTGCTGAAACAGATGGCAGTGGTGGCAGCGGCAAAGTGGGCATTAAAGATATTGCTCTTGCCAAGCGCAATGAATATCAAAAGCTGGATGAAGAATACAAAGCCTTGCAATCAACCGCACAGCCACGCATCACTGCTATTGATGAAGAGTTAAATGGCATGGAAGCCACGATTAAAAAACAGGAAGCTGATTTTTTGCAATACCTCAACACAGGTTTTCTCACACGTATTGAAGCGATGAATAATTTGCTGAAAGAAAATGGCGCATTGCAGTTTCGATATTATCTCATCCTTATCATTTTAATGCTCATTGAATTGATGCCTGTAATTGCTAAAACGCTTTTGCCCAACGGTGTGTATGATGAAAAAGTTCGTCAGCGTGAATTGCTGGAAAAAACCTTAGTGCAGGAAAGTATGGATTATGAAAAAGATATGAAGCGTTTGTACAACAAACTTTCCATGCAGCATGATACAGAAACCATGGAAGAATTTTTCCGAATGAACAAAGAGGAACAAAAGAATAAATTTAACCACCTCGGCAAAGACTGGAAACGGAATGATGAAAACATGCAGGGTTTTTGGGCAAGAGTAAAGGAACAGATGATCAGCAGACCGGAAAATTAGCACACGTTACAAGTGCTGGTTGCGAGACTCAGGTCAGTTGAACTATAATTTGGAAACGGCACTAGTAAAATGCGACCTGCAACTTATAACTTTTCTTTTCTCATTTAAACATTGGGATAATCACCCATCTCGCCAACATCACCAGCAGGCAAAACAAAAACACAAAAATGGAAATGCGGTTGATACCGTGCATATATTTCATCCACTGCGTTTTTTCCCTGTTAGGATCGGGTTTCTTGATGTATAAATATTCGGCTACTTGGCGGAGTACTCCCATAACATTGTTTTTTTTAAGAAACAATAAAGATAAAATAAAGTTCAAAGTGATATGATTTCAATCATAATGATTAGCATGGGTCTGTTCTACTTTCGATACTGAAAAAATCTCTTTCGTTTAAACGTTTAAAAGAAAATTTATGAAGTATCGTTTTATATGGTCTGCACTGGCATTGAGCCTTTGTGTGGCCTGCAACAATGCCACGGACAAACAAACTGCTAGTGCCACTATCGCCACAACTGATGGCGGACAATCAACTGTTCAAGATGATGAAAGTGCCAAAGACATTGTAAAAATTGCTGCGGGTAGCAAAGATCACACAACGCTTGTTGCAGGGCTAAAAGCTGCCGAATACATAGATGTGATTGCTAATGCAGGGCCTTTTACCGTGTTTGCCCCAACAAATGAAGCATTTGATAAATTACCAAAAGGCACCTTGGAGGATTTGCTCAAGCCGGAGAACAAAGACAAACTCCGCACCATTCTTGAATATCATGTATATGTTGGCGTGTTGAAAGATGCACTGATGGGCGATGGAATGAATTATGGAATGGCCAGCGGGCATAATGTAAGCATTGGTAGTAAAGACGGAAAACTTACTGTAAATGGAGTAAACATTATTGCGACTATTCCTGCCAGCAATGGTATCATTTATGTAACCGATGGTGTTTTGCTGCCACCCGATAAATAATTAAATATTTTCCCTTTGAACAGCCATTAAAAAAATCCGCTCAATTGAGCGGGTTTTTATTTAAACAGCTTTGGTCAGTAAACTGATTCTTCCCTTGGCATGTCAGCTATTTTAATTTGCATAACAGTTGCAATAGATAATGCACGCTGTTTAATTTGAAATGCTTTCTCGCCTTCAAACAGCTCATCCACTGTTTCATTGAACAATGTAATCCATCTGTCGAAATGTAATTTGTGCAGGTGGCATTTGTTGTGCAGGTGCTGATGCACTTCCATTGGATTGCCAGCATAGCTGCCTGTATGAAAAACAATATTATCCCAGAAGCGGTACATCACGGGCAAATGCTTTTCCCAATCTACTTTCACTACATCAGTAAAAAAGTAATGGAGGGCTTCATCTTGCTTTACTTTTTCGTAAAAGGAATTAACCAAAGTTTTAATATCATCGGCTGTCTGAATATCTGTTTTCATACTTTTTTGATTTGAGGTTTATTTCACAATCAGCATACTAAAATCACTTTTTGCTTTTAACGCATGCACCTGCCTGGCTTTGAAATGGAAAATATCTCCCTGCTTTAAATGAAAAACTTCGCCTTCCAGCGTAAAATCCACTTCACCTTGCTGCACTACAAAAAATGCATCCACAGGCGAAATATGAGGCTTCAGTTCCTCTCCTTTTGGCAAGTTGAGCATTATAACATTGATGTGTTCATCTTTATATACAGATGATTTTTCAATCTTATCATGATTGATGTATTGCGAAATATTTCCAATAAACATAGTAGTTGTTTTATAAATCTTTACGTTGAAATTGTTTTACAGAGAACCAAAGGGGCACAAGTGTCCACATCAATAATACAGCAACTGAAATAAGCATTCCGATGCTGCTGCCAAAGAATTCATGAAACACTGCGCCTGTATATCCCATCAATGCGGATATATCAAGCTTTAACAACATCAGTACTCTTGATAAATCTACTGGATTAAGCATGGTTAATGCAATCATCGGTTTTTCCAATGGATAATCACTGAACTGGAATAACAAGAACATCACTACCGCATCATAAATGAGTGTGAATACAAACCAAAGCAATACTGCCACACCGATTCCTTTAGCTTTATCCCTTGTTTTTACGGATGCCAGCAATGCAATGCCGGTAAATATAACTGTTTGAAATAAACCAGATACAATGAGCATCAAACCTGTAACTGAAAATTCATAAAGCATAACAGGCAATCCAACGCCTATTAAAAAAGCCAGTAATAAACTTAATGCGAGCCCGCTATAAATACTTAACCAAAGTATTTTCCTTTTCAGCGGTTGAGCAACCAACAATTCCAGGAACTCTGATGAATTGTAAACATAAATGGTGGAAAATATAATGCTCACAAGGGGTATAAAGATGAGTGTTATATTCATCAAGCTCAATACGCCTTTGGTAGTGTTTGCATCCAGATTGAATACTCCGAACGAAATCACCAGCAACACCAATGTATATGCCAGTACAATCCTGTTCCTGAGCAAATCCAGCATTACGTACTTGATAATTGTTTTCATGACATTAATTATTTTTCATCACCTGTGCAATTGCACTCGCTAGTTTTACCTGCCCTGTATCTTCACGCAACTGCTCCAGGCTTTTATGAAACTGCAGTTTGCCATCCTGCATATAAATTACTTCACTCACCAAATCATCCAACTCACTTAAAATATGTGAAGTAATAAGGATGAGTTTTCCGTTCTCTTTTTCAAAACTTATTTTTTGTTTGAGTATTTCTGATGCCAACGGATCTAATCCTGCAGTGGGCTCATCCAGTATCAGTACATCAGGATTAAAGAGAAATGCCAATGATGCACTTACTTTCTGCCTTGTACCTCCGCTAAGCGTTCGCATTTTTTTATTCTCTATTTCTTTCAAGCAAAATGCTTCAATCAACTCTTCATCAAATGCAATAGTTGATTTACGGATGTCTTTCATCATTGAAATTACCTGAGCAATGCTCATATTCTCAGGATAGCGGCCAATCTGCGGCATATATCCAATACGTTCACGGTATTTCCAATCATGCAATATGTTGTGTTTATCAAACGTAATAAAACCGCTGTTCGGCACTACCATTCCCAATATCGTTTTGATGAGAGTGGTTTTACCGCTACCATTAGGGCCAATGAGTGCAATAGTTTGCCCTTTGTTGCAGGTAACACTCACATCATCCAAAGCTTTGAGCCTGCCGAATGTTTTTGTAACGTTTGATGCGATAATCATTTTGTTCAGAATTTTACGGGCTTCATTAACGGGGTATCATCTTTCATATCTACCGGTGTAAGTACGGGAACAATTTTTTCAATCTTATCAATCAATGTAGCCATAAAGCTTCGGTACAACATCATGCTGCTTGGATTACGTTCTGTAATCATGGCATACAAACTCACTGGCCTGTAAGGCACATCACCTACACCGTTTCGGTTTAAATCATAGCCTTCATATTTATCCCAGTAATTTTTTTCGAATTTGCTCAACATCAGTTCACCATTTGTAGCTACATCAAAAGAATTGTTGGTGAAATTATTTTGTGTGATGATATTGTCCATGCAATTGGCCTGAATTTTCAATGCCCACCCGTTTTTGTCAAATTTGTTCTTTTCCATTTGCAGCCGGCTGCTGCCTTCCATCATAATGCCTACACTGTTGTTTTGAAACGTATTGCCGCTGATAGTTCCATCGCTGATGTCTTTGAGCAAAATGCCATAAGCAGCACTGCCCCAGTTATCAGCAAATTCATTTTGATGCATATTGATGTGATTGGAATACATGACCGCCACACCTGCACCATTATTCTTAAATGTATTTTTAATGTATGTATCGTTATTGGAAAACATAAAGTGAATACCATAACGCACATTTTGGTAACTGTAATTATTTTTGATGAGAGAATTGGTTACAAATTCAAAATAGATTCCATCTCGGTGACCAGTAATTGTATTGCCTTCAATCTTCAAACTGTCGCTCTTCCAGCAATGAATGCCGTTGGCTGAATTGATTTCGTCTTTTGCATCACTGCGGAGCTTGTTGCCAAGAATATTACAGGCAGTTGCATGTTCTGAATAAATGCCGAAGAAAGTAAATTCAAACTGGTTGTTCTTTACTGTAACATAACGGCAGTCTGCAATGCGAATTGCTGCAATATCATTATAACTGCTGCGTCCTGAGTTTCGGAACAATATTCCTTCTACCACTGTACCGGTTGCTTTAATAGTAAGTATTTCATATTTCTTTTCTCCATCCAGAACAGGAAAATTGATTCCTTTCAACATCAATCGCTTTTCCAAAAGAATCTGACCTTCTTTGTACACGCCTTCATAAATTAAAATAGTATCACCGGCAGCAGCCTTTTGTATTGCCTGTTTAACAGATGCAAAATGTTTCCCTTTTCCAACAGTAATGGTTTTGCTGAAAGAAGAAGACAAGATGAAAAGAAATAATATGGTGAGATAGTTTCTCATTGCTGAACTACATCTTCCCATTTAATAACAATTGCGTTCCATAGATTTTGAAATGACTTCATGGAGACTTCTGTTTCAAATGCAGCTACATTCCCAGCCATTGGGCTACGTATCTTATCAGCTTTGATTAAGAAAGCTGTTTCAGCAGGAATGAGTTTTTCTTTTTGTGCATAATCAACTATGTATAATGCTGCTATTTCCTTTTTTTTAAGATAGTTGGATTTTAAAAACGAGGCTAAGCAATGTGTATCATCAAATTTGTAAACTTTGGATTTGGTCGTTACAAGTTCTGCCCCAAAATTTCTGTCACTTATAATCATTTTGCAAAAATGACATTGGTCCTTTCCAAATACAATAGGCTCCGGCGCTGTATCACAACTCTGAAGCAATAACATGAGCGGAAGAAATAAGATTGAGTTGGCTGCAAGTGTTGATTGCCTGCTTGATTTTTTCCATTCTAAAAAACCAGTAACTACCAGCAATAAGCCAACTATAATAAAAATATACCCACCCACATCAGGAAAACTGTAAGCACCAAAGTTGAGCAATTGCTTAAATCCAATCAACGGTGGTTGATAAGCCATACCCGGAACAATGATAGCAGCATTAGGGTCAAGATTATGACCATAATTGTATTCCCAGCGATAAAAATCAAACATAGCAATAATGCCAAACGCTACAAATAAAGCCACCCATGTGTAAAAAAACCAACGCTTTCTCACAAATGCAGCAATCAATCCAAACAATGCAAACATGCCGATGAGATATGGGAGAATGATAAACTCAAAAAAATCTTCAGTATGCAAAGTGCGCATACCAATATAGTGGTTCAATCCATTTACAATCTCTACATCTCCGCCTATTTTATGCGGATAAATTTTTAAACCAAGACCTTCAGGATATTGAGGTGCTGTTAAATCAATGCGCCAGAGCGGAAACAACAGAGATACACCAAGTGCAACAGCGCAAATGATGGTAATGATGCGTGCCCGTGGTGAAATATTGTTGTTCATTTAATTTTTCTTTTCATGAATAAGAAAGCCTGCCAAACCTGCGTAAAAGTTATGACAGGCATTTCTTTGATCATCATCTTAAACCATTTTCACTTTTCCAGTACTATTTTTTTGTCTCTTCAGTTGAAGCCGCACCTTGTTTACCCAAGCTAAATGTGAGCGGCACATTACTACCGGCAGGAGATACACGAACATAACCCTGCATTTCCTGGTGCAATGCACTGCAGAAATCTGTACAATAAATTGGAAACACACCGGTTCGCTCCGGAATCCACTTCAATGTTTGTGTTTCGCCGGGCATAATGAGAAGCTCTGCGTTGTTGGCACCTTTTACAGCAAAACCATGCGGCACATCCCAATCCTGTTCTAGATTTGTAACATGGAAATACACTTCATCACCCAACTTTATTCCTTCAATATTATCCGGCGCAAAGTGTGAACGGATGGAAGTCATATAAATATGTACTTTATTTCCTTCACGTACCACTTTGGCATCTTTCTCAGATTTAGTAGCAAACGGATTTGTATTCTCTTCTATCTTATAAATTTTTAAACTGTTTTTCTTAAGCAGTTCTGCAGGCATAGCCCCTGCATAGTGAGGTTCACCAATGGTAGGAAAGTCAAGAATCAATTGCATCTTATCACCACTTATATCAAATATCTGCGCACTTTGAGTTAACTCTGGTCCGGTAGGAAGGTAACGGTCTTTGGTAATTTTATTATACGCAACTACATACTTGCCAAAAGGTTTGCGTGTATCACCACCAGGCACGCATAAGTGACCAATGGAATAATAAGTAGGCACACGATCAAGCACTTCCAAACTTTTTACATTCCATTTTACAATTTCACTGCTTACAAAAAATGAAGTATAAGCATTGCCATTTGCATCAAACTCTGTATGCAATGGGCCAAGACCCGGCTTCTTTACTTCACCATGCAAAGCCGCTTCATATTTAATAACAGGAATACCACCAAATTCACCTTCAAATGCTTTATCAGCAATTGCCTTTTGCATCTTGGTAAACGAATAAACAGGAATTACCGCTGCAAGTTTACCACTTGCCACAATGTATTCACCGGTAGGGTCCGTATCACAACCATGTGGTGATTTAGGACAAGGAATAAAATAGCAGATATCTTTCAGAATAGCCGGGTCAAGCACTGTAACTTCCGTTTTGATAGTGCTTTTAGCTGAATGTGTTCTTTCATCATACACATTGTGTGCATATTTCACCGTTTGCTTTATTCCTTTACCGGCTTTTAGATACTCTTCCGCTTTCTTCCAGTTTACTGCAAGCACAAAATCTTTATCACGTTGTGATGCGTTTACTTCCAATAATGTATTGGCCTGCTCACTGTTATAACAACTAAAGAAAAACCAACCATGGCTTGGGCCTTTACCTGCACGGCTCAAATCAAAGTTTACACCGGGCAACAATAATTGAAATGCAATATCCAGTTGTCCTTCTTTACCAACGCTGATGAAACTGATAGTACCTTTAAAATTCTGTTTGTAAGATGCAATGGGTACATCTGTATTATTACCAACCGGAACACTGAAGCGTGTACCGGCAACTATGTACTCAGAGTTTTCTGTAATAAAAGGTGATGAGTGATTACCTGCACTATTGGGTAATTCCAGAATTTCTGCAGTGCGGAATGTTTTTAAATCCACCCTTGCCACACGAGGTGTATTGTTACCATTACCAAATGCCCAGCGTCCATCAATTTCACCATTAGTTTGTGAAAAAGATACGTGGTGCAAATCATCCCACGGCACAAAACCATGTGATGTGTTGAGCATGGGCTTTGTTTCTTCACTATAACCATAACCCTTTTCCGGGTCAACAGAAAAAACAGGAATCACACGGAACAATCTTCCGCTGGGCAAACCATACACACTCATTTGTCCGCTGAAACCTCCTGATACAAAATTGTAAAACTCATCATATTTGCCTGGGGCAACGTATGCTTTTTCTGCCGAACCTGTTGCAGCACCACTTGTGCCTTTGGGTTTGCAACCAGTAATTTGTACTGCTAATGCTATTACTAAAACAAACAGCAGTGTTTGATAACGTTTCATATTATTTTAGATTAATTGTTGGATAAACTGTAATTATTTCACTCCATCATTCTTACGCATAAACTCAAATACATGCCTTGCATCATCATCTGTTAAATTTTGATTGGGCATACGTACCAGACAAATTTCAAGTTGCGCCATGGCTTGAGGATCTTTGCTCAGCATTTCTTCCGGATTGGTAGCAAAATTCATAATCCATGGTGCTGTGCGTCGCTTAGTAACATTTTTCCAACCCGGACCTACCAAACGCTCATCAGTTAGTTTATGACAGCTTGCACATTTTGAATCATATACTTTGATTCCTGCTGTTGCCATAGCAGCATCCAGTTCAGGCTTTACTTCCACATTGGTAAAACGGCCTACACCACGATTGGGGTCGTAAGAAGGATTGGCATTATCAGATGCAGAAGCATCATCTTTTTTTGCTTCTGTGTTGCTTCCTCCAGAGTTGCCGCAAGCGTAGATGAATCCGGCAACGCAAACAAGAATGAGAAATTTTTTCATGTTATATTTCTGTTTAAGTTGATTGAATACGCAAGATTACTGAGGGTTAAAAGGAGTCATTATGATTGAAGTCATATTTGAAAAACTTCATTTGTCAGCAGATTTGGTAAAAACTGTTATAAGTTTGTTTGTGATGAAAATCACTTTTACTCCTGTTCCTGATCACAGGCGACAGTACTGTTCTTTCTAATTTTGCTATTATGCCAAAGACTTGTCTCATTAATACCGACCTGCTCCTTGCATGGGGCGCTACTTTTCATGAACATGAAAAAGGGCATGTGTTGTTTTGCGAAGGGGATAACGCACATTTTTATTACCAGGTGGTGGAAGGCCGTATTAAAATGTGCAACTGTAATGAAGAAGGCAAAGAATTTATACAAGGCATTTTTGAAGAGGGTGAAAGTTTTGGCGAACCGCCATTATTTGATGAAGCGCCATACCCTGCAAGCGCTGTTGCAGAAACCAATGCAACGGTTATCCGCTTACGAAAAGAAAATTTTTTACAACTTCTGAAAGATAATTTTGAAATTCATTTCTGTTTTACACAAACACTCGCTAAACGATTGCGCTTTAAATCTTTGATGGGAAAAGAAATGTCTTCGTATGGCCCATCGCACCGCATTTTAAGTTTGTTGAAAGAATATAAAAAGAGCCATGGCCATTTGAATGGCGAAAAGTTAAAGATTGATTTAACCCGTCAGCAAATAGCAGATATGACGGGCTTGCGTGTGGAAACTGTTATCCGCTCCATGCGTGAGCTGCATGATAAAGGGCAGTTGAATATTGAAAAGGGGAAAGTTTATTGCTGACATGACTTCAATCATATTCTCCAATTATCTTCTTTGTTTGTTTTGTACTCAATGAATGGTGATGTAACATTTTACAGCAAATGGGCAAGGTTTACCCTATTTAACTTTGTGGTTTTGGCAGCCGTGGGCGTGTTGCTGCGTTATAAAATTTTATT
>Ga0315904_10005855_pt1 | contig 16950 bp, 12 predicted proteins | sample LakEriMetagenome_6_FD_203529 | JGI IMG/M metagenome (GOLD analysis project Ga0315904, IMG submission 203529) | Freshwater fungal communities from buoy surface, Lake Erie, Ohio, United States - Buoy 12 MA120 | ecosystem: Environmental > Aquatic > Freshwater > Lake | place: USA: Lake Erie, Ohio...
CTCTACCTTGCGTACGCTGAGGTCTTTTTCAAGTATGAGCTTGTAAATCTTCAGCTGCTTGGCTTCCGGTTCACAGTTGATGAGCGCGCGGGCGTGACCCATGGAAATGCGCTTCTCGATAATGCCAATCTGAATTTCGGGCGGAAGCTTCAGCAAACGAACATAATTCGTTACGGTTGTGCGGTCTTTACCGACACGCTCAGCGAGCTTCTCGGTAGTAAGACTGCATTCGTGCATGAGACGCTTGTAGCTGATAGCTACTTCGATGGCATTGAGGTTTTCACGCTGAATGTTCTCCACCAATGCCAACTCCAGCATGTTCTGGTCATTGGCCGTGCGCACATACACAGGCACCTCTTCCAATCCGGCCATTTGAGAGGCGCGGAAACGGCGTTCACCACTGATGATTTGGTATTTCTGTGCCGATACTTTACGTACAGTAATCGGCTGAATGAGACCCAACTCCTTGATGCTCTGCGACAATTCGCGCAGGGCGGTGGGGTCAAACTCTTGACGTGGCTGAAAAGGGTTGGCTTCGATTTGCGAAATGCGCAAAACCGAAATTGGACCGGCTACATTGCCCACTTCAGCCGCAGGCATGATCTCCGGCAAATCGGCTACAGCTGTTTCAACCGCGGCATTTGCAGGAGCTCCTTCCTTCACTGTCCTTGATGCATTCTCTAAAAGGGCGCTCAAACCGCGACCCAAAGCGGGTTTCTTAGCCATTTTCGATATTGATGAATTTGTCTTCGTTGCTCATATTAGTCATCGAGTTCTTTTGCAGAACCTCACGTGCCAGATTCAGATAATTCACAGAGCCTTTGCAGGCTGCATCGTGCATGAGAATGGTCTGTCCGAAGCTTGGCGCCTCACCCAAAGTGGTGTTGCGATGAATGATGGTGTCGAAAACCATTTCCTGGAAGTGCATCTTCACTTCTTCGACCACCTGGTTGCTCAGGCGCAGACGTGAATCGTACATCGTGAGCAAAATGCCTTCGATAGTGAGGTCGGTATTCAGTTTTTGCTGAACAATTTTCACCGTGTTCAGTAATTTGCCCAATCCTTCCAATGCAAAGTATTCGCATTGAACGGGAATGATTACCGCGTCGCTTGCTGTGAGCGCATTGACGGTAACTAAACCGAGGGAAGGGGAGCAATCAACAATAATGAAGTCGTATTCATCGCGAAGTTTGTTGAGCGCGTTGCGCATCATGTACTCGCGGTTGGTCGCGTTGATTAGTTCGATTTCAGCACCCACCAAGTCGATGTGAGCGGGGATGAGAAACAAGTTCGGATTTTCAGTGGTGAGCACCAAATCCTTTGGGTGAATATCATTTACCAGGCATTCGTAAATGCCGGCTTTGATGCTCTTGGGGTCTACACCCACACCGCTGGTGGCGTTGGCCTGCGGATCGGCATCCACCAAGAGAGTTTTGTATTCCAAAACGCCCAAGGCTGCTGCCAGGTTAATAGCTGTGGTGGTTTTTCCTACGCCGCCTTTTTGGTTGGCGATGGTAATAATTTTACCCATATTCGAACTGGTTGTGTAAGTGTTTATTTAGTGTTTCACGGACGATGTTTCATGCGTGGAACGATACGAAAGTATAGTGGAACAAAGCGTTTCACGGTTTCACGAGCGGTAAAGTTGTGCACACGTGTTTTGTGAGTTGACTGTTCATAACTGCATTGCTCTCACTGAAAATAAGGTATTTGAAGAACGACTGTGAAGATGGAATTCGTCCGAAAACATCAATTTCTGTTGAAAAGACTCCCGCTACCGGTCACTCGCCATTAGCCATTCGCCACTAATTCCGCATGCTCAATCAACTGAGCAACATACCGCTCATTCACCATCTTGCCTTCTGCATCAAAAGCTTTGGATATTGCTGATAGCTTAGGCTTATGATAGTGCACGTGCATTTTCAAATAATGCAGAACACCGGTCAGATGATCTTGGCCGCGAGCGTTACCGGCATGTCCGTCTGAAAGCCCAATGATACTGGTGTGTTTGTTCCAAAACGACTTTACGGGTGAAGCGTCTATGAACATTTTGAGAACCCCGGGATAGGAACCGTTGTATTCCGGTATAACGAATAAAATATGCCTGGCAGGCTCGATGTGTGAGTTGAACATCTCCATAAATTCAGGTGAGCGCACGTCATACATAGATGGCCTGCAGAAGGTCTCCGGCAAGTTTGCTAAATCGAGTACATGCACCTCTTCACCATTCGATTGAATCAAATCGGCCATGATAGTTGCCACGCGTGAAGTGGTGCTTTCTCTTCTGTTGGTTCCTATTACTATGGTTATCATAACATTTCATGGAACAAGTATGAACGGCGAAGGTTCATGCGGAGAACAATATCGAAACGAGGGCTCTATTCAGCACGGCGAATGGCCGGAATGAAAACTCTGTCCTCTGTTGTCCAGCGAGGGGTTTGTATGGATAGCACTTTCATCGGAGTTATCGCTGCAACCGCATGAGGTGTTCCTTTTGGAATGAGCAAAAAGTCCCCTGGTTTAACAATGAAAGTCGAATCACCCAAGGTCATCTCACCTGATCCTTCGATGACGGTCACATGCTCGGTATGCGTCTGATGAAAATGCTTTTTCACTCCTCCACGAACCCAGATCAGAAACGTAGTTGAAAGACTGTCATCGGCAATTTTTTCGACAGATACACTCTGCCAATCGTCAGGTGCATGACGAGCATAGAGATCGATGTGCTGGGCGCCAGAAGGAAGAGAGGCAATAAATAACAGCGAAATCAAAATTGCTTTCATGAGGCCAATCGATTAGTTGGGTCACCAAAACTAATCAAACCCATAAACCATCCATTCGAATTACAAGGGTTGGTAAGTGAAATTTCGAATTACCACCTCATGCTCCAGTTGATTATTCGGTCCAATAGTCGAGTAGGGAAGCGTCCACAAATTCATACGGGCGTTTGTGGTTTCTCCGGGTGCGGGTATTACAATGGGAAGCGATGACTGCCCACCTTCTATTTTCACGCGTGGCGGGTGATTCAAATCGAAATCCCAAGTTGCAATGGGTGTTCCTTCAACTTTGTCACCCTTGTAACTAGCCCAGGTAATGAGCGTGTCGGTCCATGTGAAAGTATGGGTAGTTACACCGCGCAAATCTTCTTCTGCGATCTCACGCTCACGAGTCCGCTCCGCGAAAAATCCACCAAAAGAAACAGGCTGCACGGAAAAGGTTGTAGGTGCTGTGCTGGTTGAGTCGCCCCATTTCGCAAATTCAATATCAACCTCGCTATTTCCATCGGTGTAAAAGGTGTTATTGTCCCAGGTGAACAAGCCAAATACAACATTCTCGGAGAAACTCATGGGGTCGGCTTGTATGGTCCATGTGTAGGTGCCAAAACCCAGATTGTCGCGTCCCACCACTTCTGATGAATACCAAACCCCATCATGCTCGGCAATGGTAAGGTGGAGCCAGCCATTTTCATCGACCCACACGTCGTCGTATAGTCTTGAGAACATATTCGGACCCGGTCCCATGGGTTCAAGCCCCCACTTCACATCCCACTTGCGCCCGGCGAAGGTTACCTCGTCTCCCACGCGCCCCAGCACATCTTCCGGGTTCGATTGCTTGCAACCAAGGCCAAGCAACAAAAAGAAAATGAGAATATACGATTGATGCTTCATTATGGTATGTATTGGATTGTTGCTACTTGATCACCAACGATGATATCGAATGCACCGGCTTCTGTTACGTTTTTCAGATCTTTATTGATGAATGAAAGGTCGGATGCGTTCAGCGTAAACAGGTAGGTCATGGTTTCACCGGGCTTGATGGCATGCTTGTGAAACTTGCGAAGCTTGCGGACAGAAGGCGTAATCGATGCAACCTGGTCGCGTGTGTAAAGCAATACCGTTTCGCGTGCCTCCATAACGCCGGCATTCGTTACGTCGATGGTTACCGTGACTGAACCATTTCCTTTCAACTCGTTGCTGCTAAGTTTCAAAGTGCCATACTTCAAGTTAGAATACGACATGCCAAATCCAAAGGGCCACTCGGGCGAATAGGCGGTGTTGCCAAATTTCGGGTCGAGTGTTTCGCTGAATTTGTGATCATAGGTTAGCAGCGATTGCTCGTGAGCCGGATAGGTGAACGGTAATTTTCCGGATGGGTTTACATCGCCGAATAGGATTCGCGCCAATGCGTCGCTGCCCAGGTCACCGGGCTGGTAGGCCATCACAACTCCTTTGCACAGAGGCACAATGTCATGGATGATACGCGGACGATTTTCAACCAAAACAAGTACTATGGGCTTGCCTGTTTGGCTGAGTTGCTTTACTAACTCACGTTGCGCAACGGGCATGCTCAGGTCTTCGATGTCTCCGGGTTTTTCGGTAGAAGGCAACTCACTAAGACATACAACTACCGCATCGCTTGCGCGGGCCTTGGCAACAGTTTCATCGACATTGGATAAACTATCTAGGGTAGATCCTTGAGAAAACACCACATTTGGATTCATGACTTGCAGCGCTTCAAAAATGGTGTTGCGTGTAGCCTCTTCATACTTCTCATCGGTGCCTTGCCAGGTGCGCGTCCAGGCGCCGTTGATGAGTGTGAGTGAATTGGCTGCAGGCCCGCATACGAGTACTTTCGAATTTTTGCTTAATGGAAGAACTCTTTCATTCTTCAATAGCGTGATGCTTTCCTCAGCCGTTTCGCGAGCAGCTTGTTGATGCTTGGCTGAGCCAAAGTCAGGGAATTCTTTCAGCGCGGGTGGCATGGCGTTTACAAACAACCCAAGGTCGCGCTTCATCACTAAAATGCGGCGCACCGATTCATTCAAACGGGCTTCTGTGATTTGCCCTTCTTTCACAAGTTCAATCAAATGACGAGCAAATTCAAAGTCATTGGGAACCATGCACATATCAATGCCGGCATCAACGGCTGCTTTCACCGATTCCTTGTTGTTGGCTGTCACTTTATGAATTTGGTGCAACTTCATCACGTCTTCCCAATCGGTTACGGCCATGCCTTTGAAGCCCATTTCGTTGCGCAACAATTGCGTAAGAATGGCGGGGTTGGCATGCACGGGAATGCCGTTGATCTCGCCACTGTTAATCATCACACTCATGGCTCCTTCGTTGATGGCTGCCTGGAAAGAGGGCATGTATATCTGTCGCAATTCAATGTCGCTGATGATGGCCGGTGTGCGGTCCTTGCCTGTCCTTGCGCCGCTATAGCCGAGGAAGTGCTTCATACATGCAGCTACGTGCGTAGCATCCGGCCGAACTCCTCTGTCATATGAACTATTTCCCTGATAGCCCTGGACGCAAGCACGCCCCATAGTAGAACACACCAGCGGGTCTTCACCATACGTCTCGAAGAAACGCGACCAGTTTGGGTTGCGACCAACATCCAGTACGGGTGAAAAGTTCCACGGAATGCCTGCAGCGCGGGTTTCGTAAGCCGTGATGCTTGCCCCCGTTTTCACCAACTCTGGATTGAAAGTGGCTGCTTGACCCAACTGCTGCGGGAATAGGGTAGAGCCCATCATGTAATTGGCGCCATGGATAGCATCTACTCCATACAACACGGGAATCTTCAGTCGCCCTTGGGTGGTGGCAACGCGTTGTATCTCGCCAATAAGCTCATGCCACTGCTTGAGGGGGTATGCGTGTCCGCCACAGTTTAGCACTGAACCTACATGCCATTTGGTAATGGCTTCTTGCAGTTTGGCTGGCTCGATGTGATGCGGTTCTACTAATTTGTAGATACCACCTTCGCACACCACGTCGAGATTAATTTGAGTCATCTGACCCACTTTTTCTTCGATAGTCATTTGCGCAATGAGCGCTTCAATATCGACCGGAGCGGCTGCCAACGGAGCATTCTTCTTCGATGCCTTTTGTGCAGTGCATCCGAGTGCTAATAGGAGTGAGAGAGCGAATATGGACTTCTTCATAGGAATGAAAAGAGTTCTTTATCGGGTTGTTTGTTGAATAAAAAGTCTTCCCCAAAGTGATGGGGTAGTGTGAAACCCTTCTTTATCGATCGAGTTCCATCGAATTTGTGATTGACGAACGCTTTCCTTGTCGGCAACATCAACGGCGAGTTCGAGTGCATACTCACCACCTTCTTGCCAGGGTTCAGTGGACAGTTCCTTCCACGGAATTTTACATTCGAACGAGTAAATAGAATCACTTACGCGGGTTGTTTTCACTTCAGCATTTAATTTCTGTGATCGAGTCCAATCCCACACTTGCGGTGAGTTGCTCATTCTCAATCCAAGGTGCCTGTCGTCGGCATAAAAAATGGAACGCTTCGGATTCAACCCACTGCTCGTGCTGAAGGCTATTTCTATTGCATCACCATTCCAAATGTCTTTTTCTTCACGGCTATTCATCAGGGGAGAGTTATCGAAAATAACACCGCCAAGGAATAAAAAGTCTTGATTCGAACCAACGAAAAGCTTTTGTCCATCCAATTCAAACAAAGTCATCGCCGAGTCAGAACTGTTAATAATACCATCGAATGAAATAGCCTCAATCATACTCAAGCTGGCTTGTTGTCTGCCGCGCGATTTAAATGGCTCGATGCGAATATTATCCATGGAGACCGTTCCCGACGATTCGAACTGCATAATGACTTGCTTGATGGAGGATACGTCCACATCGCGCGCTTCAAAAGGGAAGTTTTCCAGAGGCACACGAACTGTTGTCCATTGGTCGGTAATCACTTTTCCCTCGATCATTGAGGGTGCGAAACCTGTCCAGGCCTGTTCGCCATTGAAATCTTCGAAGCCAATAGCCCAGGGCAATCCTTTCATGGGGCCTGTGAGCGAGCGAACATCGAAGGCAATCGCAGCGTTGGTGGTGATTTGCGAAAAGTCCTTTCCGCTCCAACCTGCCCAGCCAATTCCCATACCGACCCAGTCGCATCCTCCGCTTGGCTTATCCCACCGAATGCGCATATTGTTGGCACCGCTGGATGCACTGCCGGTTTCTCCGCCTACCTGAATGCAGGAAGTGTTTTGTGTATACCAGATTTCGGTACTCATCTCTTCGTTGTAGATTGAGGTGGCTCCCAATCCTTTCAGCGGACCTTCCGCAGGCCAGTCTTCCTTATCGTACAAGGCTAACGGTTTCAGTTGCGTGCATGCTTGCAGGAGAAGCAAGGTCAAGATGGCGTATGTGATTCGCTTCATCATGGCTGCAGGGGTCCTCCTTCGGTGAAGGTTACATAGTCGAGGTATGCCTGCGAGTAACCGGAGGCAGGATTGGCCAAAAAGAGAATCGAAACCTGTAAAAGTTTGTCAGGCTCATGAAGACCGTTTCCGATAGGCGCCGTTTCGGCTCCGTTTACAAGTGTTACTATGTCCTCGTATTTTCGGCTGATTGTAGACCAACCATCGGGTCCTCCCGATATTTCAAAAGCCCATAAGTCTTCAACACCATTGGAATAGCTTCCATCCCCATTGTCGTCTTCTCGGAATTGGATAAGCGTTAAGCCGTTGTCATACGCTGCAGGCTTGTAGATCATCGCATTGAAGAAAACATCGTTGGAGTTAGTGCTAAGAGGGAAATGTTCAACATTGTAGGCACTGGCCGGCATGTCAATCATGCCAATGAGCCAATCCCAGGTTACAGCACCACCCATGTCGTAATAGTTATTGCCTTGAGCTGCCAAGCCGTTGCTTCGAACGGTGAAGCTCATTTCAGAACCGGATTGAATGAAGGAGGTCCAGCCCGGATTCAGTCCCGACTCAAAATCGCTCAAAACAAATCCTTGCAGCGGTCGAATCGAAAGCACTTCCAAAGTATCGCGCAACGTGTCGAGTTGGTTTTCGAACGTTAGCATCACTTCGCAGCTTTCCTGACGGAACATAGGGAGTATGGTCGTAGAGCCATTCCAATCGAAATCCACGGTTGACGAGAACTCTTCATGCACGTGGCGTGCACCTGAGTTCATTCCATGCACCTCGAGTTTCCAATTAAGGTTTTTGGAAAATGAAGCGTGAAAATGGGTGGTTTCACCAGTCGCTAAATCAAGCGAATCATCCGTGATGGTGAGTGTTTCTTCTATGAAGAAGGGACCATAAATGTCTTCCAGGCTTGGACCGTCAAACGAATCCTCCGGCTTGCAGGCTTGCAAAAGAATGACCAATGCAAGGATGGAAAAGTATCGTGTGTTTTTCATCGTTAAAAGTTGATTTGGTATAACAACATCCATTGTTTATTGGTGTACAGTGCCTCATCCAATAGATCCGTGCTATTCAGGAATTGGTAGTATTGTACACTTAAAAACGATTTTTCACTAAAGGTATACTTGGCACCAATAGATGCAAGTTGCTCGCTGCCTGTTAAATTAAGTTCAGTAAAGTTGAATATTTCCTGATTTTCGTCGCGCACACTATTAATCTCGAATCCTTCATAAGTGAGCATTTGAAATGCTCCCAAGAGGTGCCATTGCTTTTTCAATTCATAATCGAATCCTGCCGTCATAGTTTGCGACGTTAGGTCGACGCTCGGCACCGATTCGCTTCCCTGACGTGTAGTTCGATCGTTTCGGAAACGAACTTGCACACTCGCTTCTTTGTCTTTGCTGCCGATGTATTGCTTTGCGTTGAATGAAGCATTCAACTCGTAGCGTTCGTAATTGCGAAGCGTGGTCGTTCCTTCTCCTCTTACTTCCTGACCTCTGTAATAGTTGATGTTCGCATTAAGAGGATTGTTCTTCTTGTCATATCCTGCTGAAAGTATCATCGCCTGTCGGTTGGGTGTTGCATCGCCGTAGGGTGTGATGTTATCGTATTGAGGGGCAAATGCCATGAGGTTCGTTTGCAGCTGCATGGTATACAAACCCGATTCACGCATGAGATCAATCATCGATACCGGACGCAAGGCCTGTTCATTACCTACGCGTTGAAATGCATTGAGTTGTCCATTGAAGTTGACACGTTTGGTTTGAGCACCCATGCTGCGAAAGTCTGAGGAGACATACTTCAACTGAACACCGCCCTGAAGGCCTAGGTTATTTTGACGAATCTTATATTTCGCATCAGCGAACTTGCCCTGCCATTCAGGAGTGCTATCATTGTCAAATTCTTTGTAATACCATTTTGATCTGCCTGCTTCCGCTTCAATGGTGTGAGTCATGTTACCAACTTTCCGATTGTAGTTAAGGGTGGCGGTCATAACTGGATGATGGAATGTGATGTTGCTGCGCGATGTTCCATAGATATCGAACACATTCACGTAATTGAATCCTACACGCAAATGTTCGCTTTGCACAAGGCTCAAATTTATTCCACTGAATATTCGATCGTTGGTTTGACTGAAATCAGAGGTCTTTACACGAGTGGCTACGGTCTTGATACCAATTTCCTTTATCCACTTTCCGAATTCGAATGCCACCTCGGCAGATGCACCTTGCTGACGCCAGCTATTATCATTGTTGTAGAAGTGATCGTAGTTCACCACATCTGTTTGCTGCTGGAGAAGAAATGGTACACCGGTAATCATTTCCTGATTGCTATTCCACAAAGTGTAAGGGGTGAGCTTATAATTGATATCGCCTAGTTGGTAGCGCACAATTCCGCCGGCAACGCCCTTTACGTAAAGCTGGCGCACATCGAAGCTAACACCTGCTCCCCAGAAACCACCGTAGTCGTTGCGCACACGCACCATGCCCTGAATTTCCATTTGAGGGTTAGGGCGCATGTTAATACCCAAATCGACCAATGTGTTACCGCTATTGAGTTTGGCGGTAGTAACGGTGTCTTCTTCGAAATACGATTGATAATGATCGCTATAGAATTGTGCGCGCGCAGCACCAATGAAAGTGATTTTGCGCGTGTCTTGTTGAGCCGAAGCGGTTGCAACGCAACCGATGCAAAACAAGAAAAGGATATGGTGAATTTTCATGTGCATGATTAGAAGAAAGCTTTTAATTCAACTACGAGTTCTCGTCCCTTGAAAGCATCGAGCGTATAACTAGTGTCTTCAAATGAATACCAGCGATGACGCAAGTAGAGTCTGGTATTTTTTCCTAAGTCGATATCGCCACCGATACCAAATCCTTTCCCGAATTGGTTGAGCGGACGAAATGTCTCTTCACTGATTTCCGTGAGATAGTTACCGAGTGTGCGCTCGATACCTGCATAGGCATTGAACATGAACTTCGGAGTTAATCGGAAATACCATTCAATTTCACTGGCGTATTGTCGCACGTAGGCTTCTTCCGTAGTCATTGGTATAGCGGATAAATCGCGTGAACAAGTGTTCACTTGTAACAATGCGAAGAAGTAACTTTCGTGTCCTGCGATATCATGCTCGTACTTTAACTGAACTTCAGCAGAGTTGAAGAATTTCTTGTTTACGACTACCCCCATAGAATCATCGCTCAGCTTCACCGTTTCGTATACGTCGCGATACACATCAGAGTATCGACCATAGGGACCTACGTTGGCAGGGAAGTTCCAACGCCAAAAACGAGAACGAGTGAATTGGTTAACCGGGTGGCCAACGGTGATGATGGCTGCTGCGGGATTGATTTCCGCAGAAGCACCGATGCCCGCGCTGATTTTCAGCCGCTGCACTTTGGCTTGCACATTCAAGTTCAATCCTTGTCGGTTATTGGTCATCTGCCCAACGCGTGTAACCGAGCTACCGAATGGAAGTAGGAGGGAGGAGCTGCCTACACTGCCGGCGGGAATATCATTAACCGTGTATTCTCTCGTTGCTGTATTCCAGTAAACGCCTGTATTATTTACGACCTTGGGGCTTATTCGGAAGTAATGCAATTCAACAACCGGACGCTCTCCCTTTATGACGTTGCTCGCCTTCAGTTGCATGACTTCACCCCAGCCGGCATTGTGGTTGGGCGAGAAATATTCGCCTAATCCTACTTCGCCTTTTAGTAATAACCCGAATTGCTCGTATTGAAACTCGGAAGTAATAACACTCAATCCGAATTGTTCATTAGCAAGGCTGTCTGTAAAGTTGCGTGTATTGATGCTGTTCATGCTTAGGAAGTTGGTGCCTTTGAAATTTTTCTTGATCCGTCCGCCAAACGCATAATTCGGTACTTGATTAAACCCGCCATTGATTTCGGTTTTGCCGGCCATGAGTATGCACGAGAGTTTTCCCGGTAATTGGGTGCCGTTGACAACTACACCTTGGAATGCTCTATTTCCCCAACGTGCATCCTGATCGATAGACCCCTGGTCGTAGTATTGTTTGTAACGGTTTGTAACGCTTTTACCCATGGGGTCCCACGGATTTCGTTCAAAGAGCATAAATCGGTTGTAACCTTTCCAAGAAGCGAAAGTCAAATCGGAAATAGCCAGCCACTGAATACCTCCAACGGTTGTGCTCCAGGATCCGAATTTCGTATTGAAGTTACCGTAGAGGTTCATGCCAAGCATGGCGCCTAAATTGCCCCCAAGCGGAACCGATCCAAGTGGATACTGAATATCGGGACGAACGCTATCCGGAACTTGCTTTCCGTAGGATGGGCCAATGCTTCCGTTTAAGAACTGAAACATGCGTAAATCGAAACCCCACGAAGAACCACCGGGTAGTTGGCCACTAACATTGAGCAACAAGTTGGGCAGCTGTGCATCATCGCCAATAAACAACGAACGAGGCAATACTGTATCTCCCGGAGCCGCTGTAAGCGTGTAGGGCATCAGTTGTCGGGTATAGGTTGCGAAGAACCGATAAAATCCATTTATCTGAACACTGCCCTTTGGCTTTTTGAACTCGTTTGGAGTTAAACCCAAGGAAGGAAAAGAGTATGAAGTTGTGTCACGAAGCAATAGTGTTTCCACCCTTTCATTTTGCGCGGCTGCCCAATGCATTGATGAAGTCAATACGATAAGCAGCAGTGTGATTCTCTTCATCATTGCATTTCCAGTTGTTTGAATTTAACAAAGCGGGCAGATTCCTCGCCGGCACCGGGTGGCACTACATAGAAAGGAATATTGCCATAGGCACAATGGCCATTGCCATCGGTCACTTCGTAGAAAAGACGATAGGCACCTTCTGCGCGCGGCGCACGGAAATCAGCACCGGATGCTGTCTTATTTTTAAAAAGTCCATTGATAGGAGTCGGCGCTGTTTCAGCGTCACCCCCAGCTTTGATGTCTGTGCTTTCAGGCACTATCTGCCATTTACCGGTCAACTTATCACCGTCCGGGTCGGTAACCGAGGCCAAGGTTTCATATTTCTTGTCGGCTACAAGCATGATAGACTGTGCTGCACTTTTATTGTCGATGCCAAGCGAAACGAGGTGCGGTGCTTTGTTCTCAGGTTCGCGACCGTTCCAGAATTTCTCAAGCTCATCAATGGGTTCTGAGCGCAAGCCATCACGCGTGAAAAGGCCATACCACGTTGAAGTGGTTTCCTGTTTAAAACCCCACAAGAAAACATAGGATCCCATGCAATTTTTGGAAGCTGCGAGAATTTCACTTTCATAACGTTCTCTGTAGGAAACTGCCTTTTCTGCGCTCGTCTGCTCGATAGGCGCACCCCAGCGTGTTTTAGCTACTTCCCAATGTCCATTCGGTCCCCACTCAGTGATCATGTAAGGCCCGGTCCAGCCGTAATTGGCCAGGTTCTTTTTTACTGAACCGATGTCGCCATAAGTGTTGATGCTGTAAATATCAATTTCCGGCGCATCTTGCATAATGAGTTTTACCTCGGCAGGATCCAGTCCTGCAGTCACCGTTGAAGTAGGGTGGTTTGGATCTACTTCGTGAATCATTTTCGCAACATCATTGACCGCCTTCCAAACGTTTGTATTGGTGTAGAAAAGATCGACCTCATTGCCAACGCCCCAGAGAAGCAGGGCAGGGTGGTCTTTTATTTCCATGACAATCTTGCGGAAATAATCAAGTTGCGCTTGCACTTTCGGTTTATCATCGTAGTCGAAGCCATGACGCTCATGCTGCATCCACAAGCCCATCATAACAGTGAGCCCAAGTGAATGTGCTTTGTCCAACATCTCTTTAGCATTGTCTGTGCTCCAAGTGCGAACGGAGTTACCGCCTATCCGAGCTAGCTCATCCCATTGCTCGCTTCCACCGCCGCCCTTCACGTAATACTCACTTCCGTCCCTGTAAAGTCGGTACTCTCCATTGGCGTTCAATTTTACTTCCACGCGAATGGCCTGGGCAGAAAGAGATGTGGCTAAGTGCAAGAAACCAACTATCAGGAAAATGAAGGAAGCGAGAAAGTTTGATTGATTGCTTTTCACGGAATAACTTAGTTTGGATTTGATTGCTTTCTTTTACCTTTTGATGATAAATGAATGTGGTAAATAACGAGCAAATTGTCTGAAACAAAAAACTTTTTGTAAAACTAACAATATCTCTATATTCGTTATCTAAAATCCATCGAATGTTAAAAAAATTACTTTCACTTTCCATCTTATTATCTGCACTAACAGCTTCTGCGTTTAACGTGACTTTTCGTGTTGATATGACGCAGCAAACCGACTTCATCACTCCTGAAGTAAACGGTTCCTTCAACAACTGGTGCGGTAACTGTTTTCAAATGACCGATGCCGATGGCGACAACATTTGGGAGGCTACGACCGATTTAGCTGCCGGAACGTATGAGTACAAGTTCTCGGCTGATAACTGGGGCACGCAAGAAACGTTGTTGCAAGGAAGTGCTTGCACCGTGACCAATTTTGGTTTTACAAATCGGACGCTGGCAGTATCTGCTGATGTTGTGTTGCCTGTGGTATGTTGGAGCAGCTGCACGGATTGTGCGTCAAGTCCGAATATCTATACCGTCGAGTTTCAGGTAGACATGAATGGTGTAACCGGATTTACCACTCCCGAGGTAAATGGTACCTTCAATGGTTGGTGCGGCAACTGCACCGCTATGTTTGATAACGACGGCGACAATATTTGGTCAGTATCTGTAACCTTGCAAGAAGGTACGTACGAATATAAGTTTAGTCATGACAACTGGGGCGGACAAGAAAATTTGGTTCCAGGCAGTCCATGCACTGTAACGGTGGATCAGTTTACAAACAGAACAATTGTGGTTGACGGTAACATTACGTTGGAACCTGTATGTTGGGGAAGCTGCGCGCCTTGTGGTCAAAGCACAGGCCCATATAACGTGACATTTGCTGTAGATATGTCGCAAGCCGGCTTTGCGTTCACAACTCCTGAGGTGAATGGCTCTTTCAACAATTGGTGCGGTAACTGCGCTCCTATGAGTGATGCAGATGGCGACAACATCTGGACGCTCACTGTAGCATTGCCGGTGGGTGTTCATACGTATAAGTTTTCTTATGATAATTGGGCAGGACAAGAGGAGCTGATTCCCGGAAGTCCATGCACACTCACAGAATCGGGCTTTACCAACCGATCAATAGATGTGAGTGATACATCTGTTTTACCAAACGTATGCTGGGGCTCTTGTGAAGCGTGTGCCGTAGATGTCCAAGAGTCAACAGTTGGACGTTTGTTAGTCTATCCAAATCCAGCCAATGAAGTATTGACGATTGCAATCGATAACTATGCTAGAACGGAAATTACAGTGAGTGATTTTACCGGTCGTGTAATATGGACAAGCAATTTGCAGGGTTCGCGACAGGCACAGTTCAATGTGAGTCAATTGCCTGTTGGTTCTTATGTGGTTTCTATTCGGAATGAACAAGAACTTCTTCGTCGAGTAGTTCAAGTTATCAGATAATTTGATTGAGGTAAATGAAAAAAGTCCTGCAATTGCGGGACTTTTTTCATTTATTCAGAAATCAAATTGTGGAAGCTTGCTCCTTTATACCATTTCAGATTTTCACTACTTCCCTTTAGCCTAAAAATCAAACACAAACCCTCTGTCCTTATACTTCTCAAAAGTCTTTGCATCGAATGAGTAAAGCTGTGACGGACGATGACGCACGTTTTGCTGGGTCTCGGTAAGTTTTTTCAGGAACTTCACATTCTGGATTTTCTTACGGAAATTACCCTTGTCGAATGTGCGCCCCAGAATAGTTTCGAAGACATCTTGAAATTCGGTTATGGTGAATTTGTCTGGAATTACCCTTGTCCAGATAGGCTCTTCAACCAACAAAGTCTTAAGCCTGCTCGAGGACGCATCCAAAATTTCACGGTGATCGAAAGCCAATTTAGGCAACTTGCTCAGGCTGTGCCACTTGGTTTGCTTTGCCCAGTGTGACGCAACCGGATGAAGGTCTGTCAGCTCTACGAGTGCCATGTAACCCACCGTAATAACACGTCCAAGCGGGTGACGATTTACACCACCAAATGTTTGCACTTGTTTCATACCCACATCGTCAATCGAGGTTAGGTCATGCAAAACACGATAAGCGGCGGTATCGAGGTCTTCATGCGGGTAAACAAGGTCACCCGGCAACGCCCAAAAATTCTCGAAGGGCTCAGCACCTCGCTGTATCAGAAGCACTTTTAGATCACCCTGATGGTAACCGAATATGACACAGTCTACAGAAAAGGCCGATTTAAAGAACGCATCAATCGGAATTGAATACATGTCATCCGACTGAGTCGCTTTAGGTATCGACTTAATTACTTTTTCCATTGGATTTAGTGGTCTGCAAAAATAATCAGAGCTTCTGAAAAGAGGATTAAGTTCATCTTATCAAATCAAAAATATCCAAAAACTGTTTACCGACAAACATTTTGTACAAATAACAATTACTCTATATTCGCCACAAACTAAGTTTATTATGACATCGAAAATTACAATCGCAATTTCAATATTGCTTCTTGTGTTGTTGAATTTTTCTGCTCAAGCGTTCAATGTGACGTTCCGAGTGGATATGAGTCAGCAGACAGATTTCACCACTCCGGAAGTGAATGGTTCATTCAACAATTGGTGTGGAAACTGCTTTCAAATGACTGATACTGATGGCGACAACATTTGGGAGGCGACGACCAACTTAGCTGCAGGTAATTTTGAATACAAGTTTTCGGCCGATAACTGGTACTCGCAAGAGTCGTTATTGCAGGGAAGCCCATGCACGGCAACAAACTTTGGTTACACCAACAGAACACTGGTGGTCACGGGCGATGTGGTATTGCCGGTTGTGTGCTGGGGCGCTTGCGTGGAATGTGCTGCTGCTCCTGTTTTTTATGATATCACCTTTCAAGTGGATATGAACGAACAAACCGGCTTCACCACACCTGAATTGAATGGTTCATTCAACGGTTGGTGCGGTAACTGCACTGCCATGTCTGACGCTAATGGCGATGGTATTTGGTCGGTTACGGTTAGTCTTCAGGAAGGTTCCTATGAATACAAATTCAGCCATGATAACTGGGTCGGGCAGGAGTCGCTCGCTCCGGGTTCATCATGCACGATGACTACAGATATATACACGAATCGTGTTCTTACGGTATCTCAAGACGAAGTGCTACCGGCCGTTTGTTATGGCAGCTGCGCTGTTTGTGGAATTAACACAGGTCCGTTCGATGTGACATTTAGCTTAGACATGAGCAATGTTGACTTCCCGTATTCAACACCTGAAGTAAATGGGACTTTTAATAACTGGTGTGGTAGCTGCGCTCCAATGAGTGATCTCGATGGTGATAACATATGGTCTATAACTATACCGCTGCAAGCTGCGTCTTACGAATACAAATTCTCTTACGACAACTGGGCTGGTCAAGAAATGTTGATGACCGGTTCCTCTTGCACACAAACATCACCGGAAGGTTATGTAAATCGTTCAATAAACGTGGATGGTCCCATTGATTTAGGCGTTGTTTGTTGGGAAAGCTGTAATGCTTGCAATGTGGTTGTATTGAATCAGATGAATTTACCGGTAACGTTCGATGACGCCCAAGTTGAATATGGGTTGCTCGGTTTCGACGGTTCTGAAGATGCCTCTGTTGTTGTGGATCCAACGAATGCAACAAATATGGTTGCACGCGTAACGAAGAGCGCAACTGCAGGTGCTTCATCCGGG
>Ga0315904_10005856_pt1 | contig 16950 bp, 12 predicted proteins | sample LakEriMetagenome_6_FD_203529 | JGI IMG/M metagenome (GOLD analysis project Ga0315904, IMG submission 203529) | Freshwater fungal communities from buoy surface, Lake Erie, Ohio, United States - Buoy 12 MA120 | ecosystem: Environmental > Aquatic > Freshwater > Lake | place: USA: Lake Erie, Ohio...
TGCAATCATCGCATTTTTCCAATATAGCAACCTATCGGAACCCTGTGAATTGGTGACATCATTTCCATATATTTCGGAAATCTGGTTTCTTACTTCACTAACAAAAAGAAGAGAACAAACTAATATAATTGATGTAATTATCAAAGTTTTCAACTTTGAATTAAGAGACTTATTAAAAATGTTTTTAAGATTATTGAAATAATAAAAAGTAAAAAAACCAAAAATCCAAGATATGATTAGTGCGTCACTTAAGGTAGCTAAACCAACCAAAATTACAGCAAAAAGGGTAGTAACATACCAGATTCTTGACACGTTAGAATTTGAAGATTTAAAATATAAAATCGACAAAAATGGGAGTGGTAAACAGCTAAAAGCCAACTGATTTGGATTCATTGAAAATCCAGAAAATCTTAATTCAAAATACATATCATATCCATAAAAATTTTCTTTTTTACTGATTAGTATATAAAATATGAGGAGAAAAAAAACTCCCGATGCATTAGTAAAGAATAATAATAAATTTTTAAAATTCTGATTGAAAGAGTCATTATAAAAAAAAATAAAGAAGAAAAAAGATAAAAATACAAAAACAAAAGCTGCGAAGTTATGCAATGTACTACCTCCGTCTAATTTACCTATCAAAAAACAATTAACCGTACCGATCATTAAAAGAAAAAAAGACGAAAACCAAAATTTTACATAAGCTTTCTTATTAGATGACCATGATTTATAAGAAATTACGGGTTTAGATAGAAATGTAAGAAATCCTAAAAATATTGAAATCAAAATAAATATTTCTCCAATACCAAGTGCGGAGTTTGCAAACCGTAATTTTGATGCTGGCGAAAGTACTATCCCAATTGAAAAGATTAAAATTCCTAAATTGGTTATTCGTTTGTACATTGATTATGGTCTTATAAATGGAGTTCCTCTAAAAAATACTATACAAAACATTAGCAGCTGGAGACTAAGCGCGATTGCTTGAAAATATAGTACTTTTATTAAACTTAAACTCTCACGGAAAAGAATAAACAAAAATATGAGTACGACAAGAGATAAGAAATTTATGTACGGTTGAATTTTAAATTTTCTTTTTGCAATTAAAGCAGTAGATACTATTTTATTTAAAATTTCAATGCCGGTAATCAAAAAACCAATAAGAAATATATCATTTTTAGAACTAAACGAGTTACCAAATGCAACACGCAAAAAAAAACCATCAGATAACCAAATAATAATTGAAAAAAATGAAACAAAGAATATTGCAAGATTTATGTATTTATATAAAAGTTTTTTAAATAAATAATGATCGTTACGTTGTTCATAGATTGTAAAATGCGGCAAAGCCGCATCAGTGAATGCAATAGTTATCAATAATGTAGAACTATATAAATAATATAAGGCTGAATAAATTCCTAAATCCTCAACACCAAGATATTCTTCAATAAAAAAACGAGGCACATTAACAAAAAGAGAGTAAATGAAAAGGCTTACCCCCATTGGAAATCCAAGTAAAAATATTTTTTTTAAACTTTCTAGGTTGACATTTTGGATATTAAATAAATCAAAACTATTATTTTCTACATTTTTTATTATAGGATAATCAAAAATAACAAAAGAAAAAAAATATGATACTAAAATGAATATAGAAGATACTAGAATATCCCTAGAAAGATAAAATGAAATTGTAAATGTGAGTAAAATTAAAAAACTTCTGAAAAAAATAGATCGAGAAATTAGATGCATTTGCTGGCGTTTCTGATGTATAGCAAATGATAAATCACTCAAAGTCTCAAGTATTTTATAGAATGTAACAATTATGATTAAGAACTTGACTAATAGATTATATTTTAAAAAATAATTTAAAATCATAACAGCAACAAAAACAAACAAAGAAACAATTAACCGCAATCTGTAATAATCTTGAATTTGATAGTTGACACTATTATCAGTAACATATATATATCGCAAATTTAAATTTGAAAAAACAATTAAAGGTGTTGTGACTGAAAGTGCTAAACTATAAAATCCAATTTGATCTATGTCACCCATTCGTGCCATAAAAGAAAGAATCCAAAACTGTGCAATCGAATAAGAACAAATACTTGCTAATGACCACAAAGAGTTTTTCCTTAAATCAGTCATTAATTTAATTCTTTTTATCTTCCATGAGTATTGTAAGTCCTTGCCTAACAGTAAATCTCGGATTATAATTAATTAGTTTTTTAGCTTTTGAAATGTCAGCCAAACTATTTAATACATCACCTACTCTTTTTGGTAAATGAATAGGTAAAATCTTTTTACCTGCGATTTCATTTATTAACTCCCACAGTTGATTAAGCGAAATATTTTCGCCATATGCAATGTTGTATACTTCATTAATAGCTTTATTATCATTCGCGAAAAAAGATAGGACATTTGACTGAATTACATTTTCAACAAAAGTAAAATCTCTTGTCTGCTTACCATCTCCGAAAATATTTGCTTGCTCATTATTTTGAACTGCCTTAACGAAAAGTGGAATTACGGCTGCATACGGATTATTGGGATTTTGCCTTGGACCGAAAACATTGAAATACCGTAACCCAATTGTTTCTATACCAAATGTTTTACTAAACACATCTGCATACAATTCATTCACATATTTCGTAACTGCATACGGAGATAGCGGTCGACCAATTCGATTTTCGACTTTTGGGAGATCAGGATGGTCACCATAAGTAGAGCTACTTGCTGCATAGATGAATCTTTTAACAGATGTTGACTCCTTTGCTGCATAAAGCATATTTAAAAAACCAGAAATATTTACATCATTTGTTAATAAAGGATTTTGTATAGATCGAGGAACTGAGCCTAATGCAGCTTGATGGGATATAAAATCAATATCTCTAACTACCCTTTTACAAACTTCTATATCTCTAATATCGCCTTCAATGAACTCAAAATTTGATAGACCAATGTAATCTTTTAAATTATCAAAATATCCATTTGAAAGATTGTCTAATACTCTAACATGCCTGGCACCAAATTTTAACAAATACTCTACCAGATTCGAACCAATAAAACCTGCACCTCCTGTTACTAGAAAGTTATATGTTGAAATATCTTCTTCATGATAAGGTATATTGTAAAGACTTTTATTAAACATAATTTTATAATCTTGAGTCAACTAAATTTCGTGGCAAAATACCCTTTACGTCATAGATAATACTTTCGCCAACAATTGAACGAATATCTAACTCTAAAAATTGCTTGTGTGCTACCGCTAAAATAAAAGCCGAATAAGTTTCTTCAGGCAACTTTTCAAAAATTTTTATCCCATATTCACGCATAACCTCACTTGAATTTGCCAAAGGATCATATATGTGAACATTTATATCAAAATTGACTAGTTCATTATAAATATCAATAACTCTTGTATTTCTAACATCTGGGCAATCTTCTTTAAACGTGAATCCAAGAATCAAAATTTTAGAATCTATGACTTTTAAATTTTTACGCATCATTAACTTTACAACTTCTGTGGCCACATACTTTCCCATTGAGTCATTAAGTCGTCTTCCAGCTAAAATAATTTCAGGATGATACCCGACCTCTTGCGCCTTTTGAGCAAGATAATACGGATCAACACCTATACAATGTCCTCCTACTAAACCGGGCTTGAACTTGAGAAAATTCCATTTTGTTCCGGCAGCTTCTAATACCTCATGAGTATCAATGCCCATCAAGTTAAATATTTTACTTAACTCGTTGACAAAGGCTATGTTGATATCCCGCTGTGAGTTTTCGATTACCTTGGCTGCTTCTGCAACTTTGATGCTTGGTGCCTTATACGTTCCAGCTATAATAATGGAACTATACAAACTATCTATATAATCAGCAGTTTCAGGAGTAGAACCAGAAGTAATTTTTAGAATTTTTGTTACAGTGTGCTCCTTGTCACCAGGATTAATCCGCTCTGGTGAATAGCCACAAAAAAAGTCTTTATTAAAAATGAGTCCAGATATTTTTTCTAATACTGGAACCATTTCATCTTCAGTTACCCCCGGATAAACGGTAGACTCATAAATTACAATGTCGCCTTTTTTTAGTACTGAAGCTACTGTCTCAGAAGCCTTTATCATAGGAATAAGTACGGGTCTATTGTACTTATCCGTTGGAGTGGGCACTGTTACTATAAAGACTGAACAAACTGACAATTCACTAGAGTTAAATGTAACAAAAAGTCCCTTATCCACTTCAGTCCTATCGGTGACAAGAACTTTTTTCAACTGTTCATTATTTACCTCAAGGGTATGATCTTGACCGGAAGATAATTCGCCAATTCGTATTTGATTTATATCAAACCCAATGACAAGGTATTTTTCAGCAAATGCAACTGCTAATGGTAAACCGACATATCCTAGTCCAATAATTGCAATTACAGGCTTTTTCTCAATCATTTTAAACTATTTTTTATGTGAATCATTGCTGTCAATCGCCCAGAAAAATTGAATGTTTCATAATTTTTATCCCACGTAAAATTGCGGGATAAAATACAATTAATTGAAGTAGAAAGTCTAACCCTTTTGAATTGCCAACTCGGCTGTAACATAAAAGAAAAATCAGTCCATGGAACGGTTGTTTTATGAGGGTCCCTTACTATCCTTTCTACTTGAAAAAGTATACTATGCGGCTTTCCTAGATATTCGTGCACTACTCGAACTGTTTGCAAGTCAGTTCCGAAACCAACTCCAGCACCAAGTATCTGATTTTGATGGGTATAACCATTATCGCCACCATGTACATACCAATTTCCGGCCCCTCGTAATAAATTGGATGGTGTTTCTGACTGCTTCAGGGTTTCAACACCAACTAGAATTTGACTATTCCCGGATTTAAACAATTTACTCACTCCTAGAATGTAGGCAGCAGCATGGGTGGCATCCATCAGGTAATCGCGCACATTTTGTTTATAGTCATTGTATCCCCATTCCCCATAGAATTCCCAACCCGATTTCGGCATGACCCAACGAAAGAAAAAAGAAGCCAATTGATCGGTATTTTCTGCATCATCCGTTGGCTCATTCTTTTTTTGGAATGCCTTGGTAAGTACCGGAGTATATCTTTTCAGCCAATTGCCCCCTGCTAACCCAATGTCTTGTTGATACCTTTGTAAAGTTCTCGTCATTCCCACAAAAAGACCAGGGATCCATTTGGGTTGATAACTGATCACAAAAGCACTCTGGTAGCGCCAGGTGGATGGATAAGAAACGGTGGCTGTTTGCAAATGAAAATTTTCATAAGGTCTTGTGGAATCACTGTCTAGCCGGGCACCGATCAATTGCCATTCAAAAGTTCCGATAGGAGTTTTGGCGGGGCGATTGCTCCGAATGTACACATGTAAAAATCCTGGGGCATTGTTGCTCATCAACAAGGAGGAGCGCTGACCGGGCCCCCACCAAAGATTCTGTGTACTTACACCCATTGACACTGCCCCTAAACGAATACCTAGCGAACTTTGCCCGGGAAAAAATTTATTATAAACACCTCCCACATTACTGCCCCAGTTCATGCTGGTATCATATCTTGTATTGGCTGCATACACCCATTCAGGTGCTGCCTGTAGCTCAACAATGCCATAGCGCGCATAGAACCCCGCCCTCCCCATCACCTGTAAACCCCTTGCCTGAATCATCACTCCATCATTCCAGCCAAATGGCCGCCGGGAATTGAATTGTGTAATCATTGTCAGGGGCAAAGCTTTTACCACCACTTTTTTCCAGGATATTTCAGCCGGCTTGAGTTCGAGTGGACGTACAGTAAATGAAATATTAAGATCATGTTGACCTGCTAACTGGGCGGTTCTCAGACTATCCTCCTCTGGAGACCCAATGATTATTTGTTGTGCTTGTAAGGGCTTTGCAGAAAAACCTATACAAATCACCCATATAATTGTCAGCTTGTTCAAGTATTCTCTTAATTAGGAAATTCGAGCAATGGGTACTACCTGTCCCTCAGCTGCTCGTTGATCCAGGGACTCGAAAACAGAGTTGTTGCTCAAAAATTCAGGTACCATCTTTTTCATTTGGGTCACCAGCTCCATGGTAGCATCCCGGTGGCGGGCCAATTCAAACAACAGGTTCAAATCTTCCGTCAACTGATCATTTTGGGTGTTGCGAATTCGGGCAATCATGATTTTCTCATGATAAGTAGCGATGGTGTTCTCTGAATCCATCAGTAACTCCTCATAGAGTTTCTCGCCGGGTCGTAAACCGGTAAACTTGATATCTATGTCAACACCCGGTAGATACCCATAGAGCCGAATCATTTTCTTGGCGAGATCAGCGATGGAGACCGGCTTCCCCATATCAAACACAAATATCTCGCCCCCCTTGCCCATACTTCCTGCCTCTAATACCAGTTGGCAGGCTTCAGGAATAGTCATAAAGAAACGCGTGATATTGGGATGCGTAACGGTTATCGGCCCCCCCTTCTCAATCTGTTCTTTGAAACGTATAATAACCGATCCATTGGAGCCCAGCACATTTCCAAAACGGGTAGTAATGAACTTAGTGGAAACTGTAGTCCCCTCGTCCGACTGATTTTCGTGCAGATTGCGGTGTAAATGTTGCACATAAGCTTCCGCCAGTCGCTTGGAAGCGCCCATTACATTGGTGGGATTCACTGCTTTGTCCGTCGAAACCATGACAAAGCGACGGACTTTGTATTGCACAGATAAGTCTGCAATAATCCGTGTGCCCATTACATTCGTGAGAATGGCTTCCTGTGGGCACAATTCCATCATGGGTACGTGCTTGTAAGCGGCAGCATGGTAAACATAGTGTGGTTCGTACTGAGCGAACAGATCATTCATTCTATCCCGGTTGCGCACATCACCTAGAAAGGGGACGCAGTTGATCTTGGTATGCATGTCCTGTAATTCCAATTCCAGATGATGGAGGGGCGTTTCTGCCTGATCACAGAGAACAATGGTTTGTGGCTCGAATTTAAGTAATTGCCGGACGATCTCGCTTCCAATCGATCCGGCTGCCCCCGTCACCAGAATACGTTTATTTTTCAATTGATGGCATATCTCTTCATTGTTGATTTTGATAGGTTCCCGCTCCAGTAAATTTTCAATCTTCAGGGTTTGTAATTGACGGGCAGAGAACTGTCCGTTGATCCATGTATCGAGTGGAGGTACGTTCAGAACTTTAATTCCATGATCAAGGCAAAAATCTACAATCTCGTTTTTTCGGGCGGGTGAAATAGAAAAATGGGCTATAATCAGTTCATCGATTTTTTCACTCCGGGTAAAGTTGGCAAGCTGACTGGGATGAATGATTTTGATGCCGTCCACTACCTTATCTAATTTTCTGGGGTCATCATCCAAGAATGCTGTAATGATCACATTGGCAGAAGTATCGTGCTCCAGCACCCTTTTGGTCGCGAAGCCTGCCTGGCCTGCCCCATAAATAATTACTTTTTTTTGATCCATTTTATAGTTCCTCAAATATGCAAACCCAAACTTAACCAAGACACGATAAGAGATTAACGCAGGAAAACTGATTAGCGCGTAAATGATTAAAGTAACATTAGAAAAAATGAGTGTGCCACCGGCATTAGCCGACACCATGCTGATAAAAAACAGCACTGTGGTACTCATAGCAAGTGCCATGAACAGTTTGATAGCATCCTGTATACCTGTATAGCGAATGATACCTGAAAAGGTTCTGAAATTGATGAAAACTATGGCATTGATGAGGGTAAGAATTAATAATTCCCCCCTAAGTTCTCGTAGGGATATAACTTGCAAATTCAGGTTATTCCTGATGATGTAGGCAAAAATCAGAGACAAGCCACAAACAAAAATATCTATCAGGAAGATAATCCACCTCGGAAGGATATTGATTTTTCTTATCATAGAATGGGTTGAAGAATTATTGGATGATACTGGATTGAATTAAGCCATTAGATTATTAAAAAATCTGCTCGCTAAAATACACAATGCACTCAGGAAAGCTCCCAAAAAGACACCGAACAGCAAAGATTTTAGTTTTCCAGGTTTGTCTTTTTTGAGAGGTAAAATAGGGTGATCAATCAGTTGGATCAAGGGTGTCTCTTTCATCAATGAAACCTTGGCCAATTCCAGGTTGGTCACCAATTGTGTCAAAATTGCTGTATTTGCCTGTACATCTACCTGTCTTTTGGTAGAGGGTACCCGATTTACATTCAATGCCGGATTTAAATTAAAGGTGTTATCTGATACGACTGCAACTCCTGTAATCGCCTGATTCAATTCGCTACGTATACTGTCAGCTTGTTTTTGCAAAATAGCTACATTATTTCTAGCTTTTTTGCTCTTGGTTTCAATATAAAATTGTGAGACTTCTTTTACAATAGATTCTGCAAATACTTTAGAAAATAGCTCATCAATGGTAGCAACCTCCACCGAAATGATACTTATTTTCTTATCCTTTTGAGCTACAGCAAGAATTGCATTTTCCCCTGCAACATGTTGGTATAAGACAGATAAAATACTATCCTGCTTCAGGCTGAATTGTTCTTGATTAGCACCTAATGGAAATAATGTATTTCCGATCCAAATTTTTTCTTCCTCCAGCTTTTTCCTTTTGTTCAATATTTCAATTAAACGATCTGCTAATGTAATTGAATCATTACCTACCTTAATAGGATTCAGCAGTGCTTTATCGACCATTTTACGGCTCTTCATCAGTTCAATCAGATTTGCCCCACTAAAAGCACCACCTGCACTTCCCCCCAAATCAAAGCCCAATGAACTGGCTAATCCTAAGGCTCCTGAAAGTCCCCCTCCCGATTGCTTATCATCCTCTAATGCAAATGTGACTACTGCTTTATAAATTGGCTTCTTGAACCATGCATAGCAAAGTCCAATACCCCCTCCTATTATTCCAGTAAAAGCAATAATGAGCCACTTCGAACGAAGAAACTTAAATACCTCTATAACTTTTTCGATGAGTTCCTTTAAAGATATTTCGTCGGTTACCGATTCCTGATTTTGCATAAAGTAAAGAGTTAAAAAATTATCTCAAGATAGCAATGACCACACCAGCTAAACTGGCTATGGCAGAAGAAATGCCAATCATTTCAGCAGTAGATGTTTTCTTCACCTCGGGCTTAGATGGCACCACCACCTCACTGCCCGGCATTACTTTGGGATAAGATTTAAAGAATAAAAAATGACTGGTCGTAGCTGCTTTACCATTGGCATAGACCACATAGGCCTTTCTTCTCCAGGCTCGCGAACTAAATCCACCTGCTTCATTCAAATAATCTTTCATACTGTTACCTTCCCGATAGGGAACCTGGGTTGCCATCAAAACCGCCCCGCTGATTTTGACTTGTCCATCGAATTTTGGGAGATACAATTCATCACCTGCTCTTAATACCAGATCTTCAATGGAGCCCGGGGACTTGATGATTCCGGGAATATCCAGCGGTATCTTATCGAATTCTCTTTGAAGGTCTTGTTCTAGTTTCCGGAGAGAACCGGTTGTATCTGTAATATTTTTTTGCAGTGCCTTTGCGGCCTCCCTGGCCTTGATTCTTTCGGCCTCAGTTTTATATCTTTTCAAATAAGCCCCCTCTGGATAAGCATCTGCTGTGTATCCCCCTGCCCGCTGGAGAATACTGCTCACCCGCTCTGAGCGGTCATTCAAAGCATAAGGTCCGGGATATTGCACCTGACCGGATACGATGACCGACTCCGGTATTTGATACCCTGCTTTTCGCCGAACCGTCACTACGTCAAAGGGTCGCAGAGGAATATTGGCAGCAGAAGAAGATAAATCGCCATTGATATCAGCTCGTATCACCTCGCTGGCACGGGTATCAGTAGCAGTTAATGAATCTCTTTGCACCAACCTGGCAATCTCCACAGTTTTATATGCAGCATCCGTTAAGCCACCTGCCTGAACGATCAGGTCTTTAAGACTTAATCCGTTGGCAAAATCAAATTTACCAGGTAATCTTACTTCACCTTGGATGGATACCTGAAAACTATCTTTCAATTCCTGAACAGAACTGATGTACACTTCATCTTCCCGCTGCAAAAGCCAGTTGTGCTCTGTATCTCCTGCCAACGCCTTTTTTACATCAAAAGATCGAATGCCCTTGCCAAGGTCTTCCTCCAAGCGAATGATCTGACCCCGACCGGTAAACGCATCTTCTGTCAAACCCTCGGCCTTCCTGATTAGGTCAGCGACACGAAGTTGTGCAGTCAATTGATAGGTATCCGGCCGATACACAGCACCGGTAATCTTTACCCTGTTTTGGAATCGATTCAATACCCTGTTCACCACCACCAGATCCCCACTTCCGGGCTGGTAGGTCTTAAATTCCTCCGCCTTCAAATCGAGCACTTTCCTTTCCTTATCGCTGTATTGAAAAACTTTAACCGATGAACGATAGGCAGTATCCGTAAACCCGGATGCAAACTGCAAAACATCCTGAAAACTCTCACCCGGTAACAGTTCAAAAATACCGGGGCGCTTGACCTGTCCCTGAATTTCCAATCTACGCTTGTAGGCAGGTATCCTGATCACATCATTGTCTCTCAGGGAAACATTGTCTGTCTGGTCACCGTACAACAACAACTTATAGAGGTCAATTTTTCGCTCTACCTTGTTGTTTCTCACCAACTCAATCTCACGGAAACTACCGTAAGCATTGGGTCCGCCTGCAACATACAAAGCATTGAAAACGGTGGACAAAGAAGAGAGATTATAATTGGCGGGGCGATTGCTGCCGATAACGGTTACCTTAATGGAACGGATCCTGGTCAAACTAACACTCAACTTGCTACCGCCCGATTGAATGGTACGATAGACCGAACCTGCTAGGGTTGTACGGATCTTTTGTGTGGCCGCTTCAATGCTCATGCCCGCCACTTTGATTTGTCCGACATTGGGCACCGCAATAGCCCCCTCCGGTGAAACCGGTAATTCTCCACTGTATTCCTGGATGCCAAATACGGAAACCTGAATCACATCGTCAGGACCGAGGGTGTAATTCAGGGGTGTTGCCATTTTCATGTTGGGCTCAAAACTGGGAGCAAGGGAAGTATACAATTCAGCCCCAAAAATCAAAGGATTAATGAGAGGTTTGGCTGCTTTGGCATTGTATTTTTCCGTATCTAATGTATCTGTTCCATTGTATTGTCTCTCTACAGATAAAGGGATATTGCTGCCTGCTTTTCCACCCGACTTATTACCGGGCGCAACAGCACCCATTAACCGCTGTTTGAGTTTGTTGAATTCTGTCACGCTCATCCCTTTGGATAATACCAGGGGCTCGGCTTGCTCTAAAGTCATACCGGCTGCTGATAGTTGTGCTTTGATTTTGGAGATATCAGCGTCACTCAGTTCATCTACCCTAACCTGTTTGAGGTCCCTGCCCCTTAAAATATCCTGGGCCTGTAATGCCCCAAGAGCGAGGAATGAACCTATGAACCAAATCAGTAATTTTTTACCCATTTTTATCGATTTTTATACCCTTACTTTAACAATTCTTTACAGACAATTAACGGTGTTCGGGTGTTAGTATTTGAAGTTTTAGTTCGCATTGAACACGGCATAGCCAATGTCAGTCCCATTAATTGCCTGACTTTTCAGTTTGTCCTATCATTCGGGACAATAAAAAAGGGAAATAATCTATGTCAATCAATTAGTTACAAATAACTAAATTCTTAACATTCTATCCCTTTCCCATCGGGCACAAAAGTAATTTTTTTGACCGTGAACAGCAAATTTTGATTTCCCACAATATGTCATTCAAATAACGTCTGTTCTAGAAAAAAATGCTCCCAACTGGGGTAAAAATCAAACGATTGTTGGGTAGCTATTACAGTCGTCACCAGGCTGGTGACACCAAGAGCTCCCGGTAAACTCTCTCGATGCCCTCCGGTAAGTTGATTTTGTGGTGCCAACCCATGCGATGGATCTTTCCTACGTCCATGAGTTTGCGGGGTGTGCCGTCCGGTTTGGAGGTATCTGTCAGAATCTCTCCTGTGAAACCAACAATTTCTACAATGAGTTGGGCCAATTCCAAAATAGAAAGATCCTCCCCACAACCTATGTTAATCTGTCCCGGTTCATCGTAATTATCTATTAAAAATAAGCAAGCATCCGCCATATCATCTACATGGAGGAATTCCCTTCTGGGTGTTCCAGTACCCCATATGGTAACGGAATCTAGTTGTTGTTCTTTGGCGGTCATAATTTTACGCAGCAGGGCTGGCACTACATGTGAACCATTTAAATCATAGTTATCATTCGGTCCATACAAATTGGTGGGCATGGCAGAAATGAAATTACAACCGTATTGAGCCCGGTAAGCATCACACATTTCTATGCCGGCTATTTTGGCAATGGCATAAGACTGGTTGGTGGGCTCCAGATAACCTGAGAGCAGATATTCTTCTTTCAATGGTTGGGTTGCCAGTTTGGGATAAATACAGGAGGAACCCAGGAACAATAACTTCTTAACGCGGCTTCGATAGGCAGCTTCGATAAGATTGGACTGGATCATCAGGTTATCGTAAATGAATTCAGCACGGTAGGTATTGTTCGCCAAAATACCTCCGACCTTAGCAGCCGACAGAAAAACATATTCCGGCTTTTCCTTTGCAAAAAAATCATTGACCGCCTGTTGGTTGCGCAAATCTAATTCTGCAGAAGTCTTAGTTACCAAATTCTTGTATCCCCTTTGTTCCAGCAATCTTACAATAGCACTCCCTACCATTCCCCGGTGGCCCGCAATATATATTTTAGAGTTTGTTTTCATTTGAGGGAGAGAAATTTATTGGTAATCAGTCTTTAAATCCAGTCTTTGGTCTTTGGCGGCTGGTCTTTGGTTTGATTGCAGTAACTTGTTTGTTTGTATAAACTAAGCTAAAGACTAAAGACCAAATGCTAAAGACATTAAAAAAGTCTTTGGTCTTTGGGTAAAGGTCTTGTATTGACCCCCTAAATGACTGGACTGATTTTTTAATTCAGTTTAGAACATTAAATTTATGGTACCATGAAAACAAAATCAGTAAAGCCTAAAGACCAATAGTGTATCGACCCCTTAATTCTTGGACAAAACGGGGTTAAAATTTGAGACAATTTCGGGTAATTTTTCTGTTTTACAAGGTTGATTCTTTTGTGCGTACTGGAGTAAGAACTGTTCCGGTGATTTTCTTCCCAGCGATCCGTGCTTGCGATAGTTGTTGTACCACTCGTAATAGCGGCTAAAGATCATCTGTGCATGATAGATGGATTCAAACTCAAAGCGCTCTACCACTTCTCGCTGAACATTGCTGTGTAGGGCTTCGATGTAAGCATTTTCCTCAGGGGTAGCCACATGGGTAAACTCTTGGTTTACGCCCTTCTCTTTTAAAAACTGCCTTACTACTCCGGCAATGAACTGGGAACCGTTATCGTTTCTAAGCGTTATGTTTTCAATCCTGTATTCCATCAGCAGTAGCGATAGTAGCACGATCACATCTCCTTTTTTGATGTTAAACCGAAGCATGTGGGTCAATACCTTGCGGCTGTACGCATCAATTACGGTCAGCAGCAGTGCATTACGCTGGGCCCCATGGATATGGATGTACTTGATATCCATACAAAGGTGTTCCAAGGGTTTTTCTGCTCGGATCTTCCTAAAGCGAACAAACTGTCTGGGAACACCAACAGAGCCGATTCTGCGGTTAAACAGTAGATTGTGGATTTTCATCAGCCGGTAGACTTTCTTATGATTGATGATATATCCCTTTTGCTTCAGCTCATCCCATACATTCTTGTACCCATAGCAGCAGAACTCTTGCTCGAGAATCGATTCTACGTCCTTTACCACGGTGGTATTATCGATCAGCTCTCCATCGGAGGTAACGGTCATTTCACTGGGCTTACGCCCACGCAGGCCGTCTCCCCGCTTGTAGTAGAAGCTACTACGGGGAACCCCTGACCAATCCAAAAGATCCTGTTTGCTTACCATGGGATGTGATTCAAACTGTTTGATTACCTCAACCGACGCTGCTCGTGGGATTGGCTTTTTTTTAAAAGCTCTGTCTTGAACTCCAGTTCAATAGATTGCTTAGCCACTATGTTTTTCAATACCCGGATCTGCTCTTCCAGGGCTTCCTTTTCGGGATCCCGTTGACGAGTGTAAGATTGAAGAGCCGATACCCCTCCTTCATTAAAATTCTCCTTCCAGCGCCTATATACTGAGTTGGAAAGGTTGTGTTTACGAAGGGTGACGGTAACACCAAACTGATCTGCTTCGTTGAGAATTGACAGTTTCTCCGCAGTTGAGAAACTCCTTCTGTTTCTTGACATAATTCCTAAATTTACTGACTTAATTGTTTTTATAATTCTGTCCAGCTATTTAGGGGGTCAATACAATAGCTAAAGACATTGTAAAAGTCTTTGGTCTTTGGCAGTTGGTCTTTGGCAGTTGGTCTTTGGCTTGATTTAAGTCATCTAATTGTTTCTACAATCAAAATATAAAACAATTAAAATTTTTAATCTAGTGTAGAAACCTTTAAGTATTGGGCATCAAACCTAAATAATTTTCCTACGTCACTCAACAATACTTTCTCTCAATGCATTGATTCTTTTTTGAACTAAATGCAACCTATTGAGAAAAGATGTAAGGTCAATTGAAATATTTTGATAAACTCTTTTTACTAATTCTAGATATGTTTCTAATTCAAATGAGGACCCTAACGATATATCAAGAAATCGAGCAAAATCTGCGGAAGTCCTCCTGCTTGCACCTTCAGCAATATTCGCTGGAATAGCTATCGTCGCTCGCTTCATTTGAGAACATAATCCGTATTTTTCATCACTAGGTAGTTGTTTTGTAATTCCATATACTACTTGTACCAACTCCATTGATTCTCTCCAAACTTCTAACTTTCTAAAATTTCTCATGTTTAACATTTTAGATGAAAGTATCGAGCGGAAAAGCAACAGTAAAAAGTATTTGGTCTTTAGAACCAGTCTCTAAACCCAGTCTTTGGCGGTTGGTCTTTGGCTTGATTGCAGTAGCGTAATTGTTTGTACCAACAAAGCTAAAGACTAAAGACCAATGGCTAAAGACATTGTGAAAGTCTTTGGTCTTTGGGTTAAGGTCTTTGGCTTGATTTGAGAAACCGATTAGATTCAAACATCAATAAAAAAATTTATGGTGATTTTATTTCTTTTTTAAAAAAATCAAAGCATTGAAAATTTGCCAAAGACTAAAGACCAAAAGCCAAAGACCGACTTTCCTCTATTCATATTCATTAACAAATACAAATCCATGTGCTCTGAGAATCTGATATTTCGTGAACGCTTTCACATCAGCATCAACCATGTCTTTGACCAGTTCTTCCAGTGTAAAAGTTGGCTTCCAACCCAATTTTTGAAATGCCTTGGTGGCATCCCCAATTAGCAGATCTACCTCTGTAGGGCGGAAATAACGAGGATCAACTTTCACAACTGTCTGTCCAATGGGTAACTTATAGGTGCCCTCACAACTGGTAACCTTTCCAATTTCGCTTACCCCCTGACCCTCAAATTGAAGATGTATTCCCAACTGTTTAAATGCCAGTATAACAAAGTCCCGAATTCTTGTTGTTACCCCGGTTGCCAGAACAAAATCATCGGCTTCATTGTGTTGCAAGATGCGCCACATGCCTTCCACATAGTCCCTGGCATGACCCCAGTCCCGCTGAGCATCGAGGTTACCAAGGTAGAGGCAGTCCTGTAAGCCCAGAGCAATTTTGGCAGCCGCCCTGGTGATCTTACGGGTAACAAAGGTTTCACCCCGCAAAGGAGATTCATGGTTGAATAAAATTCCGTTCGAGGCGAACATACCATAGGCTTCCCTATAATTTACGGTGATCCAATAGGCGTATAGCTTGGCGACACCATATGGAGAGCGGGGATAGAAGGGGGTGTTTTCATTTTGGGGAACTGCTTGCACTTTACCGTACAATTCCGAGGTAGATGCCTGGTATATGCGAGTCTTATTTACTAGACCCAGTAAACGCACTGCCTCGAGTATACGTAGCGTACCGATACCATCTGCATTCGCAGTGTACTCAGGTGTCTCAAAACTTACCTGAACATGGCTCATTGCCGCAAGATTATAAATTTCATCAGGTTGTACTTCCTGGATAATGCGAATCAAGTTGGTAGAATCGGTAAGATCGCCATAATGAAGTATCAGGTTACGATGGGGTACCTGGGGATCTTCGTAAAGGTGATCGATTCTGCCCGTATTGAACAATGAACTTCGGCGCTTGATGCCATGTACTTCATATCCTTTGTTCAGCAAAAGTTCTGCCAGATAAGCACCGTCCTGTCCGGTAATACCGGTGATGATGGCTTTTTTCATGAATTGGTGTCGGTTTTAAAATAATGTCCAAATAATCTTTCTGATCCTTCCCATTGTAATCGAATCCAAATGTACATTACAATATATAGAAAGAAAACTACCAGAGCGGGAATGAAACCTACTTTGTACAAAATGAATGACAAAAGAAATTGCAAACTGGCATATATCAATGATACCGGAACATGTGGCCATTTTCGCTCATTCACTAAGTATTGATAAAAATGGGTACGATGTGGCGTCCATACTTTTTCTCCCCGGATGATTCTTAATACTATAGTACCAACAGAGTCGAGTCCATACACTCCAAACAATAAAATCCAGACAGCACTGTCAGTGGAAATCATTACCTGTATGATCATCAATGAAATAATATAAGCGATAGATATACTGCCTACATCTCCTGAAAAGCAAATGGCTTTTTTTCTTACATTAAAAAGTGAAAATGCAACCAATGCAGAAATTAGACTATAAAAAACAGGTAAAACTGGCAAAAAGTATATCCCAGAAATTTTTAGTATCCACAATATTCCAATCATGGCGATTGAATACAATGCATTC
>Ga0315904_10005857_pt1 | contig 16949 bp, 27 predicted proteins | sample LakEriMetagenome_6_FD_203529 | JGI IMG/M metagenome (GOLD analysis project Ga0315904, IMG submission 203529) | Freshwater fungal communities from buoy surface, Lake Erie, Ohio, United States - Buoy 12 MA120 | ecosystem: Environmental > Aquatic > Freshwater > Lake | place: USA: Lake Erie, Ohio...
CGCCACCAGTGCCGCAGCCAAGCCGCAGCCGATCACCAAGCACAGCAGATAGTCCAGCGCTGCATCGGCGCGATTGCTTAATTTGTTCATGTTGTCCCCTTGAGTTAATGTGTTACGAAGTTTACGCCAAATAAACAATATTGCAAAGTAGTCAATAAATGCAGGTGTTGCCGTTAAAATACACTCATGGAATCAGTTCAAGACATCAGAGACAGGGCCAAGGCCAGCGGGATCAGGATGAATGCCGTGTGCCGCGAGGCTGGCATCCAGCAGCCACAGGTGTCCAGATGGATGTCTGGCTCTGTCAGCCCTCTTTGGTCGTCTGTGAAGGCGCTGGCTGCTGCGCTTGATCGGCTTGTACAAGTCGATGTGGCCGGTCAAGATAAGACTCCAGCGCCAGCCGAATCAAAGCAGACCGCGACATCTTGAGGCCGCTGGCCACTGCTGACAGCTTGGTCATAGTCTCATCAGGAATGTGGGCTGCAATGTATTTCATGTGATCCTCAAAAGGTGGGGGCTACTCGCTGCGTCTGTGTTTCATTTCACTGCACGCCACAGCATCCGCTTTCGCCCCCGATTTTTTACCAATCAGCGTTATCAGAGGCCGCAGGCGCGGCTGACTTGCTGATGCCGAAGTCTGATGCAGCACTTGGCCGCGCACCACCCAGAGGCTCACCCTTGGCCACCAGCATGATGTTGTTCAGGCCAAACGACACGCCATTGTTGCCAGCTTGGGAGTAGGCATAGGCATTGAGCGATACCCGCCCGTAGTCACCTGACACGATGTCATTGCTGCCGAGCAGGTCTTGGCCATTGGCGTCCACAGCCCCAGGCTTATTCGTGCTCTTGGTGTTAAAGAAGAAGTGGCCGGCGTACTCTTTGCCCAGCGGCGCACCATCGGCCTTGGTTTCAGTGTCGCCATCACGCAAGGGGTTGCGTACATTCTTGGGGATCTTGTCACCAAACTTGGCCATCAAAGCCTCTTTAGCGGCAGCCTTCAATGCCACCACTGTCTCGGTGTCGGACTTGGGAACAAGCACTTGCGTGCTGAACTCATCCTTACCGTTCATCTCATTCTTGCGTGCGCTCATCACTGAGCAATAAACAAATCGGCATTTGCCGGTAACAACCCGTGTAGTCATAGCGTTTTTCCTGTTTAGCGTTAAAGCTGCGACATGCAGCAGTTGCATTGTATATCAATTATTTGTTGTTCTAAAAAGTTTTTTGTGCGAGACTCCGGACATGACTTTATTTCCACACCAAGAAGAGGCCAAGCAATTCCTGCTGGCCAATAGGCGCTGCATCCTTGCCGACCAGCCGAGGGTGGGCAAGACCCTGCCGGCGGCTGCGGCGGCGCTGCAACACCTACCGGCCATCATCGTCTGCCCAGCCATTGCCAAGACTGTCTGGGAGGCGGCATTCAACAAGCTCGACCCGTCAGTGCCAGTGCGGGTCATCAATGGAAAGAAGCAGGCGGCAGAGATTATTTGCTCTGGCGTGACCATCGTGAACTACGACATCCTGAGCAGTGTTACGACATTTTCAGGAATTAAAACTGTGGTCTTTGACGAGTGCCACAGGCTCAAAAACAACAAGGCCATCCGTACCAAGGCGGCGATGCTGATGATGAAAAAGATCGACAGGGTCTATGCCCTGTCCGGCACGCCCATCCCCAACCGGCCCATCGAACTCTGGCCGATCCTCCACGGGCTGGGCATCTACCGAGGCGGCTGGTTTGACTTTGCTGCACGCTACGCCAAGATGTGGTCAGCGCCCTGGGGCTTGGATGTCTCTGGTGCATCCAACATCCCCGAACTCAAAGCACTGATGCGACCCTTTGTCCTGCGAAGGAAGAAAGAAGACATCTTCATGGACTACAAGCAGCCACAGGTGAGCTTGGTGACCTTTGACCTGCCCGTAGACAAGCGTGAGCAATCCTTTGATGCCGATGCCTTGGTCGCCAATCCAAACGCTCTGATGGCCTTTGAAGGGCTGGCCGAGATCATGCGCGAGGCAGGCATGCGCAAGATCAAGGCGGCGTCCGAGTTCATCAGCGACCTGCTGCAATCCGGTGAGCCGGTGGTGGTGTTTGCGCATCACAAAGATGTCGTCCACGGGCTGGTGGAGGAACTCAAAGACCACAAGCCGGTGGTGGTGGTGGGCGACACGCCGGCCACCAAGCGCACAGAGAACATTGCGGCATTTCAGTCTGGCCAGACCAAGTGCATCGTGGGCAACATTGCTGCCATGTCTGAAGGGGTTGACCTGAGTGCTGCCGACACCATCGTCTTTGTCGAATGCACTTGGTCAACCTCTGCACTCGAGCAGGCGTCCAGCAGGGTGGAGAACATCAACAAGTCAGGGGTCAAGCCGGTCATTTACCTGCTGACCATCAGGGCATCACTCGACCACAATGTGCTGGCCAAGGTTTTGAAAAAGCAGAACATCGTGAATCAGATTATTTAAAGGAGAAAGCTGTGAAAAAGTTTTTTATTGTCAAATTTGTTTCTGCTTATTCTGGTCAAAAACAATCAATACAGTACGGCAGTAAAACGGCTGTACAAAAAGACATCAAATCTTACGCAAAGCATCATGGAGCATCAAATGTAAAAGTGTATGAATACACGCTTTCAAACATTTCAGATGCATTAAGTTTTACAAACAAAAAGGCCCAGCAATGACCCAGCACACTGACCGCAAACACGCCAGACTCTCAGCCTCACGCATGGACAGGGTCATGTCCTGCCCAGGCTCTTACCGGCTGGAAAGCAAGATGCCGTATGAGCCTGCCGGTGAGGCTGCTGCCATCGGCACGGCTATCCATGAGCTATCCGAGCGCATCCTGCGGGGCGAGGCGGTCAATCCCAAAGACCACCCAGACGATCACTTTGACATGGCCAACGAATACGCCACCTTCATCAATACGCTGGTCGAAAACCCCCGCAAGCGCATGATCGAGGTGAATGTGGACGCCGGCCTCAAGACCCTGCACCAATCCCTCGGCGGCACTGCCGATGCCGTGCTGGTGGACGGCGACCACCTTCATGTGGTCGATCTCAAGACGGGCCGAGTGCTGGTCGAGGCTGAGGACAACAAGCAGATGCTGACCTACGCTCTGGGCGTCATGCGCATGTTGAATGCGCCTGAAACGATTACATGCACCATGCACATATTCCAGCCCCGAGCCGGCCACAGCAAGTGGACAGTCTCGGGCGCTGACCTCATCAAGCACGGCCACGACCTGCTGGCCGCTGCCAACCTCGCGCTGACCGATGACGCGCCGACCAACCCATCCACCAGCGCTTGCCGCTATTGCAAGGCCAAGCCCATTTGCCCGAGCATGCGGCAGAAGGTGCAGGACAACGCACGCAAAGAGTTTGCAGATCTTGTCAAGCAGGCCGAGAAGGATGACACGATTGCAGTGCCGCATGTGACCCCCGACATGATCGAGCTTGCCCAGCTTGCAGCCATGTGGTCGGATGCAGTGCTGGAGTCGGCCAAGCGTCAGATCACCAGCGGGTGGCAGATCATTGGCTGGACACTGCGACCAGGTCGCAAGACCAAGTTCTGGAAGTCTGACGCCTTGGCCTACGAGGCGCTGAAGTCCTACCCACAGGCATTCGACCTGAAGTCGCCCTCAGCCATTGCCAAGCTGGACATCACCATCAGCGAAGACCTGATCGGTGAGAAGCATGCTGCTGCATCACTGGTCAAGGAGAAGCAGCAGTGAACCGCATTGAGTTTGGCGACTGCCGCGAAACCATGCGCCAGTGGGCTGCTGATGGCATCAAGGCGCAGACATGCGTGACCAGCCCACCCTACTACGGGCTGCGCGACTACGGCCATGAGGGGCAGATCGGACTTGAAGAAACGCCAGAGGAATACATCAAGGCAATGGTCGAAGTGTTTCGATGTGTGTGGGATGTGCTGGAAGACGATGGGACGCTGTGGCTGAACATTGGAGACAGCTATGCCAGGCAAGGTGGGCGTGAAAGTGACCAGCCCAGGCATTGGGATGGGCGTGAAAAAACATCAGGGTCAATGCACAACACACGGATGGCGCAAGACATTGGCTTAAAACCCAAAGACCTGATCGGCATCCCGTGGATGCTGGCATTTGCGCTCCGCGCCGATGGCTGGTATCTGCGCCAAGACATCATCTGGCACAAGCCAAACCCCATGCCTGAGTCAGTGCAAGACCGATGTACCAAGGCGCATGAGTACATCTTCCTGATGAGCAAGTCGCAGAAGTATCACTACGACCATGAAGCTATCAAAGACCCTGTAAAGCAAGATTGGGGTACACGGGACAGGACTGACGGCAAATATCACAATGAAGGTAGCGGTTTGCAGCCTCACAGTGGGCTTGAAAAGTCTTACGAGATGGCAAACAAGCGCAGCGTATGGACTGTTAACACCAAGCCTTACGCTGGCGCACACTTTGCCGTTTTTCCGTCTGACCTGATTGAACCTTGCATCCTTGCTGGCGCTGCTCCTGGCCAAGTGGTGCTTGACCCGTTTATGGGCAGTGGAACAACCGCTCAGGTGGCGCAAACCCTTGGGCGGCAGTACCTTGGGTGTGAACTCAATCCAGAGTACGAGGCGCTGCAAAAGAAAAGACTGAGCCAGATGTCTTTGAGTCTTGATTAAGGCCAAGGACTAGAATTGCTGTCCCGCAAAGAAAAACCCCTGACGGCGTGAACCATCAGGGGTAACTAGCCTCCAGCTAGAAGGAGAACAACTTGTCGTCAACCGCGAGATCAACAACATGAGTATTTTACCCAAAATATTAGAACAACAAACCTTTGGCGACATTGCCCAGCTACTCGCTGACAAAGGCTACGAGCCTGTACCTATCATCCGAGGTGAGAAGCGCCCAGCCCCTGCCAAGTGGCAGCAAGGCGGGTGGGAAGCCCACACCAGCCAGTACAGCGAGAACTACACCGGCATCTTGACGCGGCACACCCCGTGCGTAGACATTGATGTCAGTCACGAGGGTCTGGTGGCCGCCATCCGCGACATTGCCTACGATGTCATCGGCTGCTACGAAATGCCACCACCAAGGCGCATCGGGAACGCACCGCGTGAGCTGCTGCTGTTCAGGACTGAGGAAGAGTTTGCCAAGGTCAGCACCGCCACCTACGCTCTGAAGACCGACAAGCCCGATGCCGATGGCGTGGTCAAAGGCTCAAAGGTTGAGATTCTGGCCAGTGGTCAGCAGTTTGTGGCCTATGCCGTACACCCAACCACCGGCCAGCCCTACTCATGGAACGGCTCTGGTGAGCCTTTGCTGGTGGGCAGGGATGCACTGATGACCCTTGACGAGGCCCAAGCCCGTGAAATTATTCTGAGATGCGAGGCTCTGTTAAGTTTGCACGGCACGCTCATTGGCCGCAAGCCCATGACCTCCAGCATCTTGGCCGAGCGTAAGCCTGGTCAGCAAGAGGCCAACGACCCGATTCAGGCAACGGCTGCGCTGGCTCAGATGCCAAACCCCGACCTCGCGTTTGAGGATTGGCTCAAAGTGCTTTACGCCAGCAAAGGCGCGCTGCGCGATGACGGCCACGGCATCTTTATGGCGTGGTCAGCCAAGTCACACAAGCACGATGCAGCCTTTGCCGAGCGTGAGTGGCGCAAGGCCAAGCCCACCCAAATCGGTGCTGGCTCGCTCATCTGGATGGCGCGATCTCTTGGCTGGTCGCCCCTGTCGGTGGCCAAGACCGTGGCCAAGGTCGAGGTGATTGATGACGAGCCTGCCGGCTTAGTCTGGCCGCACATGACCGCAGGCAAGCAGCCCAAGCCGCTAAATACCCTTGAGAACTTTGCCGCACTGTCTGATTTTCTCAAGGTTCAGTATTCGTTCAACACCATGTCAGGCGAGGAGGTGGTGCATGTGCCAAACCTCAAAGTCATCAACGGCTATGAGGCCAACGCTGCCGTCACCCACATGGTCAGCCAAGCCATCTTGTCCGGCCTGCCGCACTCGCTGGTGGCCGAGTACATGACCCAGCAGTGCCTACAGCACCCTTTTCACCCAGCGGTCGATTGGATTGAATCAAAGCCTTGGGACAAGGTGAGCCGAATAAGTCAGTGGATGCAAACCATCACATCACCCGACACCCAGATTAAAGAGATGATGATGCGCAAGTGGGCTATCGGCGCTATTGCAGCTTTGTACAGACCAGATGGCGTATCAGCCCACGGCGTATTAACTCTACTCGGTGACCAAGGTATCGGTAAAACAAGCTGGTTTAAAAACCTAGCCCACGGTCATTTACTCAAAGACGGATTAACTCTGCGCCCAGATAACCCAGATTCAGTCAGGCAGGCGACCTCGCACTGGATGGTGGAATTAGGTGAATTGGATGCGACATTCAGAAAATCAGATATTGCCGCACTTAAATCATTCCTGACCAGCGACAGAGATATTTACCGACTGCCCTACGCCCGAAAGAACACCAGCAAGCCGCGCCAGACCGTGTTCTTTGCCAGCGTCAACGATGAGAGCTTCTTGTCTGACCAGACCGGCAACAGGCGCTACTGGACTGTTCAGTGTCAAGCCATTGACTTTGACCACCAGATTGACATGCAGCAGTTCTGGGCCGAGGTCAAGGCCATCTACGAATCGGGCGAGTCTTGGTACTTAGACCGTGACCAGATGGGTGAGTTGAACACCCACAATAAAGAGTTCACAGCCGTTGACCCTATCGTTGAAAAGATTCAGACCAAGCTGGATTGGTCGGCTGACAAGGCCAGGTGGAGCTACAAAACATCGACCGAGGTGGCCGAGATGGTAGGTGTAACCTTTCCAACAAAGGGTGACATTGTGAGGATTGCCCTGCACTTAAAGGCAGTGCAGGGGGTCAAATTTAGGCGAAGCAATGGGGTGACCTCGCGGCTCGTACCGCCGCCGGTCAACGACTTTGGATTGTGAAGTGCAGGGTTAGGTTGCACTGGATAGCAACCCTGCACTGTCTGCTTTTTTGCGTTTCTCCTCTGAAAAGTGGTGCAGTGCAGTGCAGGGTAGGGTTACTTTAGAGAAGAATATTAATTAATAAATAAGGGAAATAAGGGGATATGCACTACACACTTTACAGGTCTTTGAAAGTCTTTGAAAAAAAAGCCTGCACCTTGCACTGCCTGCACTTTGCATAGCATCATGGCCAGCACTCAGCACTTTATGGACGATGAAAGAGTCACCTGCGGCACATGCTCGCACGCCAGCAAGGTGCAGGGCAGCGAGTTCGTCAGCCTCAAAAAAGCCAAGGAACTTAAAGCCAAAGGCCAGAAGGTCGGCATGCCTGGCGATGAGCAGGCAGTGGTCGGTGGCTGGCTAAAGCTGTCTTGGCAAGAGTGGCAGTGCCAAACCCTTGGAAGGCCAACCCTGCCACTGGACTTGAAGCATCACTGCAACTTGCACTCAAGCGCAAAAACAGCAGCAGGGTCGGTAGAATCACCTGCATGGTGGCAAGACTAAGACAGAGCATAGAACACAAGGAACAGGTCAAGCTGGTGCAGCGCGTCAGGGCGTTCTATCCGGATGTGCTCATTGCCTCAATCCCAAACGGGGGCAACAGATCGGCGTCAGAGCGCGTTAGGCTGCATGCCGAGGGTGTACTGGCTGGAATGCCGGATCTTTGCGTCCTGCGGCGATCCAAGGGCTTTGGTGGGTTGTTCGTGGAGATGAAGACGAATGTCGGGGTTGTCAGCAAGGAGCAGGGTTGCATTGCAAAGCAATTGAACAGTGAAGGCTACCTGTGCGTTATCGCCAGATCAGCCGATGAGGGTTTCAAAATCATTGAGGAGTACTTGGATGAGTCGTGACACATTGGCCGAGATTGCAGACCAAAGCGCTGCCAACATTGCGGCAGCACAAGTCAAAAAGGCTGAACTCAGCGTAGCCAACAAAGCCGTACACAAGTTCGGGGGTGAGGATGCCGTCATCGAATACATTGCAAACGGCGGCACGACTTCCGCACTGTGCAAGGTATTGGGGATTGGTACGGCTACCTTTGATCGATGGGTTGAGAGAGGCGGCGAGACGCGCATGGCGGCCTACGCACGCGCACGCACGCGAAGCGCTCAGAGTTTAGCAGAGCAAACCATCGACATTGCAGACACTGCAACGATCCAAGAGGTGCAGCTTGCCAAGCTGCGCTGTGACCGGCGTGCGTGGCTGGCCGGCAAGCTCAGCGATGAGTACAGCGACAAGGCCGCGCCTCTGGTGAACATCGATCTGGGCAGCATGGCGCTGGACGCATTGAGGCATCGAAGTGTCACGCCCGTAAACGGGATTGACAAAGACACGATTGACGAGGGTTAACCCTCGGAATCTGGGGCTGGTGGCCGCCGGCTGGCCGCCGCCGCGCCGCGACCCCCCCCGTCCCGCGCCTCGGCGGGGGCGGCTGATGCGGCACTCAACACCTACCAACCTTCATCCCTAAAAAAATTTTTTTTAAAAACCCCTTGACAACCTGCCAACCCCTATCATAATTGCGCTACAAGTTAAAAATTAACAAGGAGCGCAACTATGACGGTGTTTGGATATGTGAGGGTGAGCACTACGGAGCAGGTGGACAACACCAGCATGCAGGAGCAGAAGCGGCAGATTGAGGGCAATGCCCTGACGCACAACCTGGTGATCGACCAGTTCATTGAGGATGGTGGCGTGAGTGGCGCTGACCCTTTCTTTGCACGGCTGGAGGCCAACGGCATCACCCTCATGGAAGGCGACACTGTGATTGTGGCCAAGCTGGATCGGTTCAGCCGTGATTTGCTGGATGCCTTGCAGTCTATAAAAAAATGCAAAGAGTTAAAAATAAAGCTCATCATCAACGGCCACGGCGATGTCACCGACAGCAGCAACATCTACGCGCAGTTGATGCTGGAGATCTTGTGCAGCTTTGCAGGCCATGAGCGCAGAGTGCTCAAGGAGAGGCAGAAGCAGGGCCAAGCCGCCAAGCGCAAGGCTGGTGGCCATCTGGGGGGTAGCGCTAAGTTCGGGTATGCCATCCAAGGCACTGGTCAAGCTGCCACGCTGGTGGCCAAGCCAGAGGAGCAGGCGGCACTGGCGTATGCGAAAGAGATGCGTGCGACAGGAATTTCGTTTAGGGCAATATCAAATATCTTAAAAACCAGCCACGGGGTAGTTGTCTCGCATGAGGCAATCCGCAGGGCATTACAGGAAGAAGCAGCATGAAGTTGATGCATGAACATGTGACAGGACTATGCCGCCAGCCGCTGGAGTGCTGGTACGAGTGGGAGCCAGCAGAGCCTGAAGTTAAAGAGGCCGGCGTGGTAATTGAGCCGGCTATCCCTGAACAGGTGATATTAATTGAAGTGTGGGTAAATGGCGCGGATATATTCGAGTTAATCAGTGATGACATGAAGGAAGTAATTGAGATTGCGATTAAAGAGGATAGATATAAATGACGCATGGCGGCAAAAGAAAAGGCGCTGGAAGACCGAGAATTAATATATCTATCGCCAGAGTATTAAAGTTATTCGAGCAGGGATTAACTAGAACAGAGATAGCCAAGAGATTTGAAGTTAGTGATATGACAATTGGTCGAATTATTAAAAGGGAGAAACGATGATTAAATATATGTGGACTGAGTTGCGGTTGATGCTCAAAACTGTGACGCCAGCGCAGGCCGTGGCGCATGAGTTGCAACACGCAGAACACGAGTTGCTGGCGGCTGAATCTGGGGTCGAATATGCCTCCGCACTGGTGGCGTATAACAAGAACAGGGTCAAGCGTCTGAAGGCGTATCTTGGCAAGACTGAGGAGGCGGCATGAATACAGAAATACCGACAGCATTCCCTTGGACGCATGAAGGCATAACTTGCACAGGCATGGCCCTGCGCGACTACTTTGCGGCATCTTTTGTCACCTCTGGGCATGTGTTTAAAGCGCTGTCTTCAGGCAGCACGCCGGATGAGGTGGCCGCGCAAGCATACGCATTGGCTGACGCCATGCTGAAAGCGAGGCAAGCGTGAAAACAGTATGCGACACGGGCAGCACGCTCTGCCCACACAAGCCGCAATGCGCCCACCTCTGCCACTTCACCGATGCGGGGCTGGAGGAGTTGGAAACCCGCAAGGTCAAGCCGTATCCGGCAGTGCCTGATGACATTGAGCCAGTGCCGGAAACATGGCAGGTGATCGGCAGTGTTGTCGTTGGCTTTGTGTTGGTGGCCTTGGTGGTGATAGCGGCGCTGTTTTTCTTTACCGGCCTTTGGGTTTGGAGTTTGCTGATATGAATAACGAAATTGTTTACCGGCGAGGCGACAACACTGGTGTTGTTCGCGGAGGGATTGAAAATAATTTGTTGCTTTGCACAGTGGAAGACACGGGCAATGGCTTCATCGCCTACTTCCCATCCAACAGGGCAACACATCAGGACTACATTTTGTGCATGGACTACTCGCAAGCGCGTGAGTTGGTCTTGGGCTTGAGCATGTTCAAGAAAGAACTGGGGTTTGAAGAATGAAAATACAAGATATTTTTACAGCCGATGAGCTTGCGCTGATTGACAGCGGCAACTACAAGCCGGGTCGAGCCGTGTTAGATGCAAAGCTTGATTTGGCTATGGCTATTGAACGTGAAGCGTGTGCGAAGGTGTGTGATGCTTGGCAAGAATGGGGTACAGATGGTGCGCTACTTGCCAAGGCCATCCGAGCAAGGGGGGACACATGAACGAACGAGACCGAGAATTTGCCCGACAGGCATGGACGGAGAACGACTGGGACGGGCATGTAGACATACCCAAGCTCATTCAACTTGTCCGCGCTGATGAGCGTGAGGAGTGTGCGAAGGTGGCAGAGCGATTTGAGCCTGACGAAAAGACCAGCTATGTGACCTACGCTTCTACCGCCATCCGAGCAAGGGGGAACACATGACCGACCAAAAGAAACTTATAGACGGCTTGGTGGAAGACCTGCTTAGGGTGATTCACGAATACGATGATTCTCTGTACATGGCGACTGTGATTGGCTGCTTGGAGTTTGTTAAACAGCAGCTTATTGACGAAGCAAATGAGGACGAGCATGACTAAAGACGAAGGACTGAAGCTGGCGCTTGAGGCGTTGGAGGGGGTTTTAGATAATTCTCCAAAAGTGCTGGATGCGTCTATTTCGGGCGGCTTGTATGAGGTGGTTCAATGCCGAGATGCCATCACCGCCATCAAAGAAGCCTTGGACGAGTGTGATGAAGATGAACTCATCATTCGATACCACGAAATGACAATCAAAAGGCTGGAAAAACGCATTGAAGAATTGACGGTACAGCCAACATCGGGAGACTATGCGTTGGGCTATGCAGAAGGGTTCAATGATGCCTGTAAGCCAAAGCCAGCAAAAGAGGCTGTGGCGTGGGAGCAGTTTCATGAGCACATGGCTGGCTCGTTTTATACACATCCACCACAGCGCACATGGGTAGGGCTGACAGATGAGGAGATTGCAGATTGCGCTGAAAAAATGGAAGCATCAGACCCGACCGATAGTTTTTGGCGTGAATTTTTTAGAGGCATTGAAGCCAAACTCAAGGAGAAGAACACATGACCAAAGAAGAAGCACTAAAGATGTGCCTTGAGTACATTGAAACAAATGCACATGAGCGTAGGCATGTTCGATGGGCGATTAAAGATGCTTTGGCAGAGCTAAAGCAAGAGCCTGTGGCGCGGGTGATTGATAACGGAACGCCGGAAGGTGCAACAGAGTGGATTCCGTTTACCAACAGAGTTGAGCCATTAAAGACAGGTGATCTTCTTTACACCCATGCAGAGGAGCGCAACTTCTGCCCAAGATGCGGCAAGCGCACTGCTGACCCAGCCACGATTCACACATGCACGCCACCACAGATCGACCCCAACAAATGGGCCTTTGACAATGGGTTAGAGTCAACATAATGAAGAACAATGTCTTTGCCCAGTGGGTTGAGCGATACCACAACGACCCCGTGCTCTTTGTCAAGGAGGTGCTGGGTGTAGACCCTGACCCGTGGCAAGAGAAGTTCTTGAGGGCGATTGCCCGTGGGGATCGAAAAATATCGGTCAGGTCTGGCCACGGGGTGGGCAAGTCCACGGCAAGCTCATGGGCGATGCTCTGGTACTTTATGACCCGCAGCCCTGTCAAGGTGGTGGTGACTGCGCCGACCAGCAGCCAGCTTTATGACGCCATGTTTGCGGAGTTGAAGCGCTGGATCAACGCGATGCCTGCGCCATTGCAGACACTGCTGACTGTCAAGCAGGAGAGGATTGAGTTCAACGCTGCACCGACAGAGATGTTTATTTCGGCCAGGACAAGTCGGGCCGAGCAGCCCGAGGCTTTGCAGGGCATTCACTCTGAGTATGTGATGCTGGTGGCCGATGAGGCCAGCGGCGTGCCGGAGCAGGTGTTTGAGGCGGCGGCTGGATCGATGTCTGGCCACAACGCTGTGACGCTGCTGCTGGGCAATCCGGTGAGAAGCAGCGGGTTCTTCTACGACACGCACACAAGGCTGGCCGGCGAGTGGACAACCTTTCAGGTGGCGTGCAGCGACTCGCCACGGGTGTCTCAGGAGTACATCAACGAGATGGCCATGCGCTACGGCGAGGACAGCAATGTCTACCGGATCAGGGTGATCGGTGAATTCCCACGGGGTGATGACGATACTGTCATTCCGATGGATCTTTTAGAAAGTGCGCTGCACAGGGATGTGGCGGCCAGCACATCAGCGCCGATGGTTTGGGGGCTGGATGTGGCGCGGTTTGGATCGGACAGGTCGGCGCTGTGCAAGCGGCAGGGCAATGTGGTGACCGAGAGCATCCGCACTTGGAAGAATCTGGATCTGATGCAGTTGACGGGGGCGGTGGTGGCCGAGTATCAGGTGCTGGCCCCGAGTGAGCAGCCCAAAGAAATTCTGGTGGACAGCATCGGTCTGGGGGCTGGGGTGGTGGATCGGCTGCGGGAATTGGGTCTGCCGGCGCGGGGGATCAATGTCTCAGAAAGCCCAGCGATGGGCGGGACATACCGCAACCTGAAGGCCGAGCTTTGGTACAAGGCCAAGGCGTGGCTGGAGGCGCGGGACTGCAAACTGGCCAAGGATGAGGTGCTGATCAGCGAGTTGGCCACGGTGCGCTACACCTTCACATCAAATGGCAAAATTGCCATCGAGGGCAAGGATGAGATCAAAAAGCGGGGTCTGCCGAGTCCGGACAAGGCCGATGCCTTTGTTTTGACCTTTGCAAGTGACGCGATCACGGGGATGTACGGCAGTTCAGCCAGCAGCAAGTGGAGTCAACCCTTACGCCGGAACTTGGTGCGGGTTGCATAATTGGGCATTTCTTAACTTCAGGAGCAAGCCATGCAGAAAACAAAAACGGAGAAAAAAATCTCCAAGGTCTATAAAGAGTTTCAAGCTGGAAAGCTGCACAGCGGCAAAGGTGGCCCAGTCGTGAAAAGCAAAGCCCAAGGATTGGCCATTGCTTTGAGTTCTGCTGGTGTTAAACAGAAACCCAAGAAGGGAATGAAATAATGGCTACGCTACAGCGCACCATGAGCCAAGTCATGGACAAGGAAGAGGGCGAGGACATGAGCGCAGGCGAGAACTGCCCGATGCCCACGCAAGACATCACGCTCAACCTAAAGAATCGCGCCAAGGCGATCACCACAGCGGCCTACGGCCCTGAAAATCCCAAGCTGCCAAATACTGCCTTTTGGGCAAAGAAGGCCGACCAGTGGGATGTGAGTGTTGAGGATTCCAAGCAAAGCCTGTGCGGTAACTGCGCGGCATTCAATGTTTCTGATGAGATCAAGAAATGCATTGCCGAGGGCATCGGCATGGAGGCCGACCCGTGGGGAACGATCAAGCTGGCCGATCTGGGCTATTGCGAGATCTTTGATTTCAAGTGCGCAGCCAGCCGGACATGCGATGCGTGGGTGGTGGGCGGCCCGAACACGGGCGAGCAAGAGGGTGAAGAATCTGAAAACTACGAAGAGGGAGAAGAGGAATGAAGCAAGGTTTGTACTCCAACATTGCAGCAAAACGCGAGCGCATTAAGGCTGGCTCTGGTGAGAAGATGCGCAAGCCTGGCAGCAAGGGTGCACCAAGCGCTGCCGACTTCAAGGCAGCGGCCAAGACCGCCAAGCCAGTGAAGAAGAAATGAAGACCGCAGCTTGGCAGCGCAAGGAGGGTAAAAGCCCATCCGGTGGTTTGAATTCCAAGGGCCGCGCCAGTGCGAAGGCCGAGGGCATGAACTTGAAAGCACCCGTCAAGGCCGGCGATAACCCGAGACGGGCAAGTTTCTTGGCAAGGATGGGCAACATGCCTGGGCCTGAGATGAAGGGTGGCGAGCCGACAAGGCTGCTGCTGTCACTCAAGGCGTGGGGCGCAAGCTCCAAGGCCGATGCCAAAAGTAAGGCGGCGGCGATCAGCGCTAGAAACAAGGCCAAGAAATGATCTGTCCCATTGTCATTGCCACAGTCAGGGGGCATGGTCTGGCGGTGCTGCTGGAGTCGATCAAGCAATACGCGCCAGAGTGTCCGGTCTACCTGCGGGGGCCAGAGTCAGTGCTTGAGAACTTTGAGGCTGACCACAAGATCTACGGCCAGCCAAGAAACTTTGGCGATGACTACAACGAGGTGATTGAAGCTGCACTCAAGGATTGGTCATCTTGCATCGTGGCCAACGATGACATCGTGCTGACGCCGACCAGCGTAAAGGTGCTGATGGAGGATGTGGCGATCATCAAGACCATGCACAGCGTCAAAGCCGGATGGGTGGCGTCAAGGACTGATGCCGCACGGGCTTGTCAAAATGTGAGGATTACTGAGAAACCGGAGAGGCTGAACTTTTTCAAGTTTCCGTCTGAGGCCCACATCAAGATGGTGGAAGAGATCAGCCCGATCTTTGCGTGGCTCTCAAGCGATGCATTTGAGGAAGCAAAGTTTCCCCCTCTGAATTGGTACTCAGATGATGTGCATTGTAGGGATCTGATCGAAAAAGGCTACTCGCATTTTGTGTCGGCCAGCTATGTCCACCACATCGGCAGCAACACAATTGGCTTTGATGCCAACAAACTGCACAACGATGCGCTGCCGTGGGTCAAAGAAAATCGTCCAACTTACGCAAAGGCATGGTTTGATTCTTAATTTAGGCTCTGGAAAAGATTGGCGTGAAGATTGTTTGAATGCAGATATTCAGGCAAGGGTCAAGCCGGATTGGCTGCTGGACATTACAAAAGTCAATTGGGGTGAGGTACTCAAGACCCGCAAGGGGTTACTGACAATTGAGCGCAGCATGTTTGATGTGATCTTGGCCAATGACATTTTGGAGCATTTGCCAGATCTGGTTACTGCCATGACCAATTGCAAGGAATTGCTGAAGGTGGGCGGGGAGATGCGGATTCATGTGCCATACGAGTTGAGCCTTGGCGCGTGGCAAGATCCGACCCATGTCAGGGCATTTAACGAAAACTCTTGGCGCTACTACACCGATTGGCACTGGTACTTAGGCTGGCCAGACAGGTTTGAGTTGACCATGCTGGAAATGAGGCTCTCAAAGGTGGGAGAAGCACTAGAATTGCCACAAGACGAAATCATCCGCACGCCACGCGCTGTGGACTCCATGTATGTGGTTCTAACAAAGGTCAAGCCATGATTGAAAAAGTCACTGAAAATCTATCCACCGACATTGCAGCCACCGAGCCGATGGACGATGCGGAACTGCAAGCGATCATCACGCAAGACCTGACCGATGCGGTGAGTTATGTGGACAGCGACCTGTCGCCCACACGGGCCAAGGGGACTGAGTACTACCGAGGCGACCTGTTTGGCAACGAGGTCGAGGGCAACAGCAAGGTGGTGGCGATGGAGGTGCGCGACACTGTCAGCGCCATGCTGCCCAGCCTGATGCGGGTGTTTTTCAATTCTGAGAATGTTGTCGAGTTTGCGCCCCGTGGGCCTGAAGATGTCAAGATGGCGCAGCAAGCCACCGACTACGCCAACTATGTATTCCAGAACGACAACAACGGGTTTTTAACGACCTACGCAATTTTCAAGGATGCACTGGTGCGCAAGTGCGGCATTGCGAAATTCTGGTGGGAAGACGAAGAAAAGGTGAGGATTGAAGAGTATTCGGGTCTGGATGACCAGACGCTAGAGATGCTGATGCAGGAGCCTGGGGCTGAAGTCAAGATTGTGGTTTCCTACCCAGACCCAGATATTGACGAGATGCAGATGTCCACCATTGATCCGATGACGGGTCAGCCGGTGACAATGCCAGCCCCGATGATTCACGATGTGCAGATCAAGCGCATCACCAAGGATGGCCGGATCAGGATCATGGCCGTGCCGCCAGAGGAATTGCTGCTTGATCGGCGTGCTCGATCATTTGACGATTGCACCATCATTGCCCACAGGCAGATGGCGACTGTGGCTGACCTGATTGCGATGGGCTACGACCAAGACGAGATTGAAGAGAATCTGTCAACGACTGACTTGGACAGCAATGACGAGTACTTGGCGCGGCAGCCACTGAGCACCACATTTGGCACGAATGACGCTGCCAACCCGATGATGCGCCGAGTTCTGTACATTGAGGCGTATTCCCGTGTGGACTTTGACAATGACGGCATTGCCGAGTTGCGCAAGGTCTGCTGCATGGGCGGCGGCTACAAGGTGGTCAGGAATCTGCCGGCCAGCTACATCCCGTTTGCTGACTTTCCCTGTGACCCAGAGCCGCACACCAGCCCACTGGAGGCGATGTCAATTTTTGACATCACCCGAGATCTGCAAGAGATTAAGTCTGAGATCCTGCGCAACACGCTGGACAGTCTGGCTCAGTCGATTCACCCGCGCACGGCGGTGGTTGAGGGTCAGGTCAACATTGACGATGTGCTGAACAATGAAACCGGCGCGATCATCCGTATGCGTGCGCCTGGGATGGTGCAACCCTTGACCACCCCATTT
>Ga0315904_10005858_pt1 | contig 16946 bp, 17 predicted proteins | sample LakEriMetagenome_6_FD_203529 | JGI IMG/M metagenome (GOLD analysis project Ga0315904, IMG submission 203529) | Freshwater fungal communities from buoy surface, Lake Erie, Ohio, United States - Buoy 12 MA120 | ecosystem: Environmental > Aquatic > Freshwater > Lake | place: USA: Lake Erie, Ohio...
GTCAATCCTGAGCATTTGGAAGTAATAACAAATTATGAAAATGGTTTGGATGGTGTCCTAAATGCCAAAGGATAAAAGAACACCTGAGCAAAGGGTTAAAGATGCATTAGATGAGATTAAAAGATTGGCTAATCTCAATGAAAAATAAAACTTGTGTTTCTTGTAATGAGAAACTATCAATAAAAATGTTTTACAAGATGAAATCCCAAACTGATGGGTTTGATTATTACTGTAAAGAATGTAGAAAATCTCGTACATTGATTAGCCACAGAGGTGGCACAAGAAAGCCCTCATGCACTATTGAAGGCTGTAATACTCATAACTATGCTATTGGTATGTGTAAGATGCATTATGAGAGAACACGCAGAAATGGCACACATGAGTTAGTCAATTTTGGGCGGAATTCATATAATGGACAACCTTACGATAAGATAAGAAACAATCATCTAAAGCGTACATATAAGATAACAACAGAACAATATGTTGAGATGGCTAAGGATGGTTGTGAGATATGTGGAAAGAAAGAAATAACACATAAGAAATTACATGTAGACCATGATTGGAATTGCTGTCCTGTACCCAAAAGAAATGGAAAATCTTATGGGTATTACAAGACTTGCGGAAAATGTATTAGAGGAGTTCTCTGTGATAGGTGCAACGGAAATGTTGGCTTATACGAAAAAGGTAAAATGAGAGAGGACTACCCTGATATAAATAAGATAATCCTATATGTAGCAAAATACAATTGGATTATTGCTGATAGGATGGTTAAGGATGACAAAGAGCAGAGGAATAGGTAGAGGGAGATACGAGCGTAAGGGTACTAAGGGCAATAAGGGTAACACTGAAAATGCAGGGGACCAAAAAGGAAATCCCACCTATTACCTAAAGAAATATAAATCTACAGCAAGACCTACTCCTTGCGAAAGATGTAAGCAAAATGCATACTATAAACATCCTGAATGGGGAATTGTTTGTGCAGCGCATCTCTTAGATTTAATTTGTATATGGGAGGCGAAGATAGATTGGAACGAATACCCAGAAATGTGGGAAAGGACAGAAAGATTACTGAGACGACCACTACCCACAGAATTATCTACTACTGTGAAGAACATGGATGCGATACAACACAGCCCTGTGGACAAGCCCAAGAAATCGGATGGGTAGAAGATGGGCAATTACAGTAGTGCTGAATATAAGAGGAATAGAAGGATAGTCTTAGAAGGAGCACAATGGACCTGCCATTATTGCAAGGGACCAGCCAATGAGGCTGACCATATTATTCCTGTAAGTTTTGGCGGTACACATGAAGTATCTAATCTACTTCCTGCCTGTAAGAAATGCAATGGTACAAGAAGGAATCAAATGTTCAAGAGATTACCCTATTGGAATAGGAAGTATAACTGAGGCGGTATTGACAAAGCAACCCTCATTACCTATAATAGATATATGAACTATACAGAATACGATGATGAAGATACATTCATGGATTATGAATATGAAACATATGACCATAACCCATACTTAGGACCAAGAGATACTGTGGACAATCCTGATAATTGGGGTATCAATGCACCTGATTTCCTACCAATATGGGGTGAAGGATTATAGGATAGATGGTTTGGTATACAGGATACATGGTTTGGTTATAGATATATCTACCGCATCTCAAACCATTTGTCAAATAGTAAATATCAAACCATATATCCCAAACCATATATGCTCATATATCCGCATATCATAGATATGATGGTTTGTCAATACTCTTTGTATACCGCCTCAATATGCCGCCCAAAAGGCGGCGGTATAGAGGAGATACCCTAATATCCCTATTGGCATATATACAAACATACAAGGATATAAAGGTTTGGATGGTTTGACATTAATATAAAAATGTGATAATGGTTTGCATGATATAATATATATGTGGTTTGAAATAAAAATGGTTTGGGGGTTTTTTTATTTTAAAAATATTGACCCTGTAAGAGTATTGACCAAACCACAGTATAGGAAATAGTGAAAAGGAGAAGATATGAGAACAGGAATGAGCCAAGGTCCAAGAGGCATGAGAGAAATATCAAAAGTAAATCCTCCATTGAATTTAGACCAAAGCCTTGAAGATGCAGTTAGAAAATCTATTGCTCAGGCTACTTGGTTAGAAGAAGCAGATTTAGGGGCAGCCCAACAAGCAGTTCAATTAGCAGCAACTATGGATGAATTTCCAAACCATAGACATAAAATAGCACCAGTCCTTATTGGGCTATTGTCTAATCTTGGTTTGCTTAATAATCGTAAGTCTGTAGATTTATCCCCTGCAGAAATGTTGGCTGCTATTGCTAATGGCTGATTGGAAACCAACTCACTACACCTTACCTCTATCTGAAGATTTTGCAACTGATGGGGATAAGATTATTAATATTAGTCAAGCCTTATGGCGTTTGCCTGAAAAGAATGACGAAATATTAGTATTAACGGATTGGCAGAAATGGTTAATGCGTAGTGTCTTAGAAAGATATCCTGATGACCATCCTGAGCCTTCTAAGGCAGGTAGATTAAGATACAAACAAGTGGTTATATCTATGCCACGAAAGAATGGAAAGAGCCTATTAGGAGCGTTATTTGCGCTTTATGGGATGTTATTACACGAACCAGCACCTGAAGTAATTAGTGTTGCAGCATCCGCAGACCAAGCAAAAATCGTTTATAGAAGGCTAAAACATCAAGTAGATTCAAGTGAATTATTAGGACATTTCTTTGCAAGAAGTACAGAACATAGAGGATTATGGACGAAAGATGAAACAGGTATATATAAAGTTATTGCAGCAAAAGCAGCAACTGCTCAAGGCTTACATCCGTCAATGGTTATCTTTGACGAACTTCATGTTGCTAATAGCGATGTTTGGACTGCTATGGCTCTTGGCTCTGCTACTCGCCCAGATGGCATGGTAATTGGAATTACAACTGCAGGTGATGACACATCTGAGTTACTAAAAAATCTTTATGAGAATGGTTCCAAGGCTATGGATGGACAAGAAGATTTAGAACGCTTTGGTTTCTTCTGTTGGGAAGCACCAAAGGGCTGTGCCTTAGATGATGAACAATCTGTACGCATGGCAAACCCACAATTAGCAAGCGGTATATTAAATTGGGACTCTGTTAAAAATGAATTAGCCACAATGCCTGAGCCTGATGCTCGTAGATATAGATTAAACCAGTTTGTATCCTCAATGAACGCTTGGTTGCCTGTTGGTTCATGGACTTCATTACCTGAAGGCAGACCAACTAACCCTGAAGTGTTTGCTATTGAGAGAACTTCAGGATGGGAAAATGTATCTATCGTTACCGCTCAACTTTTACCTGATGGAAATGTAGCCACAGAATTAGTAGCCTCATTCAATAATACAAATATAGATGAGATTATTAAGGCTTGTATTAATCTTGGCAAATATGGCAAACCATTTATTATGGATGTAAATGTATTAGATGATTTGGCATCAGCCTTAAAACAGAAGGGATTAAGGGTACAAACCACATCAAATAAAGATTTAATTAGTGCCTCAAACAACGCATACAGTAGAATAATGCGTAAGGGATTAATTCATCCAAAAGATGAGATAGTTTCCTTACAAATGCAAAGAGCAGTACGCAAAAATAGCGGTGAATCGTGGAGAATCGCTCGTAAAGATAGCGGAATGGATATTGATGCAGCCGTTGCAACAGTATTAGCAGTTTGGTTTGTAGAAACACAACAGAAGCCACAACAAATGGTTTTTTAGAAGGAGAACAAATGGGATTAAGAGACAAATTAGTAGAAAGACTTGGCTACCAAGTAGATGTAGTTGAACCTTTTGTTCCTGCCACACAGAATCGTGCCATGAGCGCACCTGCAAGACAAGAGATAGTTGTAAATGAATCAACTGCCCTTAGTCTCGTTGCAGTAAATAGAGCAATATCTGTTCTTGAAACTGCAATCATGCAAATACCTGTAGAAGTTTATAGAGGAAATGAAAAGATATCATCTCCTGCTTGGCTTGAATATCCTGATGTTGAGAATAATGTTTCTCAATCTGAATGGCTTGGAACAACTTTATTTCACATGGCGGTATTCGGAAATGCATACTGGCTTATCAAGCGTAATGCAAGAGGCATTGTAAACATAACAAACATTCACCCAACAGATATTAGTGTATCTGAAACTAACAAGGGTGTTATTTATTATCAGATTGGCGGAAAGAATTATTCTAAGGCTGACATTGTTCACCTAAAACTATTACATTCTGCTTCCGCAACAAAATTATTAGGTGAGGGACCAATCCAAAGACACAGAGCATTATTGCGTAGTGCATTAGATTTAAATAACTATGCAGACAACTGGTTCCGTACTGCAGCAGTTCCAACAGGAACGCTAACAACAACAGAATTTCTATCTGAAGATGTAGCAAAGCAAAATAAAGATGCTTTCGTTGCATCTCAGCAAGATAGAAGTGTTGCTGTGTTATCGTCAGGATTAAAATATGAATCTATCTCATTAAATCCTGAAGAAGCACAGTTCTTAGAAAACCAAAAACACATTAATCGTCAAATCGCTTTGATGTTTGGTGTGCCACCAATGTATTTATCTATGGCTATTGAAGGTCAAGGACTAACATACATTAATGGAAATGAAGATAGAACAAGATTGTATGATGATGGCTTACAGCAATATGCTTTAAGAATTCAGCAAGCAATCACAGACTTGTTGCCAAGAGGACAGAAGGCTGAGTTTAATTTAACTGAGTTCCTTCGCCCAAATCAAACAGCAAGATATCAAGCCTATGCAATTGGTCTTGACAAAGGCTTCCTAACACTTGATGAAGTTCGTGAAATGGAAAATATGCCAATGTTGGATGCACAACCTGCTCCAGCACCTGACCAACCTATAGCATAGAATGGAGTAATGGAAATGGATAATTTAATCACACGCTCTTTTGAAATTAGAGCAACAGACACAGAGAAGCGTGAAGTTTCTGGTGTGGCTGTTCCATTCAATGAAACAATTGACATTGGTGGCGGATGGTCAGAGCGTTTTGAAAAAGGCGCAGTAGACCTAAACTCAGATGTTAAATTGTTTCGTGACCACAAAGAAATAATTGGACGAGTAACAGAAATGGAAGAGTCTGAAGAAGGCTTAATAATTCGTGCAAAGATTTCTGAAACAATTTTGGGAAATGAGACACTTAACTTAGTTAAGGATGGAGCAATCCGCTCATTCTCAGTAGGCTTCATCCCTGTAATAGATGAAAAGAAAGAAAAAACAATCGTTCGTAAGAAGGTTGACCTCAAGGAAGTTTCCTTAGTGGCTTTTCCTGCTTATGAAAATGCTTCAGTTACTGAAGTAAGAGAAGTCAAGGAGGAAATAATGACTGAAAACACAGATTACTCTGCAGAAATTGCAGAAGTTCGTAATCACGCAGAAGAATTAGAGCGCAGACTTGATGTTCTCGCAACTACTTCTGTTAATACTACTGCTAAGACACAGTTCCGCTCTTTTGGAGATTGGGTAAAGGCTGTTGCAGCAGGTAACGATGAGGCTATTGCACTCCATCGTACATTCACAGGTGCAGACACAGGCGATTCAATCGTAAAGAACGCTTGGGTTTCTGATACTGTTCGTATTCTTAACGCTGGTCGTCCAACATTTAATGTTCTATCTTCTGCAGCACTACCTGCTGATGGAATGAATGTTGAATATCCAAAGGTTGATACAAATACTCTCGCAGTTGGAGAGCAGGCTGCTGAAGGAGATGTTCTCTCCTATGGTAAGTTGACTCTTACATCTGCAACCGCTCCAATCAAGACATATGGTGGATACACAGATATGTCTCGTCAGGTTGTAGAGCGTTCAAGCATTGCTTATGTTGACACTGCTTTCAGAGCAATGGTCGCTAAGTATGCTGCTGCAACAAACGCTGCTGCTCGTGCTGCAGTTATTGCTGCATCTGGTGATTTCAATACTGCAACTGTTGCTGCATGGCAAGCAGATGAAGTTATTGGCGCACTCGCAAAGGCTGCTGCTGATGTAAATAACAATGCAGGATATGCACTTGAAGTAATTCTTGTTTCAAGCGATGTATTCCAAGCACTTGCAAAGGTAACTGATGACGCAGGTCGTCCAATCCTTTCAAACGCAGGCGCAACTGTTAACACACTTGGTTCAATCAATCCTGTTGGTTTGACTGGAACAATTCTTGGTCTACCAATCGTAATGGACCCATCACTCGCTGCTGGTTCATTCTATGTTGGTAACTCTGCAGCACTTACAACTTACGAATCTGCTGGTGCACCTTTCCGTCTCAATGACGAAGAAATCACATCACTAACAAATTCATTCTCTGTCTACGGATACTTGGGCATCGCTGCTCCAGAGCCAAAGGCAATGACAATTGTGGCAAACCCACTTGATTAATTAGGAGATTAGACAATGGACTGGACAGACTTAAAAGCATATGTAGGAGCATCAACTAATGATGATGCCTATGTTGAAGAATGTTGGGACACAGCAAAGGATTTAGTTGCATCTTATATTAAGAGCAGCAAGGTTCCTGCAAATGTGTTAAAGCGTTGCTATCTTGAAGTTGGTTCAGAACTATTCCAGCGTCGTAATGCACCAATGGGAGTGGCTCAGTATGCTACATATGATGGAGCACCTGTTAATACCGCAAGGGACCCTCTCGTTGGTGTATATCCTTTACTTAATCGTTATATGGTGAGGTTTGCATGAACATTGGTGCAGTAAGAGAAGAATTAGAATCTGCCATTATTCTTGGCGGAATATCTAAAGTCTACAAATATGTACCTGAAAGACCTAATCCACTTTGTGCGATTATGGAACCTGACACAGAATTCATTACAGTATATGAAAATCAATATGATGCAGATTATGCAACTAATTGGAAAGTCTTAGTACTTGTCCCATATGCAACTAATGAAACTGAAACAGAAAATCTTGATGACACATTAGACACTCTTATTCCTGCAATTTGGGAATACACCAGTGCAAATCGTCTCACTGTAGACAAACCATTTATTCAAGAAGTAAATGGAGCAAGATTTCTTGCAACAAATATAAACATTTCAATTGATATTGAAGGAGGAAATTGACATGGCACGAATTAAAGGTAAATCTATCGTGTTTGAAGTTGATGGTGATGAATTTGCAGGTGCAGTAAGTAATGTTACTTTCTCATCTGCTGTAAACACTCTTGGCTTTGGAACATACGAAGATTCTCTTGATTTTACATGTGCTGTAACTGGCTTTCAGGATACAGCATCATCATCGTTCCACTCTTGGCTCTGGGATAACGCAGGTCAGACTGTAACGATTACATATGCACCACATGGAAATGCAACACCATCTGCAGCACAACCACACTTCACAGCGACTGGTTATGCAGAAGTTGTTCCTGACCTTGGCGGAGCAGCAGGTGAGTTCTTCACCTTTGACATTAACTTTATCCTTGATGGAAAACCAACAAGAGTAAATTCATAATGAGTGGCTATGGCAGAAGCAATTAGCATAACTGTAAATTCTAAAGAGGCTGTTGAAGCACTTAAGAATTTTGCGAAATCTATTGAAGGCGATATGAAAACCGCTAACAAAGAAATTTCACAAGAAGTGGCTAACAAGGCTTCTGCCTTAGCACCAAAAAGAACTGGAGCACTTGCATCTTCTATAGTTGCATTTGCTGACGCAGAGAAAGCACAGGTTTCATCTGCAATTCCATATGCAGGTGTTATTGAGTATGGATGGAACGAAAGAAACATACAGGCTCAACCATATTTAAGACCAGCAGTAAATCAAACTATGGGATTTATTGAGCAGTCTTATACAAAAGAAATAGATGACAAGATAAAGAAATATAACTTAAATTAACGGAGGCAGTAATGAATAACGATTTAATGTCCACACTTAAGTGGAAAGAATTAGCAGAAATAGAAACATATTTAGGTTTGCCAATGGATGAATGGGACCAATCTACATCTAAGGCTAAACTTGCATTTGCTATGCAATATATGATGGCAAAGCGAAATAACCCATCGCTTACAATAGAGGATGCAGAAGGTTTGACAATTACAGAGTTGTCAGATTTGTCAGGGATGGATATAACTGTCCCAAAAGAAGTTCCTTCAGCCTAACTGCTATGGCGAGATTCTGTATTGCTACAGGATACACGCCACAAGAGTTTTATGAACTCACATATGAAGAATATGGAGCAATGGTTGAAGAACTAAACAGGAGGAAGTAGTGGCACAAAAGATACAGATTGATATTGTTGCTGACACCAAGAAACTTACTGATGGTGTAAATGAAGCAAATCGTCAAGTTGGTGGTCTTAGCGATGGATTAAAAGGTGCTGCTTCTGCAGCAACTGCTGCTGCTTCTGCATTTGTATTAAAGCAAGGCGTTTCATTCCTTAAAGATGGAATAGATGAGGCACGAGAAGCCAAACAAGTAATGACAGAAGCCACCACAACATTTGGTGCAGGTTCTGAAGCCCTTGCAAAAATAACTGCTGATGCTGAAAAGTTTGGCAAAGCAATGTCAGTTGATAATGATGAGATTATTAAATTATCTGTACAACTTGGTGCTCGTTTACCTGAAGATGCAAAAGCATTATCTGCTGAATTAGTTAATCTTGGATTTGATGTTGAAGCATTTACTGGTGGTGCTATTAGTGCTGAAACAATGACAAACAAATTAGCCAAAGCACTTGCAGATGGAGAATTAAAAGCAACAGATTTACAAAAGATAGTTCCTGGTTTAACTGAAGCACAATATGACCAAGCACAAGCAGCATCTGAGGCTGGAGATAATCAAAAGGCTCTTGATATTATTATTGATGCAGCACAAAAGAAATATGGTGATGCTGCAGAAAAGAATGTTACATCAACACAAAAGTTTGATAACGCATTAAAAAATCTTAAAGAATCTGTTGGTACAAAGGTTTTGCCAATTGTTGAAAAGTTTGTAAATGCATTAACATTTTTAATTGAAAAGTTTGATGGTTTGCCAACTCCAATTCAAAATGTTATTCTTGGTTTTGTTGGAGTTATAGCAATTGGTGGACCATTATTAACATTTCTTGCAAGTGCTAAAACTGCTTTAGTTACATTAGGAATTGTTAAAGGTACTACAACAGTAGCAACTGGTGCATATACTACTGCTACTGTTGCCCAAACCACCGCTACTGGTGCAGCAACTATTGCAACAAATTTGTTAAAGGTGGCAATGGTGGCTTTGCCAATTATGGCTGTAGTTGCATTAATTATTTTATTAGTTCAGAATTGGGACGATGTTACAGACGCAGTTAAGAAGGTTTGGACAGGATTTACTGAGTGGCTACCAAAAGCCTTTGAAGAAGTTAAAAAGTTTGCAAATAAAGTTATTGGTTTTGTTGGAGACATAGTTGATGCATATCTTGCACTTCCATCTAAAATGTTTAACATTGGTAAAAACATTTTGGAAGGTTTATGGAATGGTATGAGAAATATGATTGGTTGGTTAAAGAGTAAAGTATTAGATTTGTTTGAAGATATCCTTCCATCATGGGCTAAGAAAGCACTTGGAATTAAATCTCCTTCACGAGTATTTGCTGGTATAGGTAAAAACATTGCAGATGGTTTGTGGACAGGTTTAAATAAAAACCAATACGCACTAAAGCAAGACATAACAGAATATTTTGGTGGATTAATTCCTGAATGGGCAAAGAGTGCATTAGGTATTCAATCTCCTTCAACAGTATTTGCAGGAATTGGAAAGAATGTAGTTGAAGGTTTTGCAACAGGATTATCAAGAGGAGTTCCAGTTCTTAGTGGTGCTAATGCAGAAACAAGTCCTGCTATAAATGTAACAATTAATGCAGGTCTTGGAACAGACCCAATAGCATTAGGAAGAGAAGTGCAAAAAGCATTAAATATTTATTCTAAATATAATGTAGCAGGAAGCACAATCTAATATGAGATTAACAGACACAATAACTTTAGAAGTTAAGAATAATAATACTTGGGTAGATTATTCAGAAGGCATAACTGGTCTTGGTGTTTTGCGTGGTGTTCAAGGGTATCAAGCAATTTGGCAAACTCCTGAAGCAGGAGTATTAACAATAATAACAAGAAATCCTAATGTTGACCCATATGGAAATGAAGATATTAGAATGGGTAGAGATATAAGAGTTAAGGCTAACAACAATGTTTTATTTACTGGCAGAATTACAGATATAAATGTTGATTACCAGCCAAAAGGTAAGCCACCTGTAACAACTCTTACTGCTGTTGACATGATTGGAACAATGGCATTACATGCTTTAAGTGATGGCTTTACAGAAAGACTTGGCGATGTTATGGATATTTATGGCTTATTCCAAGAACTTGAAATTACAGACCAAACTGAAATTATTGGCTGGAATAATCCACATAGAGAAGGAAGTGCATTATGGTTTGGTAATGCTTCAGAAGTGACTGCTTCAGGAAGCACTGCTTTATCTGTTGCAAAAATACTTGCACAAACACAAATTCAATTCTTTTATGCAGATAGAAATAATGATATGTATTTGTATAACAGAATGAATAAAAAGAGAAATGACGCAATTAAGTTACAATTTGATTCCAGAGGCGGAGCAACATCTTATAAAGAAATAGAATTAACTGATAATTTTGAAACACTAACTAATCAGTTATCAATTAGAAATCAAGGATATAACAGCAACATTGTTCCTTTATATACAAATCAATATTCAAAAAATGAATGGGGTCAGGCTAAAAAAGATTTTACTGTTCAAATTAGTGCACTACCAGCAGCACAAAGTTCAATCACAAATGATATTAAAGATGTAATATTTCAAGATTCTGTTCATCCATCAAGAGAAATTTACTCTATTACATGGGACGGAACATTAAATACAAATGCTGCTGCAACTATAGATATTCTTGATAATGTGTTTGTTTATCATGAAGTAGACCCTGAAGATATTTCAAGAAAATATGGAATAATTGGAATTGAACACAAAATTAGTGATGATGAGTGGACAGTTAAATATTATTTAAAGAATCATTTTATTTATGATACAAATTTCCCAACACCAGTTATTCAAACAAACCATCCTTTGGGCGGTACAATTAATGATGACATTACATTTAGTGTTGCCAATGCTGCTGATATTGATTTAACAAGCGGAACATATTCTTGGAGATATGAGGCTGGAACATTACCAATTCAATTAGTTGGTAATGTATTTTCTACATCAGCATCCCCTACTGTTAACTATGGTCCTACAGAAACTGGTGTAAAAAATATTAGATGTACAGTTACAGATTCATATGGTTTTACTAAACAAAGTAATATATTGTCACAACAAGTATCTGGTGCAGCACCTACAGCAGTAACAACATCTTATACAATCAATCAACAAGATACTGCTATTTATACATTTACCGCCACAACAACAGATGCGACAAGTTATACATTCCATTGGGGCGATGGCACAACCTATACAACTACACAAACCAGCGCAACACATAGATATTCAACAACAGGAAATAAGAGCGTTTATGTTGTAGCAAATAATGGTTTTGGTTCAACACAAAGTGCTACAACTGTTATAAATGTTGCATTTACACCATTTCCTGCAGCACAAGTTGGAACATGGGGATTAAGATATGTTGCATTGGCAAGTCCTTATCAAAATCTTACAGGTACTGGAACTGTAATTCCTGTTTATGGAAGATTACAATTAAATACATCAAATGCACCAGCAGGAAATCCAAGTACTGACCCTCAAGTAAATCGTGCATTAGTTGGAAGTTATCAAACTGTAGCGTTAAAAGAACCATATAGCACACAACCAAGTGGCAATAATGCTATTGCTAATCCTACAAAAATTAATATACAAAGTGGACAATCGAGCATAGCAGATTGGACATATTGGTCACAAACAATTTCAGGAGCATTTCATAACTCATATGTTTTTGACATGGGTGCTGCATATTATGACATTGACAATATTAAAATTACATTTAAGAACATAAGCACTACACAAACAACCAGCCATACATTTAATGTTTGGGTTACAGATAATGTTGAAGAAACATTTGATTTTAATACAAGTAATTGGTATAAGATTGGAACTATATATTCAGGAGTTCTTGGTCCTAATGCAGAATCTTCACCAAGCATAGTATTAGATTCTTCAATACCTTCATTGCCATTAAATTTACAGCCATTCCCAGCATTTACTTATACTATTGGAAATACCTCTGAAAACATTCAAGGAGATAAATATACATTCTCAACTGGTGATTTTTATACCGCTTCATATTTGTGGAACTTTGGTGATGGCACAACATCAACCTTACAAAATCCAATAAAGACTTGGAGTAGCAGTGGTTCAAAAACAGTAACATTAACTAAATATGACCAGTTTGGAAATGCTTATTCAAGTAGTCAAACATTTACTGTAACAAGAATTGCAGACCAAATTGGAACAACTCCAGTCAGATATATTAAATTAAAGCAAAATACATTTAATGCAACGGCTCTTAGATACTCTCCATTAATAGGAGACTTTAGGGCACGAACATCTGCTACAAATATAGACAGGGCATTCCAAAAACCAATTAAATTTGTTACACCAACAAATGTTGAATGGTGGAGTGCAAGTACAACTGGTGCTATTCCAGATATAACAACAAGTACATTTGCTGGTACATTAGACGGAAATACTTTATATTACAATACTAAAGCAACTGGTGGATATAACAATGCAGGTTCTTGGGCTGTTGCAGGTTGGGAACCAAGAGCGGTAACTACTGGTAATACATCATTTGAATGGGTAATTGATTTAGGTCAACCTCGTTATGATATTACATATCTTTCATTTAGAGGAAATAGAAACGGTGTAGGAACATCAACTTCTACAAGACCAACATATGAAGTTTATTTCTCATCAGATAATGTTAATTGGACAAAGGTAGCAAACTTAAGCCATAGCAGTTCAATGACAAATTCAGGACAAAATGGTTGGTATTCTGGAAACATAACCATGACACAAACACTTCCATTAAGTATATAGATTTCCTACTTTACTGCCGTAGGAATGGCAGACCCACTCTTGATGCCATAACCTGAGTGGGTTTGTTTACTTCTTGGTTCTTGTCTTTTTGCTATTGAGTTCAGCGAGGATTGTATAAATATCATCTACCCGCTTTTCAAGTCTATTGACTTGGTCTTTGAGGCTATTGCCTCCATTGGGTTTTAGTTCAACTAAGAATTTATTAATAAGCCATTTAATCAATGCAAAATTAGCCCCCATAATGGTAGTGATGGCAGCAGCCATAGCGGTTAATAATTCAGGACTCACAATACCTATAGTTTACAATATATGTATATTCACCTTGGAGGTCTTATGGACATATTAGATTTACAACCACCCACGATAGAGTGGCGAGTTTATAGAAACGACGCAGCCCCTATGACTGTATTATTAGCAGATAGCGATGGCAATGCACTTGATTTAACAGATTGGGATTTTGCAGGTAAAGTTAGAGAATATCCAGCAGATGCCACAGAAGTTACAACATTAGCAATTGTAAAGAATGAAAATATCTTGACAATTGAGTTAGATACAGCAGACCTTCCAATGATTAGTTATTTTGATATTGAAGGCACAAATAGTGTCAATAACAAGGTGAACACTGTCCTTAGAGGACAAATCTTTGTAGAAGAGGACATAACACGATGACTATTTCAACATTATCAACAGGGAAAGTAACAATTGTTTCCCCCACAGAAATTAAAGTTTTAGCAACAGGATTAGAAGTTGTTGCAGGACCACAAGGTCCAACAGGTCCAACTGGACCACAAGGTGCACAAGGTCCACAAGGTGAAGCAGGTCCTCAAGGACCGCAAGGTATTCAAGGACCACAAGGACCAATTGGTTTAACTGGTGCACAAGGACCAACTGGTGCAGAAGGACCACAAGGCGTTGCAGGACCTGCAGGTGCAACAGGACCACAGGGTCCAATTGGTTTAACAGGAGCACAAGGTCCTCAAGGTGAACAAGGAATACAGGGATTAACAGGACCAACTGGTCCACAAGGTGAGCAAGGACCAACAGGAGCACAAGGACCTACTGGTGAAAAAGGCGACAAAGGTGATACTGGTGATACTGGTCCTCAAGGTCCACAAGGATTGCAAGGAGAAACTGGTCCACAAGGTCCAATGGGACCACAGGGACCACAAGGTATTCAGGGAGAACAAGGTCCACAAGGTATTCAAGGATTAACAGGTGCAACAGGTGCTACTGGTGCTGCAGGTGCAGATGGCGACCATTACCACACAACATCATCTGAAACATTTGCAATTCCTGCAAAGAATACAGTTGCATCTGTAATATTAAATGATTTAAATGTAGATTATTCTGTTGGACAATCTGCAATCGTTGCACATGATGGTTCACATTATTTTGTTGGACTTGTAACTTCTTATAATGGTTTAACAGGAGAACTTGATTTAAATGTAACTGAATCTATTGGTTCTGGAACATTTTCATCATGGACAGTAAATCTTTCTGGTGCAGTTGGTATTCAAGGTGAAACAGGTCCACAAGGACCAGCAGGTCCAACAGGACCACAAGGTCCTCAAGGAATACAAGGTGAACAAGGTATTCAGGGTCCACAAGGAGAAACAGGACCACAGGGAATTCAGGGACCCACAGGTCCACAAGGTCCACAGGGAGAAATTGGTCTAACAGGACCACAAGGTCCTCAAGGAGATGCAGGTCCACAGGGTCCTCAAGGCATACAGGGTGAGACAGGACCTCAAGGACCACAAGGTGAGACAGGAGCAACTGGACCACAAGGAATACAAGGAGAGACAGGACCTCAAGGAGCACAAGGTGCAACAGGACCGCAGGGACCTCAAGGAGAAACAGGACCGCAAGGACCGCAGGGTATACAAGGAGTTGCTGGTGCTGATGCATCTGTAATTGTTAATACAACTAATATTAAGTTAAATGGTGCTGGTGCTCTTGATTCATTAACAACTGGTGCAAATAATTATGCACTTGGTATAAGTGCTCTTGATGGTGTAACAATTTCAAGTGACAATATTGCTATTGGTTATAATGCTCAAAGAACTAATAATGTTGGCTCAACAATATCAATTGGAACACAAGCAAATGAATTTAACACACAAAACGGAACTATTGCAATTGGCTATCAAGCATTAAGAAATAATAACGCTACATTAAATACTGCTATTGGTACAAATGCATTAGCAAATAATACAACTGGTTCAGGAAATGTTGCTCTTGGAGAAAATGCATTGCAATATAACACAACTGGTTTAAATAACCAAGGTCAGGGTGCAAATGCATTAGCAAGTAATACAACAGGAAATGCCAATACTGGTCTTGGTAATGGTGCATTGCGTCTTAATAACACTGGTGTATTTAATACTGGTGTTGGTGGTGGTGCATTAAATGGAAACATTATTGGCAATGACAATACTGCAGTTGGACAGGCATGTTTAGCCCAATTATCTTCAACAATTGCTTCTTTAGGAACAATAAATGGAGGAAGCAATTACACTGATGGAACTTATACAAATATTATGTTAATTGCAACTAATCATAATGATTCTATTCCTAAGCCTGCAACAATTGTTGTTTCTGGTGGAGCGGTAACATCTGTAACAATGACTGGAACCACACGAGGTGTTCGTTCTACTACTATATTAGGCTTACAAACATCAACTGCATTAGGTGCAAGCGGTTCAGGATTTACTGTTCCTGTTGCAACAATTGCTGGTGGTGGAAATGCTAATACAGTCGTTGGTAGAAATGCTGCTAATGCAGTTGTAACAGGTAGCAATAATACTTATATTGGTAAAGATGCTGCTCAATTGAATGATAATGGCTCAGGCAATGTATTTATTGGTTATCAAGCGGGACAAAATGCTGGTGGAGTAAGTAATCAATTAATAATTGCTAACAGCAATACAGCAACACCACTAATTGCTGGTGATTTTTCTGCAGGATTTGTTAAGATAAATGGTGCATTCCTCATGGATTCATTTACACCTGCATCTTCAACAGCCAATGGTAATGCTGGAAGAATTGCTTGGGATGCAGATTATATTTATATCTGTGTAGCCCAAAATACATGGAAGCGCATAGCACTAAGTTCTTGGTAATGGTATACTGGTAGTACCCCCTGAACCTGCTTCAGGGTCTACCTACTGATGGGGCTTCTGTGGTTTTTATCTCTCTCCACAGGAGCCTCTTTTTATGCGTAAAAATGGGCTTATTTGACAATTTTAGGGCTTTATGGTATGCTTTTAATACCTGTTTTAGAACTTGGTAATTGTGCCAAGGGGATAATACGCCTCAGACAGCAGTAGGAGTTAAGGCGTTTGGGTAACACCAAACAGAACTGAAGAGAATATCGCACCAATTGGTAATTGGGATACTTCAGGGAAAGTAACTAACAGGGTTTGTTTTAATAACAAATTGTTTACCTACCTGAAATCTGTAAAAAACCAAGAGAACCTTAAATATTAAAAATATCATTAAAGTTAATATGGTATACTAAGATAGTGGGTATAACAATATTAAAGGAGATAGAAATGTTAACCAATAAAGATGAAGCCATTAGATATGGTATTCAAAATGAAAATGTAGTAAATAGATTTAAAACTAAACAATTAAATACTTCAACAGGGTGTATTTTGTTTAATTCCTGTAAATGGGATAAACGAGATAAATACAGAGCCTTTGGTATTACAAGAAATGGTAGAACCATAAATGTTAAAGCACATAGATTTGCTTATGCATTGGCTTATGGCTTTGAGGCATTACCAGCAGGGTATACAAAAGGAACTCAAGAAAGTCTAACCATTAATCATAAATGTA
>Ga0315904_10005860_pt1 | contig 16938 bp, 19 predicted proteins | sample LakEriMetagenome_6_FD_203529 | JGI IMG/M metagenome (GOLD analysis project Ga0315904, IMG submission 203529) | Freshwater fungal communities from buoy surface, Lake Erie, Ohio, United States - Buoy 12 MA120 | ecosystem: Environmental > Aquatic > Freshwater > Lake | place: USA: Lake Erie, Ohio...
GATCACAAAAGAGCCAAACCGATCGTCAGGAATCCCAAAAGCGCGGAGTGAGAGATTGAGGGTGTACTGAAAGAAGCTCTGGGTGCGCATCAGGACGCGAAGAGGCAGAGCGGGAAGGCTCGCTACCACTTTGTCCGTGCGAGCGGTCACTTCGTCGGTGCCCTTACGGAGCGCCTCAACCGCCTCTTGAGAAATTTTTGCCAGCTCACCAAGGCTCGCCTGCCCGACGTCAGGTAGGGTAAACCCCGAGAGATCGAGCGAGCCCTCCCCTTTGAGGAGCGTGGTGACGTAGGCATCGGTGCGCTCACGACGATACAGATTCCCCTGGCGCAGGATATGATTGAGCTCGGGGTTCTTCTCCAGGCAGTGCGCCAGAATCTTAGCCACAAAGTGTGTCATCGTCGGACGCACCTCTGAGACATAGCTCTTCAGAAATGCCTCCGCATCTGCGACGGGCAGGTCCACCCAAGCATAGGTGCTCGGATCCACCGGACGGTTCCAGCTCGAAATCGCGATCTTGCGGTAAGTGGTCAAGCGCTGCGTCGCGCCAAGCTTCAAGTGTTTCATAGCGCCTATAGTAACGCAAAATGTTGTTGTATAGCGCGGGGCTTTTGGCTCAATTTATCAGGACAATAGTCCCAGACTATACAGTCCTGCGATGGGCAAGAAAGCCGAGCGACTCTTTCGAGAAGTGCTGCATAAAAACAACAAGCGTGGGCAGCGGGCAGCCGTGTCTCTGCGTCTGGTAAAAGCTCGCCACTACCCGCGCCTGCTAGAGCTTGTCTTACATCCCGATGCCCGCGTGTGTGCTCGGCTCTGCTCCACACTGGGTGAGCTAGGTGGCTGCTTCGAATCCGGGCCACGGTTGACCAACCTTGGTATTCCAGCGCTCCTCCAGCGACTTCTCCACGACCCAGAGCCTCTTGTCCGTGCTGCCGCCGCGCAGGGACTCAGCCATCAAGTGCGGCCAGGAATGGTAGCGGCTCTGTGTTGCGCGGCAAGCGAGCCCTCAAAATGCGTTCGACGCAGTATTTGCCGTGCCCTAGGAAAAGTTCTCTGGCACGAAGGCATGACGTGTCCGCAGCTTCAGCAAATCGAGCAAGTCTTCCTGAGCTACATGTGCGATACAGATACCTGGATACGGTTACTCTCTTTTCTGCGTTGATTTGAAGCTGCTCTGGCTCTACTTGATCCCTCTCCCGAGCCAACTAAATACCCAGCAAGGATACTGGCTTTATGAAATCGTCCGTACAGTTGTCGTAGAGTGCTCTTGCTTCTTGTACGGTCATTTGCTTGGCTTGCATCCTACCTAAAAACTCTGAAGTGCGCGACGACCAACTAGTTACCCCAAAGCTAAATTAGAATGTGGCGTCATGTAAAGCCACTCCATAATATGAGGGCGATCTTCTTTCAACAACGTCTTTTTATCTTCTAAACTGTATTCTTTGAGTTCTTCATAGTCATAGATATGAGCTTTAGTTATATCATCGATACTCTGAATCGTAGTTACAGAGTGAGTATCCTTGAATTTCCTTCTAATTTCCGAAGATATTTCAATATCAATGTAATCATGAACTTCAATTAACAAATCATGAGATGCAAGAACAGGGGCAAGTTCTTCAGTAAACAAATTCTTTTCGTAGCCCTCACAGTCACTAATAATCAGGGCTTTTTTCGTGTATGGAATTGATTTAAGAGTATTCACATCACAGAATGAACCAGTCACGAGACGATCTTCAACATTGTTTAAGTGTGCCATTTGTTTACATAGATAAATAGCATCATTATTTATATCATATGCAAATATTTTAGCAGTAGGAATCCGCATCGCCAATCCAACGGCATAATAACCTTCGGCACACCCCACATCAACGATTTCGCTATATTCTTTCAAACATATCTGTTCCAATACTTGATGCAGTTCCCTTTCATAAGAGCCAATAATTTTAGGAGCTAACGAGCTACCAATAGATTTTACTTCAGGATAACGCATACCTTTGAACGAACCATGTAGCACTGTAAGATTTGGCGAAAATGATTTGATTTTTTTCTCTAATTCTGAATTATCAATATCTCTTTTTTTTTCATCAGACTTTCTTTTCTTTTCATATAACACAAAATTAGATAATCTGACAACAGTAGCATCAATAACAGACCATGCGATATCATTCTGAACTATCTTAGATATTATTTTTTTCACTAGCAACATTATATGGCTCCAAATAGTTGTATTTCTTGCTAAACAGCGTTTCTGCCATAATAGCATAGGCTATACCGTGAAACATATCATTCCACGAATAGACTTTTGATTTTTCATTATTGGATTTTTCACTTTTATAAGAAATGATCTTTCCCAACGGTGTTGTAGGTAAAGGTTGCCCCTACCTCTACGAGAAGTAGAATAACATGATATAACATCGTTTTCAACTTTTCTCATCAGATGTTGAGGCATTGCCCCTTGGCGGATCATACTTCATATTGATAATTTCTTGACTTACAGATGCAGCTATCTTAAATGACGGTTACTTCACAATACCCCTCTTAAAATTAGCGATGCGAGTTTAAGTTTATATTCTTTCGAACTCTACGAAACATCGCACGCCACCAAGGTAGGCTTTTGAGATAAGCCTCCTCAATACGTATAGCGTTTTCAATTTCACGTTCTTCCCATTCGCGACGCTCATCACGTGTCAAGTATTCAAAAAATATCTCATTTGGAGGGCGATTCCATGAATAACATGGCCCAGCCCAGTGCAAAAAATAGGGTTTAGTCTCTGCAGTCCATAATTTCTGATAATCAGGATAGTAATAATCGCCAACCCATGTTGATTCCATATTATAGGGTGGGAGTGTTAAATTAATGACGGGAATATCCTTGAGGCCAACAAGCAGATTAATTCCAGGCTGCTCATGATATGGATAATCGAGACATGTCTGATGATATTTAATGCAAGTAGAGACTAGTTCTTCATGGGTATAAAGAGCTTGATCACAAGCAAAATGACCAGTATTGAATACATTTTTTAGCCAGGTAGAAGATTTCCGCTGCAGTATTTCTTGAGACTCAGGTGTATAAGTCCATTGTGGCTTATTCCAATCAGTATCTGCAACAATCATCCCACCATCAATTCCCGAAATGATATCTAATGGATTTCTGAGAAAACAAATATCAGCATCAAAATACGCATAATGACTAGCTTTAAGACACTGGTATTTCACCATAACAGGTTTAGAACCTGAAGATTTAATCCAGTCCTGCATTTTCAGATCAGCCCACCAAGTACTCCCCTTAGGCAATTCAAATAATTGACTATTAAATGGGATTACTTTGATCTCGAGATCGCAACCAACCGCACGTAGCGAACGTTCCATCGCTAGATACTGCAGCCGCACTCCTTCACTGGCCAGAGAAATAATATAATGTGGTGTCATTCTAGAAAGTCACTCAACATGAGAACTTGATTACTTTAGGAACTATCTTCCTGAAGCGAAAAATCACTCAGAACGGGACCACGCCGGATTGTATCTTCTGAAGCAGCAATCTGATAGGGCATTTCTCCCCCCACGGTGATCCAACAAGCATCCTCATCCACATCAACAAACTGCGTACCATTATCAAGTACTGCAAGCACACGATATCGTCCAGGCTTTAGCCATGGAGTTCGTAGTGTAATGGAACCTTGAAGATTCTTTTCATCACGTACATACCAGTTTAATAAGCGTGTGTCACAGCGTGCAACAATGGTACTGGTTTCATCAAGGATCTCATAGACGATAAAGGGAGTCTGGGCAGCAGGCTTGAATTGCCGGAGTTTAAAGTTCAACACTTTTTCCTCGGCAGGATCGAACATGTCTTTTGAGGGACGGACATATTCGAAGCGTATTTCACCACTTCCACGGCGCTGCTGGATTGCGCTAGATTGGCCGGAGGGCGTTTCAAAATAATGCTTGATAATCTGCGACGTGTCACCGTGCATCTTCAGACCTCCACCTGCTAGTAGCAATGCCGAGTCACATAGTTCAGCAACAGAGCTCATGTTATGACTGACAAAGAGGACAGTACGTCCCTGCGAGGTCACATCACGCATCTTATTCAAGCATTTTGCCTGAAACATCACATCACCAACCGCAAGAACCTCATCCACAATAAGAATCTCGGGATTGAGATGCGCCGCCACCGCGAACGCAAGGCGTACGTACATCCCACTGCTGTAGCGCTTTACAGGAGTATCTAGAAACCGCTCAATCTCTGCAAAATCAACGATTGCATCAAATTGGGTACGAATCTCACTATGACTCATACCCAGTATCCCACCATTGAGAAAGATGTTTTCACGGCCTGTCAGCTCGGGATGAAAGCCTGTGCCGACTTCCAGCAGGCTCCCCACACGACCATACAAGTCAATTTCTCCCTCCGTTGGATCCGTGATGCGACTGAGGACCTTCAATAGGGTGCTCTTACCAGCACCATTGCGCCCAACAATGCCAACAACCTCGCCTTTTTTGATATCGAAGGAAATATCCTTAAGCGCCCAGAACGTCTCTCGATCAGAGCGCTTGAACGGTTGACGAAGATGGTTTATCATTGCCTCAGCCACTGTCGTAGCGCGAGCATCGTTGTGGACGATCTGATAACACTTTCCTAACCCGCGAACAGAGATCGCTAAATCGCTAGATGACATCAGCAAATCTCCGCTCCATGCTTCGGAAGAAGTAGATTCCGATCAAGAGTACACCCAGTGATAGTACACTAGAGTACACCACAGAACCCCAATCGATGGGAACAGATGGCAGCAATGACCACCGAAAAGCATCTAGAAGACCACTCAGGGGATTAAAATTATAGAGAAAATGATATTTTTCAGGCATTGCAGAGCGTGGATACCAAACAGGACTAATGAATAACAAGAATTGAATCATTACGGGTAAAACATACTGCACATCACGATATTGAACAGAAAGTCCTGCAGCAATCAAACCAACCCCCAGAGCCATCAGCAGCATCAACAGTAACCAGACCGGCATAAGCAAGACATTAATAGTCAAGCCAATCTTCCAGAACAACATAAATGCAAACATCACTGTCAATCCAACTATAAAATCAAGAAGAACAGATATTACTGTCGAAAGTGGCAAAACCAAACGAGGAAAATAAACCTTAGAAACTAAATTTGAGTTTTGCAATAGACAGCTACTGACTTTAGTGAGTGTGGAGCTGAATGCGGTCCATGCAATGAAGCCCGTGAAAGTAAACAAAAAGCGTGGTGTACCATCGGTTGGGGTCTTGGCAATTACCTCCGAGAGAAACGCGAAAATTGCGGCCCCCACTAAGGGCTGGAGAACCACCCAAGCAACCCCCATGGCTGCCTGCCTATAACGAAGCTTTATATCGCGCCCCGCGAGGATCAGGATCAGATCACGGAACTTCCATATTTCTCGGAAATTAATGGCTTGCCAGAGGGAACTGGGACGGATCTTGGTTAAGGGTTGAGAAGATTGTTTTTGATTTTGGGGAGTCACGTGCTTCATATAATACTTGAAAATTCTAATATGGCTAAATTATGATTTAGGATATTGGGGGGGGAGAATTAATCCGAGCTAGTATACCCGACCCAGCCATGACAAAAGAAAATCAACATACTCTATGACTAAGGAAGCTGTGACTCCCCCATTCCATCACATCATCATGTTTTCAGGGCTTCTTCCAGATCGGCGATGAGATCATCCACGTGCTCGATGCCGACGGAGATTCGGATGAGATCCTCAGTAAGCGTGAGCCTTCGCCGGACATCCTCGGGCATGGAGAGATGCGTCATGGTCCACGGCTGTTCGATCAGGCTCTCGACGCCGCCCAGCGACTCGGCGAGGACAAAGATTTTGAGGTGCGTGAGCAGGTGCTTTGCAACCTCACCATCCGTGACACGGAAGCTGAATGTCCCGCCGTAGCCTGACATCTGGCGCTTCGCTAGTTCGTGCTGTGGGTGCGACTCTAGACCAGGGTGAAGCACTTGCGTGACTTTTGGATGCGCCTCCAGCCAGTGGGCGATTGCCAGTGCATTGCTATTATGCCGCTCCATGCGCACGGGCAGTGTTTTCACGCCGCGCATGGTGAGGAAACAGTCAAACGGAGCCTGCGCCGTGCCCATCGCGTTCTGGAGCATCTTGATCGTCGCTGCCAGCTCGGGATCGTTGGTGATCGCCGCGCCCGCCACCACATCACTATGACCGTTGATGTACTTCGTGGTCGAGTGCATCACGATGTCAATCCCAAGCTCCAGAGGCCGCTGGTAGAACGGCGACAAGAAAGTATTGTCGCAGAACGTGACGATTCCCTTGGGCTTTGCGATCTCCGCAATCGCCGAGAGATCCAGCAGGTTCATCAGCGGGTTGGTCGGAGTCTCGGTCCAGATTCCCTTCGTGTTGGGCTTGATCGCAGCTCGAAGTGCGTCTAGGTCGCGCAGGTTCACAAACTCGATCTCCATGCCCTTCGGCGCTAGCACAGAGACTAATAGCCGGTACGTGCCGCCGTAGAGATCGTCGTGGACGATAATATGATCGCCTGCGTTGAACATCGAGAGAATTGTCGCCGAGGCTGCCATCCCGGTGGCAAAGACATAGCCAAACTTCCCGCCCTCAAGAGCTGCGAGGCAGTCTTCGAGCTGCTTGCGCGTGGGGTTGCCACTGCGGGTGTAGTCAAACTCCCCAGGTTTGTTGTAGTCCTGGAAAGCAAAGGTCGAGGTCTGGTAGATCGGAGACATCACAGCGCCGTACGCCGGATCCGGTCCCTGCCCAGCGTGGATGGCAAGGGTTTCAAATTTCATATCAGCCCAGTATATCAGCTTAGAGCAGTTTCGCGCCCTCCGGGTCGAGGTGGAGGGGCATCCACTGTGCCCGCGTGCCTGCGTCACGGATCGCGCTTGCCATGGCCTCGCCAATCCGCTCCTCGTGAGCCTCCGTGAGGGCGAGGATCGCGCTGCCACTGCCGGAGAGCGCGGCACCGTAGGCACCGGCGTCTAGGGCGGCGTCTAGGGCGGCGCGAAATCCGGGGATGAACTTCGCGCGATAGGGCTGGTGGAGACGATCGTCCATTCCCACACGCAGCAGTTCCCAGCGCCGGGAGAGAAGAGCCGTCATGAGCACTGCCACGCGTCCTAAGTTCGCAACGGTCTCCGCGCGTGTCCAGCTCTCGGGGAGGGCCGCACGTGCCTCTTCGGTGGGCATGATTAGCTCAGGAATGCAGACAACCGCCTTAAGGCCTTCGGGAGCGGGAACCGAGACCCGGGTGATCGTCCCATCCGGCTCACGGACGGCGATCTGGAAGCCTCCAAAGAGCGCAGGGGCGACATTATCGGGGTGCCCCTCAATCTCCAGTGCGAGTGCAAGAATCTCTTCTTTATTCAGAGGGTTTCCCAGCAGGGCATTGCCACCAAGCAGGCCACCCACAACCGCCGTGGAGCTGCTTCCTAAACCCCGCGAGAAGGGGATATTGGCCTCGGTCTGCACAAAGAGCTTGGGGGGCTGCTTGCCAAGCGTTGCATAGAGCCGATAGAGGGCCAAGTGCGCCAGGCTATCCTCGCCTAGGACGAGCGTACGGGGGCGAAGCTGTGGCGGCGTGTTGCCCTCTAGCACATCAAAGTGAAAGATATTGTGCAGATCTAGGGCAACCCCGATGGTGTCAAAGCCAGGGCCAATATTTGCAGAGGTAGCTGGAACAGAGAGGGAGATCGTTTTACTCAAAGTGTTTTCTCAGATAAGTTTCATAGAGTGGGCAGCGTAGCTGGAGTTTTGTGGCACTCTCTCCTACAATCACGCCCGCTGCTCGGAGTCGGAAAAAGGCATCGTGCGAAGGAGCCTTCCCCCGCAGTATCTGGTGGAGCGCTTCCGCAAGGCAGGGCTCCTGGGTTAGTGAAAAGAGAAGACGCTCTAAGTGGTTGTCGAAGGCAGGGGTAGTCTCTAGCGCTTCCCCCGCAGCCAGCACTTCGAGGCCCTTACGGGTGAGATAGGGATGTCCCGAGAGTAGTGCAAATAGCGAGGTAATCTCGCGTACTTCATAGCGCTCGGCGAGCCACTGAACTTCACTCTGTGTAAAATCCGTGAGCTGGAGGCGCACCCCAACATTGAAGGGTGACTGGTTGGGATCCGTGATAAAGAGGTGCGCTTCAGTGGCATAGGCAAGTGCAATGGTCAGGCGGTGCCACGGCCCTTGCGGATCTAGGCTACGACGATTGTGCCAGGAGCGCAGAAGGCCAAAGACCTCACTGCCAAAGCTCAGCGGAAAGAGCCGATCGGCTTCGTCGAGTCCCCAGACTAACGGGCGCTCACTCTCCACAACGACCACTCGTCTCAGATAGCGCTCCAGGTTCGCGGCACCGGATCGTGAGGCGTTCCAGTGGCTCTCGGGGGACGTCTCAAGATCAAGCTGCTCACAGAGGCTCTCCGCCATGGCACGGTAGAGGCTTTCGGCAGACGCTAAAACATCACTTCCGAGGCTCTGGAAGTCTAGGATCGCCACTTGGGTTCCGCGATGGCGCGCCGCATGGAGCCCCCGCGCCAGGAGGCTGGTCTTTCCCACCTGCCGAGCACCTTTGAGAAGCACAATCGCCTCTTGCCGCTCCAGCGCGGCATGAAACTGCGCATCCACAGCCCGAGTCACGTAGTGCTCTGAGCGAAGAGGCACGGCTCCGCCGGGTGTTCCCTCCTCCCCAACCCTCCTCCCAATCCTGGGAGCAAGGATTGGGGGAGGGAGAACCCCCTCAGGCTCCCCCTCCTCCCAGGGTTGGCACCCAGAGGGTACCCGGGGGGCAGGGGGGAGGAGGGCATACACACTCACCCACTCCCCGTGCTTCGTCTCTCGTGCTCCGAGTGATTTCAGGCGCTCTTTCCAGGCATCATGATCTTTAACCAGAGAAACGGCGGCCTCGGAGAGAAGAACCTCACCCGCCTCTGCCATGTCCATAATGCGCTTGGCGGTGTTGATTCCCCCACCGGTGACACTAATCGCCCCATTAATATCGTGGATACGGGTGATCGGGCCGACATGAATCCCCATGCGTAGAGAGAGCGGCGCGGCACTCGCTTGCACTTCGCAGGCACAATCCAGAGGAGCTGTCGCATAGCGCAGGAAGACTAAGGCAACTCCATCGCCCGTCGCAATGGGAATAAGCTCCCCGGATCGCTCCGCACTCTGAAATGCCATGGTCGCCCTCACATGCTCCAGCAGCTTCGTGACCGATGCCGCCTGCTCTTCTAGCGAGAGTCGCGAGTAGCCCACGAGGTCTAAAAAGAGGACATGGCCGGTTTCGGTGGAGTTCAGCATTCTTTCTATTATGAGCGGGCTATTTATGGGCGGGAGCCACGCTTTGTCTTACGGCTCTGCCAAAGATTCAGAATGGCCAACGAGAGGCGCTCGTGATCGTGGCGAACGAGCTGGGTTTCCGAGAGGAACTTTCCCGTGATCGGGTGGTAGCCCATACTTTTAATGAGCTCCGTATCAGGGACAACGACATCGGCTCCGGTTTTGGCATAGCGATCCATTGCGTCTAGTGACGGGCGAGCATCGTTGACAAGCACATAGTCCACGATCTTGCGGCCTACGGGCAAAGAGGGAAGATGGCGCTCAATGGCGGCGAGGTGTGCGGAGGCCGTGTAGCCATCTGTCTCACCCGGCTGGGTCATGACATTGCAGATATAGACCCGCAGCGCTTTGGTCGCAACAAGGGCCTCGGCAATAGGAGCAACCAGCAGATTGGGAATCACCGACGTAAACACGCTCCCTGGTCCCAGTACCACGATATCGGCATCGCGAATGGCATCCAGCACTTCCTGCGGTGGCGTTGGGGCCTCTGGGCAGAGCTTGATCCGATCAATCGGGCTAGTATCTTTGACGATCTTCGTTTCTCCGGTGACTTCACGACCATCTTCCATCATCCCTACCAAGATCACCGACTCCACGGTAGAGGGAAGCACCCGTCCTCGGATGGCCAGAATCTCACTTGTTTTCTCGACAGCCTGCTCAAAATCTCCTGTAATCCGGGTCATGGCGGCAATTAGTAGGTTGCCAAAGCTATGACCGCTCAGCCCATCGTTATCGTCGCGTGTCTCAAACCGGAACTGAAAGAGCTGCTGCATCAGAGGCTCCGCATCGGCCAAAGCCACTAGGCAGTTACGAATATCTCCCGGCGGCGGCATTCCTCCGAGCTGCTGCTGGAGCAACCCCGACGATCCCCCGTCGTCTGTCATGGTCACCACAGCAGTTAAATTCGATGAGTACTGCTTCAGGCCGCGCAACAGAGTCGAGAGCCCCGTCCCTCCCCCAATCACCACGATCCGCGCCCCCTGATTGAGTGAGCGCTTACGCTGGATGACATCGGGTAGGGTCTCTAAGTTCTCCGGTGAGATCACCCCCACAATACTCCGATTGACCGCAATCAGGGCGCTGAGAATCAGCACCAACCCCAGCACGATCAGCGCGATTCCTGTAGGAAGATAGAAGCGCATGTCCGCAATATCAACATGAAAAAGCTGCTCAATGCGGTGCTCCAACCAGTCATAGTAGTCCGTATTGCGAATATTGACCAGCAGCGCAACCCCAATCACCACGGGCAAAAGCCCAATCGGGATTAGGAGGAGATAGCGCTTCACCTTCAGGCCTGGCGTGAGCCACTTCACCCCATGTACCACCAGCTGCTGAGGATTGGGAAGAGGAGTCGCCACGCTTAGCGCCTCTCCACATCGCGGTGCTGGATCAGCACTCGGTAGCCGCGCTGCTTTAGGAACGCGGAGAGTCTCTCACTAATAAACACAGAGCGATGCTTGCCACCCGTGCAGCCAATGCCAATGGTTAAGTAGGCCTTTCCTTCGGCAATGTAGTGCGGGAGCGACCATCCGACTAGGTCGTAGAGACGCTCCAGGAAAGCACTCGTGCGCTCATCGGCCTCGACAAACTCCTGAACTTCGGCACTACGACCATCTTTCTCTCGAAGACTATGATTGTAGTAGGGGTTACGCAGAAAACGCACATCAAACAATAAATCCGCGTCAAGAGGTGTCCCATGCTTGAAGCCAAACGAGGCTATGGTAACGGTAATAGGCTGCTGTTTGTGCTGCGGCGCGGCAAAGCGCTCGCGCAGAAACGCCCTCAGCTCGGTCGTGCTCATCCCCGATGTATCAATCACCAGCTCGGACTGCTCTTTTAGCTCCGCAAGCCTCTCCCGCTCTAGCCCAATGGCGGAGATAATCCCTCCCGCTTCAAAGAAAAACGGGTGGGGGCGGCGTGTCTCTTTGAAGCGGCGTACTAAAATCTCGTCAATGGCGTCTAAGAACACGAGAGTTGGCGTTACGGGTAGCGAGAGAATCCCTGCCGAGAGCGCATCGAACTCTCCCGAGCGCACATCGTTGACGATGCAAAGGGGCTCATCTTTGGGCATTCCATTCAGAAGAGGCGCGAAAAGACGTGGCGGAATGTTCTCCACCACAAGCCAGCCCATGTCCTCAAAGCAGCGCGCCGCGGTCTGCTTTCCCGCGCCGCTCATGCCCGTTAAAACCACCACCGAAGCCATCGCCATTAGTCCTTATCTTTGGGGATCAGCAAGTCCAGCATCCCAGAGATCGTGGAGAGTGCAATGGAGCCGTAGAGAGCCGGCAGAAAGCCCTGTACCGAGAGTCCCAGCCCCAGTGTTCCCGCGAGCCAGAAGAGCAGCGCGTTGACCACAAAACGCATCAGGCCCATCGTCAGGCAGTTGAGCGGCGCGGCCAGCAGTCTTAGAATCGGCCCCACAAAGGCATTGACTAGTGTCACCACCGCGATGGAGAAAAACGCCCCAAGAGCGCCATCCAGCATCAGCCCCTGCTTGCCTCCCAGAAATGGAGCCACCGGCTGCACGTAGCTCCAGGAGAACACCGTCAGATACAGCGCCACCGCCCCGACGATCCAGCGAACGATCCAGGTCATTTTGTTATCCCCTCCTAAATCATTTTATCAGTTTTCGGGGCCTAAAAGTCCCCGCCTAGGCCGCGCAAGCGCGAAGCGGGCCGAGCCCACACAAGAGGAACCAAAAAAGAAAGTTCCCTGAGTTTTATCAGAATGGGTACCTGTGAGCCGTTATAGAGACGTGAACAGAAAAGTAAACGTACGACACCAGAGCAAAGTCGAGAGTTTTGCCCATTTTGTCTGGGCCACCTACCAGCGCCAGCAGATACTAACGGGGGAGTGGGAAGAGACAGCGCATCGGTGTATCCGAGCCGAGGCAATGCGTTTAGGCTGCGATATCCTTGCCCTGAATGGGATGCCAGACCATGTTCATGTGGTCGTCAAACTCCATGCATCCGTGAGCTACTCACAGTTTGCCAATCAGATCAAGGGCGTTTCCTCCGCACTTCTCAACGATCTGCGCGAAGAAAACACCGAGATATTTCGCTGGCAGAGCGGCTATGCGAGCTTCAGCCTGAGCCGCTCACACTTAAGCCGAGTCGTTGCCTACGTGGACAACCAGAAAAAACACCATGCCAACCAGAAAATCTGGCCCGAGTGGGAAGAAGTCGAAAAACGGCAAACCTAAACTCCCGCGGGCTCGGCCCGCTTCGCGCGGAGCGCGGCCTAGGCGGGGACTTTCAGGCCCCGCCTGATAAAATACGCCGTGATCATTCTGCCGGTGCTGATCTTTCTTGCGGCGCTGCTCTACGCCTCTGTAGGCCATGCGGGGGCCTCAGGGTATCTGGCAGCCATGGCATTAGTGGGGGTTGATCCCACAGTCATGAAGCCAACAGCATTGGTGCTGAATCTGCTGGTCTCTAGTATCGGCACCGTGGCATTTGCTCGCGCCGGAGCGTTCTCGTGGCGGCTTTTCTGGCCCTTTGCCCTCGGCGCGATTCCTCTGGCCTATTTTGGAGGAGCCATTACCCTGCCGGGCATTTGGTACAAACCCTTGGTTGGGATTGTCTTGCTCGTTGCCGCCGTGCGCCTGTTTCTGGGAAAGCTCACGGATAAGGAAGACCCACAGCCCCCGCCGATCTGGCTGAGCGTGCTACTAGGGGCGGGAATTGGATTTCTGGCGGGTCTGACGGGCACGGGGGGCGGGATTTTCCTGACGCCGCTCTTGCTGCTGATGGGCTGGGCAAAGGCAAAAGAGGCAGCGGGGACATCGGTGGCCTTTATTTTGGTCAACTCACTGGCGGGGCTTGCGGGAAAACCCAGTAGCCTAGCACACCTACCACCCAGTCTCTGGCTCTGGGCCATCGCCGCCATCGCGGGTGGCTCCATCGGTGCAGCCCTAGGCAGCAAGCGCCTTCCTCCCCCCAGTCTGCGCCGCCTCCTAGCCCTCGTCCTGCTCATCGCCGCCGCCAAGCTGATTCTTGCTATAAAATAGCCCATGAACCGACAAAGTCGTGCTGGCTCGCTGAAACTTGGGAAACTCCCCGCGATCCGGCTGGGATCGCAACCGCCCGTCAGCGATGTGCAGGCCGAGCAGATTCGGGACTTGATTGCGCGGCTGGCGACGATAAACAAGCCCTACTTTGGTCTTTCGGGCACCCTGAGTGGGAGTGGCTTCGCGCCCCTGACCGATCAGAAAAGTCGCGGAGCGTTTCTACTGACCAACCAGGAGCTAGGCGTCTCCGAGAGTTTCAAAAAACTTGTCGCGCTGGGGCCCCGCGCACTCCCTTTTTTGTTGGAAGCACTCGACAATCCGACTCCGACCCCGCTCACGATCAAGACATTTCCCAATGTCGTAATGTTTTATGAAACAAGCGTCCACCATAATCCGGTGAACTCTGTCGAGCAAAGCGTATCTTCGCCTGTTCAGAGACGTGCGATATTGGAGAAGGACATTCGTTCTTATACGGTCACCATAGGGGATGTCTGCTTCGTGATTCTGGGCCAGATTGTTGGGCGTCAGTACCAGGCGGTTCGCTACCAACCAACCTTGTGTATCATGGTAAATAGCCCTGTACATGATCCAACACTCTGCGCGACAGTTCGGTCAATATGGTACTCCGATAGCCCGATGAAGAAGCTCTTCAATTCCTTGTGCGAGGACTATGCAAGCATTGGAATCTACGATAAAAAATCTGAGGAGGGCTGGGATGCGGCAGATGAGCTTGTCTGCGGTGCGGCCCTGCGCCTGCTCTACTACTTTCCACAAGAGGCCACGGCGCTTCTGGTAAAGCGCTTGGATGACCTCAAAGTGGGCAAAGATCGTGATGTCGATGCCTATATCCGGCGCTGTATTGCCAACGGCGGTGTTCGCTCCGAAAACCTCCTCAAGGCGCTGACCTGGTCGAAGAATCCGGCCATTCGCGCCGCCATCACGCAGGTTTTCCGACGCACCGACGACTCTTCAACGCTCAAGGCAGCCCTGCCCAGTGTGGAGGATGTCGCTCTGATTCGTCGCCGTCTGGAGCCTCGCATTGCCGCTCTTCCCCGTCACAACGACGACGACGGTGCGTATGGCGACGGCTATTATTTTCTTCTGGCTCTCTGTCAGCGTGCGCCCAAAACGACTGAGGCGATCTTCTCCCGCTATCTGCGCGGTGCCCGCCCCGAGCGCTGCTACACGGCCTGCCTGGTTCTGCGCGAAGTCCGCGTTGCTTGGGCCACGAAGCTACTCCTCCCACTCCTGAGTGACAAGCGCACCTGGGGCTACAAATACGCCGTGGAGCAGGGTAAGAACGAGCCGCGCCTTCCCATCCGGGTCTGCGACGAAGCTGCAATCACGCTCTGCGCGATCCACCCCAAGCTAAAGTTTGTCCAGCGGGGAACCCATGCCGCACTGGATACACAGATTGCCACCCTCCACGCCGCGCTGGCTTTGCGATAAAATAGCCCCATGGAAATCGTCACCGAGACTGTGGGCGGAGAGCTGTACCAGTACATTCCGCTAGGAGAGTATGTTGTCCGTGCTCTAGGAGTCTGCGGAGGACGTCCGACCTTCAAGTACACCCGGATCGAAGTTGCGGGAGCACTCAATCGTCTCGCAAGCGGCGAGGCTATGATGGATATTGTGGAAGGCTACGGAGAACGCGTCTCACGTGAGGCAATGCAAGAAGCTATTGACATTGCGGTCAGTCGGCTTTTGGACTCGCTACCCACAATGCCCGAGATGCCCAAAGCCACTCAAGTATGATCGTTCTTGATGAACAGCTACTGGGACGCGGAATTGAGTCGGCTATTTCTGAGTGGTATCCCGGCACGGTATGTTTCATCACAGAACTTCGACCTGGAACAATAATCAAAGACGAAGCAATCCCTGCTCTCTTAGGCCAAGCACAACAGCCAATCTTTGTCACGATCAATGTTACTGATTTCTGGCAGAGAGCCGAGCTTTCGGCCAAGTATTGTCTTGTCTGTGTGGCTCTCACTGATTCTCAGACAGAACAGATTCCTGAGCTCCTACGCCGCTTACTACGTCACCCTGAGTTTCGCACGCGCACAGCCCGAAGGGGAAAAGCCGTACGCCTCACCTCGACACAGGCATCCTGGTATCTTCGAGAGAATTTGGTTCCACAAACTCTGGACAACTGGTAGAGCTGATCTTTGCGATAAAATAGCCTTCTATGGCTGAGCTTCCGCCGCGCAACTCGATTACCCTTCATGGGATGCGCATTGACCGTGTGACTATGGAAGGGGCGCTGGCGTATATCGCCTCGTTTATCGCGTCGGGGAAACCCCATCATATTGTGACGGCTGACGCGTCCATGGTGATGACCTACCGCGAGGACAAAGACTTCGCCGCCATTGTCGAGCAAGCGGCGCTGATTACTCCCGATGGTGCAGGGATTATTTGGGCAAGCAAGCGTCTGGGCATACCGGTTACTGCCAAAGTGAGCGGTGTGGATCTCTCTGCCAAGCTGGTGGAACTCTCGGGCAAAAATGGCTGGCGCATCTTCTTTTTTGGGGGCGCTCCGGGCATCGCGGAGGCGGCGGCGCAGAAAATGCGGGAGAGGTTCCCAGATGCCAATATCTGCGGTGTCCGCGACGGCTACTACAAGGCGGACCAAGAAGATACCGTGGCGGAGCAGATCGCGGCCACAAAGCCCGATATTCTCTTGGTCGCCATGGGAATTCCGCGCCAGGAAAAATTTATCCAGCGGCAGAAAGTGAGGGTGGGAGCAAAGGTCTATATCGGCGTGGGAGGGACACTGGATGTCTTCTCCGGCACCGTGAAGCGTGCCCCGGTCTGGATGCAAAAATCTGGGCTAGAGTGGCTCTACCGGATCTCGTCGAGCCCCAATGCGGCGCGCATGAAAAAGCTCGCCGCTCTGCCGCAGTTTGCTCGGCTCACTCTCACCACCCAAACAAAAAAATGAAAATCTGTCTTGAATATGTCTCTGCCAACCCCAATGGCCCGATCTCGATCCCGCACGCACGCGCCGCCGTGATCGGGGATATTCTCGCGCGTGTCTTTGCCGATGCGGGCCATCAGGTGACCCGTGAGTTCTATGTCAATGACGCGCCAGGCACCACGCTCACCGCTTTTGCTCGGAATGTCGCCACAGAAGCTGAGCCCTTCGCCGCTGAGATCGCGAAGTCCGCACGAGGCGCAACCCTCTCCGATATTCTCGCGGCAGTGCGTACCCGACAAAACGCTAGCCTTGCGGAGCTCGGTGTTCGCTTCGACTCGTTTATCTCCGAGGCGGAGCTGCTGCGCTCTGGCGAAGTAGATAAGCTCCTGACCGATCTTACGGCGGCAGGTCAGACGACTTGGCGCGGCGGAGCGCTCTGGCTCAAGAGCGGGGAGCAAGACTGGCCACTGGTGCGCACCCAAGGCGGCCCAACCTATCTGGCAAGCGATCTGGCGTACCATCGGCAGAAGCTCTCGCGCGGCTTTGACTTTCTCATTGACCTCTGGAGCGATGACCATGGTGCCTACGAGCCGCGCACCCGCGCAGGGCTTCAGGCACTGGGCTACATCCCCGAGGCGCTACAAATTAGTTTGGTGGCTC
>Ga0315904_10005861_pt1 | contig 16938 bp, 16 predicted proteins | sample LakEriMetagenome_6_FD_203529 | JGI IMG/M metagenome (GOLD analysis project Ga0315904, IMG submission 203529) | Freshwater fungal communities from buoy surface, Lake Erie, Ohio, United States - Buoy 12 MA120 | ecosystem: Environmental > Aquatic > Freshwater > Lake | place: USA: Lake Erie, Ohio...
AATCTGAGAGGTCATCACTGCAATGAAAGCGTTCAATGTGAAAATAACAGCAGAGATGATGAAGCTGAAAAAGAAGAAATCAACGATAAATCGAGGCAGACTTGTGTTTTCGTTTCGAACGGTGCGCCAAGCATCCGCCCAGTCGTTCGTAATTAAAACGAACATGCTTACCATGGCTTCGTAGAGATTCTCGAAGTTCATGTTGCCCATGCGCTGAAAGGAGAACAGATTCATGCCCACTACAGCATATACGTAGACAATGAGAAGTGAAAAGAAACCGAATATGACGACGGTTTCGATGGTGCTTAGTATCTTTTTTTCTATGTAGCGAATCTGTTTGAAGATCGAGAATATGCGAAACAGACGCAGTATTCTTAAAATTCTCAGGATGGCAAGAAGAATGGGGTGTTCAATAAAGGGTAGAAGAAGGGCTACCAGGCAGCTCACCGTAACTGCAAAATCGAACCAAAACCAGAAGAGCAACTCCCTGTATTGGGAACGCCATTCTTTTCTTTGAATAGCGCGGTAGGCAATTTCCAACGTAAAGTATGCGACAAAGGCTATGTCGAGAATATAAAGTAACTGACTAACCGAGTTGTGCATCGACGCCTCAATACCGAGCACCACGACGCACGCCACAATAACCAGCGGACGTACGATTTCGCCAAACAAGATGGAAAGTATTCTTTGCATAGATCTGGGTTGAAAGTTCGAAAATACAGGAAATGTGGTAAGTGCGGTGTACGTGCTTCAGCCATTCACTGTTGCGCTAATGCCAAAATGGATTTGTTGCGATGAGAGTCGTTACGACTCGACTCTTTCCCCTTGTACACATCTCTGATTTTTATTTGAAATGTGTACAGAGTTGTACACAAAATGGAATAAAATTTAAATCGTGTACAAACTTGTATACAAAATGGGAAAAATAATGAAAAGTGTACAAGGTTGCAGCAACTGTTAATGGAAGTTGAGTGTTCGCACGTTTTGTAGAGTTAAGTCAATATTCTTGAGAATTTGTCACAGAGTGAGGGCAATTTCATCTGGATTTTGTAACAGAATGAGGGTAACTTGTGCTATAGAAAGTATAAGCGACTGAAATGCAGCGCTGTTTGTTTCACTCTACGATTGCGGCGACATATGCGGTTAAAATCGGTCAATGGTCCGAGTTGCTGAGTATTCCCCCAATGGTATTATGTAAACCGTGATCTTTTGGGAGCTGGGGTCGAGTGCATTATTTACCCTCGTTGTGACTTCGAGAGTAATTTTTCATTATTTTTACCCTCGTTCATGATTTGAATGTAACAGTTACTCTTGTCTAATGGCTAATTTTCAACGCTCGGTTCCCTTTAATAAATTGCCTCCGCTGCCTCCAAAGATCGATGTGGAAACCAAGGCTGTCATGAGGAAGGCAATCTCTGCCGGTAGAGCTTTAGCTCAATTGAATGGGACGCTGCTTACTTTGCCAAATCCATCCATCTTTTTGGATACTATATACCTCCAAGAGGCCAAGGCAAGTTCAGAAGTCGAGAACATCATCACTACGAATGATGACCTCTATAGGTCGATGGTTGCTGATCGCACGATTGAAAATGGTCAGGCAAAGGAGGTACTGTTTTATAAAGATGCTCTGTGGCTTGGGTTAAATGAACTGAATAAAAAGCCATTCATCACAACTAATCTCTGTATTAAGATTGTCCAGTGCATTACGCAAAACAGTTCTTCTATTCGCAAGATTCCGGGTACAACGTTAAGTAATACGCGTGGAGAGGTAATCTATACCCCACCATTGGGCGAGGCATTAATACGTGAGAAATTGGCTAATTGGGAAAAATTCGTCAATGAGTATCAGGGACTGGACCCCTTGATAAAGATGGCTATCATGCATTACCAATTTGAGGCGATTCATCCATTCGCTGATGGGAATGGAAGAACAGGAAGGATACTCTTGTTGCTCTACCTCAAGCTTTCCGGAATGCTAGATACTCCGGCCATCTATCTGAGTCAATACATTAATAGGAATAAGGTAGACTATTACAATACCCTTCGCGGGGTCACAGAGCGAAGTGATTGGGAAACTTACATCCTGTATATGCTCGACATGGTGGAACAAACTGCCATTATGGGAATGAACCGTCTGAGTGCCATTTCGGATGCTATGCAGTCTATGGTGGTTGAATTGAAAAGAGATTTGCCTAAAGTCTATTCGAAAGAATTGGTCGATCTATTATTTAAACTTCCTTATACGAAAAGACAGCACTTGGTGGAGGCCAAAATCGGTAACCTTAAGACGGTGGGTCAATATTTGATGGAACTCGAGCGCCATGGTTTGCTCTCGGCAGAGAAAGTAGGTAAGGAAAAACTATATGTTAATCGGACGTTGATCAATATCTTAGAGAAGAGATTTTAATTGGCTACTGACTAATGGTTTTGCCGAATGGGGCGGCAATCAAGATGTCGATTAGATACTTTGAGTTTCAGCACTTCTTGAGCAACTTTCTTGTCGGTTCAGACGGCCCACCGCTTAGTGGTGGGAGAGAAATAACGCTTGATTTTTTTTCATCCCACGGCTGAATAAATTTATGGAGAAAATTACAGCTGTGAAATTACTTGGTCTAGTGATACATTCATTTGATTTATCCTTGAAGTGTGAATATGTTTTTTATCTTGATGTTGACAATCTCACCTTTAATTAGCTCAACTTAATTAATTAATGAATCCCCCTTGACATGATTAACTGGCAGTTCTTTCCAAAATCTGATAAAATCACCGAAAAGCTTTTGGAGACAGTGAAGGTCTTCAAAAGCTATCAAAAGCAAATTGATAGTGCTAAAATTCAAAAAGCAAAAATGCTCGATAGCAATAGCATTTTAGCAACTGTAAAAGATGGACTTGAAGAAATTGGATACCAGGTGGAAAACGGCAAATCGAAAGAAGATGCCGTTGCAGTCCCTGTTTTGTATGGCTTAAACGGCAAACCGGAAAAGCAATTTTTTGCCGATGCGTATCACAGAAATGAAGAGATTGTTTTAGAAGTTGAGGCAGCGGCTGCCATTATAAATAATCTGTTCCTTAAGGACCTGTTCGAGGCATGTGTGATGGATAATGTTAAGTACTGCGTAATTGCAGTAAGAAACGTCAATAAAACTACTAATGGTCAAAAGGACTTTGAAACAGTCTTAAGATTCATTGATACTATTTATACAAGTCAAAAACTTAAATTGCCTTTATCCGGTATTTTGATTATTGGCTACTAGGACTAGATTCCTAATTGCTCACCCAAACCTCAACCTCTCATTTAGCTTCAACATTTCCTGAGCGACTTTTTTGTCGGTGATTTTGGTGTATTGCTGCGCGGTGGAGATGCGCTTGTGGCCGAGAATTTTGGATAGGCTTTCTATGGACATGTCGTTACTTAGGGCTACCGTGGTGGCGAAGGTGTGACGGGCAATGTGGAAGGTGAGCTCTTTGGGTATGCGGCAATGCTCGGCGATTTTCTTGAGTGCACGGTTGATCTTCTGATTGCTGGTGACGGGTAGGAGCGGCTCCATGGGGTCGGTGGCAGTGAGGTCGGGGTGAGCAACATTCCCCTACTCCAACTACCCTTGGAAATTCTGCGCAAGCACCATCGCGAACCTATTGAACCCCTGGAAACCCCAGTAAAATCAGGGCCTCCAAACGCGCGCAGGATTTGCGAAAAAAATACGGGCTTTTTATGCGCTTTTTTGCGCTTTTCGTCGCTTTTGGCTAAAAGTTAAAAAGGCCCGCAAACGTAGTGTTTGCGGGCCTTTTCGGAATTTTTCGTGTTTCTGCTGTCGAAACTCAGCGGAGAGAGAGGGATTCGAACCCCCGGATGCTTTCACATCAACAGTTTTCAAGACTGCCGCAATCGACCACTCTGCCATCTCTCCGCGGCGAAAATACTGCGGTGACAAGGGTCGATACAAATTTTTTTTCTGAAAGCGTAGGATAGTAGCGTAGTCTCTTGATTTCCATAAATGAAAATGGCTTTCAGTACAACAGTTTTTCTCGGCTGAGCCGAGACCGCATCGGTCACTCAGCCTCTATAACCGCATCTACCCGACACCACAGTGCTAACAGGCCGGGCTTACACTTCCAACGAAATGAACAGCCTGATTGAATCACACGACCGAGTTATCATGCTAGGCCATGGCTGGCAGCATGGTTTGCTGAGCAAAGAGGTGTTTACATACGGTGTCTACATTATTGATGAAGCTAACGCAGATGCGTTGCGAGCAAAAGACAACTCTGTTTTCATTTGGTCCTACGCTGAAGATTTTGTTGCCCGAAACAACCTTAAAGCTATATGCACAGGGATGTTCATTAGTGAGCCCCTTGATGCTGCGATGAACGATCTTGAATACGAAGATTCCGACATTAGAGCCTCCAATGGTTTATTTGCTGCCCTACTCGGAAACTCCCTTTTGCGCAACGGCTGTGTGAAAGAAGCCTATTAAGATGTGCTTCGAGGTTATACGTGTCCCACGAAAAGCAATCAAGTCCTGGCATACAATGCAGAAAGATGGTATTATTTCATGTAATTTCGATTTTAAAACCGATTCCTATGAAGCCCATTGCTTTTATAACATGCCTACTCCTTTTGCAGGTTAACACACTACGCTCTCAGCAGTTATGCATGGAACAACGAACCGACGACGCAGCCATTATAAAAGACTTAGTGGAAAAGGATGGTATTTATTACCTGACAGTCGATGTGGTGCAGCTCATTGAACACGAGACTGGTGGTACTTCAGTGAAAAATGAAAATCCGAAGCTTAGAACATTTCTAATTGATCCCGATACAGAATGGGAGTTCTGCGAGCCTGTTCAGGCTACAATCAAGGTTCGCGATTTGCTCAAAAAACGTGATTGGTTTATAGATACCTTCATGAATTACTCGGCTAAAGAGGGGCGCATCACGGAGTCTATGCATTATAGCTGCGCTGGGTAGCGACGAGGGACGAAGGTTGAAGGATAGGAAGTTCTATTTCGTCTTTAAATTTTGTTGGGCGGTTCGTGCCAGAGGTTAATAATCGCATTAACTCTTCAGCCTGTTTGCTCCGCTCAGCCGTCGGATGGTCCATGAATCCAAGCTCTCGCATCATCGCAATCCAGTATTTCGACTCATTATACTCCTTCCTCGCTATCGATCGCTTATTGATAAAGTCCAATTTACTCTGTGCATAATCTGATTCAGCGCAAAGATTGCGGTCTCGGCTCAGCCGAGACCGCATCGGCATCAAAGCCTTTCTATCTTGGGGATTACTGCGGTGATAATCGTCTAAACTGCTTTTTTACGATTGAATCGGTAGACACATAAGTGCCTCATTCTTTTAAAAAAGATGAGTGCTCTTGTTTTCTGAGAACAAAGCTCTATAAAATCAGATTTCTCTAATCGCATCGGCCAATGACTTCGTTCGTGGCGTAACTAATTCCGTCATAACCGTACTGATCCGAAAAACTGAATTGATGTAACTCGAATCCGCTAGGTATACAATCCAACGCTATGAACTCGCCGCATTGTCCGATTCGATGGTTTGAGTCGGTGAATGCCTGCAACCGATAGTAATAACTATGTATATAACGCACTCGCGAAGAGGCGTTCCAGCCTTGACCTGGCTGCGTGGAATAAAATAGGCGCTCTCCACAATTATCATAAATCTCAAATTGCCACGACTTCACATGATAGGCCACTGGCATGAAAAGATCGTTTACGCCGTCGCCATTAGGCGTGAAGGCGTAGGGTATATAAATGCGACAGCTATCGCCTGTGCCTAAGGTATCAGTAATCAAATCGTCACAGTAGCGTGTTCTTTCCAATCTTTCCTTGTGGCAGCTTTGAATTACGGAAGCCAGCATGCAGAGTGCTATTATTATTGCCCTACTCATAAATATGCTTTGATTAAAGCTCATTATCCTGCAATTACCGAAAGGAGATCCAAATAGAAATTGACTATTAGTTGGATTCTTTATGAGCTACATTCATGTATTGCTTTCTTCAAGGTGATTGTTAATCATTGGCCTGTAGTCACTTTGAATTAGGCATTTTTAAGGTGACTGATTTAAGTCATCTCACAACCAGCGCCCGCGGCTTTCTTGCGCTTCTTTTTGTGAGAGATGTTATTCTTTTGCAATACACGATGACTATAAACCTAATATTTGAATTGCTTTTGCGATATTCCTAGCCGCTTCTATGGGAGAATTAGACCAGTTATACCATTCGGAGAGTGCGCAACCTAGCTCAAAATCGATCGATATGATCGAAGAAAAAGGTAGAAAGCTTCACGTGGCGCTGATTTACCTCGTTGCGGCATACTCCATTGCATATTGCATTATCAATTGGCTAATTGGTCAAACAACACAGGCGTATATAACGGCATTCATTGTTCCCTCTGTTTTCATAACCTGGCTGCTCAACAAAAAGGGGTATTACTATTATTCGAAACTTTGGAATGGTATTCAAATCAATGTGATCGTCGCCATTCTTGCACTAACAACGGGTCCGGAAACCTATATAACTGCCTTTTTCATTCCCATCATCATAGGTACTCTGGTTACACTGCAAGGAAGGGAACGTATTACCGGATATCTGCTTTCGGTGCTAAGCATAGCACTCATGGCCTTTTCGCTTGTTACCGATATCCGCATTCTCGATGTGACCATTGCTACCGAAGATTCAATGCGTGTGGAACGTATTGCTAATATGATCGGGGTGGGCATCATTTCAGCCCTTGAGGTAATCTATATCCTTCGCACGAGTAACGACATACAAAACCTTCTAATCGCTCAAACCGCTCGTCTGGATGAGCGCAATACACAAATGGTAGCAGCGCTCTACACGCGCGACAAAATGATGTCTATGCTCTCGCATGACTTACGTTCGCCCATCGCTTCCATACATGCCGGAATGGAGCTTTTCGAAACGGGAACGGTCGATTCTGAAATGCAAGCAAAGCTTTATACTCAGATGAAAAGCAGGACAGGGCAAACCTTGGCGTTGATGGACAAGTTGCTTCTGTGGTCTCGGAGTCAAACGCGTTCCATTATCTACCGTGAAGAGCCTATCGCTATTGCTCATATTGAACAATTTGCCAAATCGGTGTGCTACCTCTTTGCGCACGAAAAGCTCATTCACTTCACCTATCGCTTTGATGTACCACCGGGTTCGTTAGTGCGCGGTGACCGTGATATGTTGGAGGCCATCTTCCGCAATCTGATTTCCAATGCAATAAAATTTACGAAGCCCGGTGGTGAGGTCATCATCGCTGCTCAAGACGGCGGGAAAAACTGGAAGTTTAGTATTTCAGATAATGGTAAAGGAATGTCGCGCGAGGATGTTGAAAGGATCATCGGGGGCATATCATTTACAACCTCCGGAACGGACATGGAAAAAGGCCATGGATTGGGAATGCAACTGGTTCAGGATTTCATACGCAAGCATAACTCAACGCTCAAAATTGACACCGTGTTGAATGAAGGTTCAACTTTCTCGTTTGAGCTTCCCAAGTCGTAATTTCTTTTTAAGTCGAAACACCACAGACAAAATCCGTAATCCAAAAGTATAAGTACACATGCAGTTGGAAGAATTAAAAAAGCAAGCCGAACAGCGTGACCTGCTCATGGAATTGGCCACAGGTTTTATTAACCTTCCAACGGAATACCTCAGTGAAGCTATACATGCAGCTCTGTTTAAGATGGCACGTTTCGTTGATGTTGATCGATCGTATATCTTCAAGTACGATTGGATATCGGATACAGCTTCTAATACGCATGAGTGGTGCAATGAAGGTATAGAACCTCAGATAGAGATGCTTCAGGGCATTCCTAATGAAATGATGCAGGCGTGGGTTGAAGCTCATAAAAGCGGATTGGTAGTCTCCATTCCGGATGTTTTAGGTCTGCCGGAGGACGATGAGGCACGTCAGCAACTGCAGCCGCAGGGTATACTCAGTTTATTGGCAGTTCCACTCATGAATGGCAGCGAATGCCTGGGCTTTGTCGGATTTGACAGCGTCAGAAACAAGCATATATACTCAGATACAGAGCTAAATCTTTTGGTTATGTTTGCACAGATGCTTGCCAATGTGAGTAACCGAAAAGAAATGGTTGAACAACTGGTTATTGCCAAAGAAAAGGCGGAGGAAAGCGACCGATTAAAGTCGGCGTTTTTGGCTAACATGAGCCATGAAATTCGCACTCCCATGAATGGTATCATGGGATTCGCTCAACTTCTTCAGGAACCTGGCTTGAGCGGAGAAACTCAACAAGCCTACATACAGATGATTGAGAAAAGCGGAACGCGTATGCTCAACATCATCAATGACATTATCGATATCTCTAAAATTGAATCGGGAACAGTTGAGTTGCGCATTAATGAATGCAACATCAAGGAGCAACTGGAATATCTGTATTCCTTTTTTAAACCCGAAGCGGAAGTCAAGGGACTCAAGCTTCGATATTCGATGCAACTTCCGGCAAGCGAGGCAACGCTTATTAGCGACAAGGATAAGCTTTATGCAATCATGGCTAATTTGATCAAGAACGCCATTAAATATACAGCTACCGGAGAGGTAGAGTTCGGTTGTCGCGCCACGGATGAACAGTTTGAATTCTTCGTCCGTGACACAGGTATTGGCATTCCGGCCAACCGAATTAATGCTATATTCGATCGTTTTGTACAAGCCGATATTGCTGACATAATGGCCAGACAGGGCGCCGGCCTGGGGTTAGCGATTGCAAAAGCCTATGCCGAAATGATGCGTGGAAGAATTCATGTTGAAAGCGGCGAAGGTAAAGGCACCACATTTTATTTGACCTTGCCCAAGGCCATTCATAACGAAGAATCTTCCCAATCTAAATCACACCCTGTTTCGCAAGAGTCGAATGGGACTTCCCCTCTGCGTTTGAAGGTCATAATCGTCGAGGACGATCCGCTTTCAGAAATGCTTTTAGAAATTGAAATGAAGAGGCATAACCATGAAATTGTAAAGGCACGCACAGGAATCGAAGCTGTGCAGGCTTGTAAGGATCATCCGGATGCTCAATTGATTCTGATGGACATTGGTTTACCTGAGATAAACGGTTATGAAGCGACCCGGCGGATTCGTGCTTTCAATCAGAGTGCAGTTATCATGGCACAAACAGCGTTTGGCCTTGCAGGCGATCACGACAAAGCCAAAGAAGCGGGGTGCAACGAGTACTTGTCAAAGCCAATCAATATGGCATTGCTGCAATCGCTCATTGCCAAACACTTCATCAAATAAGATCAGATTTGTCGTCTTTTAAATGTTAGGCTTTTTACCCATCGCAGGGCTGGTTTTTCTACGGCGCGATAGAAAATGAAGGCGAAAAGAACTGCCGTGATTTGGATGCAACTAAACGTAAGTGCATTGCCCCAAGGCGTTTTTAAAATTCCCCCCAATAAAAAACAGAGCGCTTGCCCATGAACACAAAGAAGTCGGAGATGCGATAGCCAATCTTTTCCATCGGCCAGGGCATAACCATGCCAATAATGACGAAGAAAACGTACACTCCTTCTTGTCAGACGTCGAGTATTTTGCAAGCTTTCGGAAAGAAAGGAGTTAACAGGAAAGAACTGTGATACAATCAAACCATCATGGCGGCCACCGCACGCAAATTAGCCAGTATGGTAAGCGATTCGCTCGGTGATGCGGATTGTTGTTGCACGAGGGGAAACGATCAATTATTAAACGCCAGCAAGGTCATCCAGGCTTCGGCAATCTTTTTTTCTGCAATAAGTGCTTTGGCCTTGTGATGAAGTTGTTGCTCCAGTTCGCCGGCTCTTCCTTCGTATTCCATGAACAAATCGGCAAGCTCAGTGAGCTTGTATTCGTTTACCTCTGTTTCATTAGGTAACGATTCCACGCCTGCGAGTTGAGCTAGTTCATTCCCGGTGAGTATTTGGGAGGTTCGAACATCATCGGGCATCTTATCGAAGCCAATTCCCACCTGTGTCATCGGCTGTGGCAATTGAAACAATCCTTGATTGGCTCGAGTGTAGAAATGCCCACCCATACGCGCAACCTGGTCAATCTTCACGGGAGAAATTCGCCCGTCTTCGTCCAGAATGTCTTCAGAAACATGGATGCGAACTACTTCACATATCACAAGATTTCCTGCTCCGCCTTGTGTTCCGAGAGCCACCACGTCATTGATTTTACACTCAAATTGAACGGGTGCTTCCTTTACGCGAAATGGTTTCACTACTTCGGATTCAATCGGGGTAAGGCCTGTTTTTGCAAATTCGCTAACGCCTTCGGGATATTCGGTACTCGCCAGCGACATCTGCTCAACCATTGCATAGTTGACGATGTTGATGACGCATTCCCGATTAACGAGAGCGTTTTCAAGTGTGTGTTTGGTCGTGTTATCACGTCCTCGGCGGGCGGGCGAGAAAATGAGAATCGGCGGATTGGAACTAAACACGTTGAAGAAGCTGTAGGGTGCCAGGTTAGGGCGTCCTTCCGCATCCAGAGTACTTGCAAATGCGATGGGACGTGGGCCAATAGCACCCAACAAGTATTGATGTAGCTTGGGCTGAGGAAGTTCTTTAGGGTCGAGCGAGAGCATAGTTCAGGGTAACGTTTTACTTCTTGTTCATGTCGGCCACTGATTCCATGACCTTGTTCTTCAGTTCCTCTTTGAAGGCTTTCAAGCGAGCCATCACAGCGGCATCATGACAACCAACGATTTGTGCTGCCAAAATTCCGGCATTGCGGGCGCCGTTGAGCGCAACGGTGGCTACAGGCACACCGGCAGGCATTTGCAGGATGGATAACACGCTGTCCCAACCGTCAATGGAGTTCGATGATTTCACGGGTACCCCAATAACAGGCAGGGGAGTGAGCGAAGCGGTCATACCGGGTAAATGCGCGGCACCACCGGCACCGGCAATAATTACCTTGATGCCTCGCGCCTCTGCGGATGTTGCATATTCAAACATGCGCTCAGGCGTGCGGTGCGCACTTACGATCGTTATTTCATATGCGACACCAAGCGACTGAAGCGCTTCAGCCGCTTCGTTCATGATTGGCAGATCGCTTTTGCTGCCCATGATGATACCTACCATGTGTAAAGGGTTTGGGCGCGAAAATACGAAGTTAGGTAATAGGTGTCGAGTACTGGGGACAGGGGACTGAATACTGAGTGCTGGGTACTGAATACTGAGTTCTTAGTGCTGCACCCGGCTGAAGCTTGCCATCCTATTGCAATATCCAACCCCTAATACCGAATAATTAGTCCCCAGTATCCAGTCCCCAGTACCTAACCAATAGTAAAAACTTTTCTTTGAAATTCCGATTTTAGTCGTACACTTGTGCCGCCCATTCGTGGCAATTCTCTGGAAATCGTTTCCCAACTCAATTTTGAAACCCTTTATTTCGACAACGAATTTTATTTTCCATGTATAACCTTTTGCAATTAAACAGCATGAAGGTGGCTGAACTCAAGGAAGTTGCAGACAAGCTAGCCATCGACAATGCAGACAAACTGAAAAAACAAGATCTTATCTACAAGATTCTGGATGTGCAAGCTCTGAAAGCTGAACCTGCTTCAGGTGAACCCGCAACGGAGACAACTCCAACAGCATCCGAGGAGCCTGGAGAACAACCGGTAAAGGGCAAACGCGAGCGTGCTCGCAAACCCGCCAAGGGCAACGAACAGCCGGGCGATTTGTTTGAAGAGTCCGCTCCGGCGGAAACACCCGCTGCCGAGCAAACGTCTGCTCCTGAAGGAAATGAGCAGGCAGAGCCTCGTCAGCAGCAACAAAATCAACAACAACAGCCACGCCAGCTGCAAGGTCCTAACCAAGGGCAAGAGCGTCATCAGCACGGTCAGCGCGACAAGCGTCGTTTCGATCAGCCGAACGATCGCGGCCAAGGTCAGCCGCAAGCTCAAAGCCAGTCGCAACAACAGCCGCAACAGCACCAGCAGCCGCACCAGCACCAGCAGCATGCTCCGCATTCACAGCATCCGCAACAACATCAAGGAAACCCTAACCAAAATCAGGGTCAGGGGGGTAATAATCAACAGCAGCAGCAAAACGTGATTCGTCCCGATAAGGCTAAGCGCGGACAGGCCGATGAGCACGGATACAATTTCGACGGCATTGTTCTGGCCGAAGGTGTTTTGGAAATCATGCCTGATGGGTTTGGCTTCATGCGTTCGTCAGACTTCAATTATTTGAACTCGCCCGATGACGTATACGTATCGCAACAACAGATAAAACTATATGGTTTGCTCACGGGCGATACCGTAGAAGGTGCTATTCGTCCGCCGCGCGAAGGGGAGAAGTATTTCCCGCTTATTCGAGTTGATAGAATCAACGGCCGTGATCCGAACTTTGTCCGTGACCGTGTGCCGTTCAAGTTCTTAACTCCATTGTTCCCCTACGAGCGTTTCCACATTGCGGATAACAACTCCAATATTTCCATGCGTATCATGGATCTATTCGCACCAATCGGTAAGGGCCAACGTGGTATGCTTGTTTCTCAACCCAAGACCGGTAAGACAACCTTATTGAAGGATATCGCCAACGCCATTGCGAAGAATCACCCGGAAACCTACCTCATCGTGTTGCTCATCGACGAACGCCCGGAGGAAGTTACCGATATGAAGCGCAGTGTGAAGGCAGAGGTTATCGCTTCAACCTTCGACGAACCGGCTGAACGCCACGTGAAGATTGCCAACATCGTGTTGGAAAAAGCGAAGCGTATGGTGGAATGCGGTCACGACGTTTGCATTCTTCTCGATTCTATCACACGTTTAGCTCGTGCTTACAATACTGTTGCTCCTGCGAGCGGTAAGGTTCTTTCAGGTGGTGTAGAAGCCAATGCGCTTGAGAAACCCAAGCGTTTCTTCGGTGCTGCCCGTAAAATTGAAAACGGAGGCTCACTGTCGATAATCGCTACAGCACTTGTAGACACAGGTTCGAAAATGGACGAAGTAATTTTCGAGGAATTCAAAGGAACCGGTAACATGGAATTGCAGTTAGAGCGTAAGATTTCGAATCGACGCATTTTCCCTGCGATTGATATTTTGTCGTCGGGCACACGTAAGGAAGATCTGCTTCACGACCGCGACGTATTACAGCGTATGTGGATATTGCGTCGTCACTTGGCTGATATGAATCCGGTGGAAGCAATGGAGTTCGTGAAGGATCGAATTGAAAAGACCAAGAATAACGAGGAGTTCCTCGTGAGTATGAACTCATAAGCGATACGTATGAAGTGGTTGCCTGTTATATTGGCGATGGTTTGGTTGATTGTGCGCTGGAGTTTGGGTAGTAGACTCGATATTGAGTCGGCCCAAAATACCGGTGTTCTGCTGAACATTCTCTTTATACTGCTGCTTGTCTTTCTTGGTATAAACCTGCATTATCGTAATCTTCAAGGCAAGGTTTCCGTGTTTCTGGATGATTTCAAAGCTTGCATGAAGCCGGCCCTCCTATATGTATTGCTGGCAGTAGTATTTATCGGAGTTTATTATACCTGGCTGAGCGATGATATTCAAGAGCTGCGCTCCGCCTATATCGAAACGTTCAACGAAGGAATAAAGGATGAAAACAATTTGAATAACTTCTTGAGCCAGCATCCCGAAGAGAAGGGTAAATCTGTGGAGGAGCTTATGCAAAAGAATCGGGAGAATGTGGAGCGAAATGTATCCGTACAAACGAGAATCATGGGTGGATCGTTGGCATTGACTTTTATTGCCATAGCCTATGGACTCTTGGCTGTTTTCTTCTGGCGCACATTTGTGAGAAAATGGTAAGGCAATTTTTACATAGAAATACGTTACTAGCGCGGTCGATGAGAAAAACTACCGTCATATTGTTTTCGCTGTTGGCTCTTTTCGTGTCAAATGCATTGAATGCTCAAGTAAAGGGCAGGGAGAACTTATCCTATTTCGACTCACGGTTGTACCACTTTGGCTTTTTGCTTTCGGCTAATACATCTTCTTTTTTTGTGGATTACAAGCCTGATTTTTCTTTCAGCGATTCGTTGCTTGGAATTGAAAACGTTCCTCAGGCCGGATTCAATTTGGCGTTATTGGCATCGTTCAATCCAATCAAAAATGTAAACCTGCGATTTGTTCCGGGGCTATCATTCCAGGACCGCGGATTGAACTATACGTATTTGGCCGAAAACAATAAAGTTGAAACGTATTTGAAGAGGACTGAGTCGGTTTGGTTGCAGTTTCCACTTATGTTGAAACTACGCACGAACCGGGTTGGAAACTTCGCAGCTTATGGTTTAATCGGCGGTAGTTACGGCATTGATATGCAGTCTCAAAAGGATGTTGATGAAGCAGTGGCGGGCAAAATTGTAGTGAAGCTTGAAAAGACTGATGTGACATTGGATGCCGGTGGTGGGTTTGACTTTTTCCTTCCGTACTTCAAATTCGGTATTGAAATGAAAACAGGATTTGGAATGCGGGATGTACTCATTCAGGAGAACAATCAGTTCACAGATCCCATCTCACGCTTGCGCACCCGCACCTTCGTCATTTCTCTGTGTTTTGAAGGGTAGATTCTTCACGCGGAGGTGTTCATAATCATCACGAAAAGGCTTTAATTGTATTGCTCTTACGCTCCATTTTTGGAGTATGAAAAAGTGGCTTCTCAGAACCATCAAGAACAAGTATACTCTGTCAACGATTATATTCTTGTTGTGGTTGACCTTTTTCAATGAAATAGATTTGATTTACATATTCCAATCACGAAGAGAAGTGGCTGCATTGCGCGCAGAAGTTCAGCGAATGCGTGATGATAATGTGCGCGCTACAGAGGCACTTCATGATTTAACAACGAATTCGTATTCTCTCGAGAAGTTTGCTCGAGAAAATTATTACATGAAGAGAGATAACGAAGAGGTCTATGTATTTAAGGAGCGTCCGGAACCGCCAAAGCAATAAGCCGTTGACGCAATCGTTACGATTTCCATTACCCCATTTTATTATGAAACGCATTTTCGCGGTTTGCTTTATTTTGATTCTGGCCTGTGGTCAGAAGCTTCGTTCACAAGTTGCCGCGGATAGCTCGGCAAACCTTAAGGTTTATATCAATTGTATTTATTGTTATCAGGACTTCCTGCGAACCCAAATTACCTGGGCCAACTTTGTGCAGGATCAGTTTGTTAGTGATGTTGACTTGACGATTACTAGTCTGCCAACAGGGAGTGGTGGTACTGAGTTTCTGCTTCAGTTCGCAGGTAAGAAATCACTATCCGGTTTGAGAGATACCATGAAATTCGCCGTAAACGCCATTAATACGGAGAATGAAAAGCGAGAAATGCTTGTGCGCAAAGTGAAGCTGGGCCTCGTACGCTATGCAGCATGCAGCGCTACAGGCGACTGTCTCACTATTGATAGTAACCTAGCCAAGGATAGTCTCGATATCGGTATTGGGAGTAATCCGGAAGATGACCCCTGGAATGCCTGGGTATTCCGCGCAGGTGCAAGTGGAAGTATTGGCGCACAAAAAGTCTATCAGTCGGGATTCTTTAATGCTTCGCTCTCTGCTTCGCAGGTGAAGGAAACGCACAAGATATCCTTCGACGTTCGCTCGCGCTACAGTGAGCAACGCTATAACTATGATGGATTCAAAGACACCTACATTTTGCGTTCGCAGTCGGCAAATGTAACTTATGTGCATTCGCTGAATGACCACTGGTCTGCCGGAGCATTCGCATACACAGAAAAAAGTGACTTCAGTAATTACGATTTATTTCAGAATGTTGCAGCAGCAATTGAGTACAATGTTTTTCCATACAAGGAAGCGCAAACAAAATCGTTGACCATGGTTTATCGCGCAGGGTTCACGTATTATGATTTTCAGGAGGAAACCATTTTCAACAAGACTATTGATCGCATTCCATCACAATCACTCACGATTTCTACAACCTTCACCAAAGATTGGGGGCAGCTTTCTTCCGGTGTTGAAGTGGCTAGTTTCTTAAATGATTTTTCGAAGAACCATTTGTATTTCTGGTGCAACTACGATGTCCGAATTTTCAAAGGGCTATCTGCAAGTTCGTGGATTGGATATAGTATTCAGCGTGACCAGGTAAATATTCGACTCAATGGAGCTTCTCAAGAAGAGGTGTTACTGCAACAACAGGAGTTGCTTACTGGCTTTGAGTTGGATGCATATCTTGGCCTAACTTACCGCTTCGGCTCTATTTACAACAACGTTGTAAACCCTCGTTTCGATTAAGAGGATAAAATTGCCTTGCGCATGGCATTCATATCAAACTGACTGTATACGTCATGGCGCTCCAACGGTGGTGTTTTCACTTGCAGATTAAGGGCTTTTTCAATAGGGTCTTCCGAAACAAGCAAAGGGAATGCAACTCCTTCTTCTACCATTTGCGCAGCATAGTCGCGATACATGCCGAATTGCTGTATGGAAAAATTTGTAACGTCGAATCCCAGAGCATCGAAAAATGTAGTGGAGTACACACTGATTTGAATGCTGCACTCGCGCAGTAATGAATCGAGTGACCGCTGATGGTCGATAATTTCGAAATTGAATGGCTTCAATTCCTCATAGGCTTGCTTGTTTTTTTCAAGCGGATGCAGTTTGATAATCCATTTCCAGTCGGGGTGTGCCTCTATCCAAGGTTTCAAGGAATGGGCGTACTCGACATACTCGTCGTGCATGTTCTTTTGAGCACAGATCAAAATGCTTTTCTGTTTCTCAGTCCTTGATACAGTTAACTCAGGATGGTGCAAATAGTCGCCGGCAACGACAATTTGAGAATCGGTGAATTCAACCCCTTTCTTTAAGATGCTTTTCCAATAGTTACCATATACACAGATGGCGTCGGGGAAAAAAGCATTCTTGATACCCGCTGAAAAAACAGAAGAATAGACATAGTACAAGTCATTGGCTGATATAATACC
>Ga0315904_10005862_pt1 | contig 16937 bp, 12 predicted proteins | sample LakEriMetagenome_6_FD_203529 | JGI IMG/M metagenome (GOLD analysis project Ga0315904, IMG submission 203529) | Freshwater fungal communities from buoy surface, Lake Erie, Ohio, United States - Buoy 12 MA120 | ecosystem: Environmental > Aquatic > Freshwater > Lake | place: USA: Lake Erie, Ohio...
AAAATCGTAATAAAACCCATCGTCGATGACCGGGCCGATGGTGACCTGCGCCTCGGGAAACAGTTCCTTGACCGCATACGCCAGCAGGTGCGCCGTGGAATGCCGGATGACTTCAAGGCCGTCGGAATCCTTGTCGGTCACGATGGCGAGCTGCGCATCACGATCAACGACGAAGGAGGTGTCCACGAGCGTGCCGTCGACCCGGCCGGCAAGCGCGGCCTTGGCAAGCCCCGATCCGATGGACGCAGCGACCTGCGCCACGGTGACGGGCGCATCGAAAGACCGGACGGAGCCGTCGGGCAAAGTAACGCGGATGACGGACACGACCGGAGCTGGCGAGCTTTCGATGAAGTAATTGGTAGGCGCGATTGGACTCGAACCAACGACCCCCACCATGTCAAGGTGGTGCTCTAACCAGCTGAGCTACGCGCCTGCAGAAACCGAATCATACCTCATCCCTTGCCACTGGGCGAACGTGCGTGCAAGAAGCAGCACGGGCAACAGACTCGCGAGCACGATCAACAGAGAAGGCAGGGCCGCCTGCGCGAGCCGTTCATCAGAAGCGAATTGATAAGAAACGACCGCCAGCGTGTCCATGTTGAACGGCCGCAGAACCAGGGTCGCGGGCAACTCCTTGAGACAATCCACGAAGACCAGCAAGGCGGCCGTGGCCAGACTCACCCTCAGCAAGGGCCAGTGCACGCGGACCAGCACCTGCATCGGCGAGCAGCCCAGCGAGCGTGCACTGGCGTCCATCGAAGGACTGATCCGCTGCAGGGCTGCCTCCAGACCCTGCTGAGCCACTGCAAAAAATCGAGCGCAATAGGCATAGACGACCGCCAGGGCGCTGCCGCCAAGCAACAGCCCGGTCAGCGCGCCTGGCCCGCGATCCCAGGCCGCCAAAACCGCGAGTAGGCCCACTCCCATCACCACCCCCGGGATCGCGTAGCCGAATCCAGACAGCCGTGCCGCCCAGATGAGCCCGCGCGAACCCGCCAATCGGAGCGCATAGGCCACAGCCAGCGCACAGGGGACGGTGAGAAAAACAGCCATCCCCGACAGCAACGCCGTGTTGCCCAGCCATTGGGGCAGCCGAGGATCAAAGCCCCCTCCTTCCAACCACCAGCTGCGCAGCAGCAAGCCACAGGGAACCACAAAGCCGAGCAGTACCGGGACGGCACAGAGCGCAAGGGCCACACCGGCTGCCCGCCCGCTCAGCCGCGTTCGCTCCGCCGGCCTTGGCCCCCGGACGTGAAAGGCCATACGACCTCGTTGGTGGTGCTCGAGTCTCACGAGAACGATCACGATCACCAGCAGGACCAAGGCCAACTGTGCAGCCGTGACCCGATCACCCATCGACTGCCACGCCCTGTAGATCCCGGCGCTGAAGGTATCGACCGCAAAGAAACTGACCGTGCCGAAATCGGCCAAGGTCTCCATGGTGACTAGAGCCACCCCAGCCGCGACGGAGGGTCGGGCGACCGGCCAGGTAATCTGCCACCAGACCCGGACGGGCGACAGGCCCAACGAGCGGGCAGCATCAGCCATGGTCGGATTGCGATCTGCAAACGCGCTGCGGGCCAGCATGTAGACGTAGGGATAAAGCGCAAGCGCGAGAAAAACGGCGGCTCCAGGCAGTGTACGGACCTGCGGAAACCAGTAATCGCCAACCTCCCAGTTCATCCACTGACGCAGGGCCGACTGCAGGGGCCCGCTGGCATCGAGCGCATCGGTGTAGGCATAGGCCATGACGAACGCCGGCATTGCAAGCGGCAAGATCAGTGCGACTTCCAGGAAACGTCGTCCGGGAAATTCAAATGCGGCGATCAGCCAGGCCGACCCCACACCCAGGATCAGCACCAGCACCAGGACAAGCGCCACAAGCATCAAGGTCTGCATCGCATAACCCGGAAGCACGGTGCCCAAGAGATGCCCCAGCGCGCCAGTGACCGCATCACTCTGGGAAGCGTCCGGACTCAGTGCCACTCCGAGCAAGGCCAGCACGGGGGCGATCACGATCAGGGCGATTAGCACCGCAAACCAGGCGAGCCCTGGGCCGCCCTGCGCTCGAAGACCAGGCAGGCGCGTCGCTGCGGCCCCGATCGAGGATGTGGCTGCGAAAACGCGGACCGGGTTGGGATTAATATCGCGGCTCATTGCAGGTCTGCGATCATCATGACGGCTCGGGCAGGTGCCCATGGATCGCGCACCGCACATTGTGCCTTGTCGTTTGCCGGGGCCCCGCCTGTTCACGGGCATCCCCCCGAAATTTCTTCAAGACCCGTCTGTGGGTCGTGCCCCTTCACCTTTCGCTGAGCTTTGCCGTTGTCTTCTGACCGACCTGTCAAGGCTGCCTCGCCATCCTCCGCCCTTGAGGTCCGCGACCTCTCGGTGCGCCTGGCCGCGCCAAATGGGCCCCTCGATGTGCTGCAGGGCTTGAGCTTCGACCTTGCCCCGGGCGAGATCGGAAGTCTGCTGGGCGCTTCGGGCTGTGGCAAAACCACCGCGCTTCGGGCAATCGCAGGCTTTGTTCAGCCCACGCAAGGTCAGGTCATCATTGGGGGGCGGACCGTGGCCGAACCGGGCCGCTCAACTGCGCCCGAGCATCGAGGGGTCGGCGTGGTGTTTCAGGACTACGCCCTCTTTCCGCATCTCACGATTGCCCGCAATGTCGCCTTCGGTTTGCACAACCAGAGCGCGCAGGCCCGACAGGACCGGGTTGGGCAGCTACTCGAAATGGTGGGCCTCGGTCCCTGGGCAGACCGATTCCCCCATGAGCTTTCAGGCGGCCAGCAGCAGCGGGCGGCATTAGCCAGGGCGCTCGCTCCAGCACCCTCGGTGCTGCTACTTGATGAGCCCTTTTCGAATCTCGACCCCGACCTTCGTGAGCAACTCGCGCTTGATCTGCGGGACCTGCTCAAGACGCAAGGCACCACCGCACTGCTGGTCACCCACGACCAGTACGAGGCCTTCGCGATGGCAGATTCGATTGGTGTCATGGAGGCCGGGCGCATTGCTCAATGGGATGATGCCTGGCGGCTGTATCACCAACCAAGCAGCCGTAGCGTGGCAGATTTCGTGGGCTTGGGCGTCTTCATGGATGGTCGACTGGCCCAGCAGGGAGATCAGCTCTTCATCGAATTCGAATTGGGCCACTTACCGATTCATGATCCCTCAGATGCGCAGCAGGCGCGGCAGTGTGCCGATGCCGAGGGCAGGTTGCAGGTGTTGCTGCGACCGGATGATGTCGAGCATGACGATGCGAGCCCGGTGCAGGCACGCGTCTTGAGGCGGGCATTTCGGGGAGCCCAGTTTCTGTACACGCTGGAGCTACCCAGCGGCCAGCGCCTGCTGGCCCTGGTGCCCAGTCACCATGATCACCGGATCGGCGACCCGATCGGCATTCGCTTTACCGCTGACCATATCGTGACTTTCGAGCGCGGCTGATCAGACCAGCAACAAGGCGGACTGACGCATCAGCCGCTCCTGCAGATCGAGTCCTCGCAGCGAAACCGCCTTGCGATCGCCCTCTCGGACCAACAGAACGACAGACCGATCCGTGTTGATCCATGCCACCTTCATCCGACTGAGCTGCGAACCCGTCTGAAGCTGCAGCCAGCTACCGGGTTGCACACGGCTCAGCTCCTGGGGCGTCACCGGAACCGCCCTTGCATCACGCGGGCAATCATCGACCGGGATTTCACGAAGAATTCGAACCAAAGGCACACCCGGCGCTTTGAGCGGCTGAAAGAACACCTCGCCCGGGGCGACAGATTGCGATTGATCGGAATGGCGCTCGGCACTCAAAGCAGTGTCTTGCCCTCGGCTTTGGGGCTCAGCCCGAGAGGACGAGCGTTGCATACGTCGCAGATGGGCCATGAACAGTTCATCCATGAAAGGCTGAATCTCGCCTTCGCTCAGCCCCACGGATTGAGCTCCCACATTGAGGGTCTGAACGATGTCCGGAATACGGCGAGCCAACTGCGTGCGGCTCGTGCCCTTCTGACGCGTATCGAGCGTCCAGACCAGATCATCCACCACCCCAAGGGCACGCCGAAACTCGGGACTGCGCTCTCCGTCACGCAGGACCGCTGTCCGAAGGTGTCTCACCCACACTTCCTGAAGGAACTCGGTCACAGACTCAGGCAAGGGGCGGTTCTCGATCTTGCGCAGCAGGAGGCTGCGCACCGCATCGGTCACCTGGATTTCCTTTTCTCGTGAGGGTCGGCGCCGCAGATCCCGACGGTTGGTCTTGTTGTCGGAGCGCCGGAGTTGATCGCGCTCCCGTTCAAGCCGGGCCAGAACCGTGCCGACTCCCTGCGAGGCGCGCTTGAGCTCGCGCTCGAGCTGTCCGTGCAAGACTCTCGCCCGCACTTGCGCCTGCTGGGCCATGACTTCAATAGCGCGTACAGACATCTCAAGCTGCTGCATCAGGGCAGACTGCACCGTAAGTTGTTCCGGGGCCAGGCGAGCCGCGTCGCAAAGGATTTCCAGGAAGCGTCCGAGGGATCGACGATCGTCACGAAGAAATCCCGGGTCGAGGGACATCAGCACCGTGAAGGGCATTCTGAGCCGCATCACCAAGGGCTCAAGTGCAAGGGGCAGTGGACCTGACGCTCTGACCTGTTCAAACGCGCCTTCCAGTTGACCCAGCCCCGCCATGCTCAGCACCGCCGAAGAAGGTGGGGCCGGTGGCTCGATCTTCAGACGGGGAGCAGTCCGCGCGGCGGGCTCGACGGGATCGAAGGCCAGGAGTCGCATCGATTCCTTGACCAGACCGGGCCAGGACTCCAGAACGACCCCACGCAGAACGGGCTGAAATCCTCGGATCGTCAGCGGGCGCTCGAGCGCACTGATCGCGCACAGGCAATACCAGCGAAGACCCGTGGCAGGGTCGCAGGCGGGATCCAACTGCGGAATCTGAAAAGCCCCCGAGCGCAGGACATGAAACAGCTCATCGGCAAGGATGCTGACCCCTCGTCCAGGGTCCACACCCAGCCGCTGCTCGATTTCATCGATGTCTGCACCCTGATAGCCCAAGCGGGCCGCCTCGAGCAGCAGGAAAGACCCTTCGTACCACCGGGCAATGGCTCCCCTGATCAGGTCAGGGGACTCAGTCTCTAACCGACGGGACTCGGCATCAGCATCAGCCTCGATCGACGGGCGAGATCCCGATGCGCAATCAGCAAGCGCCCTGCGAACCAGTTCAAGCCCGCTCACCAGAACCGCCTCCAGGCTTCTGGCGAGCGGCTCGCGCGCGCCCAGCCCCGCCGTCGACGGTTCTCTCGACGGGTTGGGCACGCGTGTCATCGGCAGTTCGAAAGGTTCCATGAGGGGGCAGGCCGCGTCGAGTTCGGCATCGGAGTGAGATGCTAGGCCATGACCGACAATGACTTTGTGATGGAATTGTCGATTCAACGCCTCCACCCCTCTTAAGTGCGACCCCTGAACGATGGCTTCGACCCCTGCCTTTCCCTCCCAATCCAGCCCCAGACACCTGGCACCAGGGGCCGGCCTGCCCCCGCTCAGTGGGCTTCGAATCATCGAGTTCTCGGCCTTTGTGGCCGCCCCCTCCTGTGGACTCGCTTTGGCACAACTCGGTGCGGAGGTCATTCGGATTGACCCGATCGGGGGCAACATCGATGCCGAACGCCTGCCAGTCAATGCCGACGGGCGCAGTTTGTACTGGGCCTCCCTCAATCACGGCAAGCATTCCGTGGAGATCAACCCCCGCTCAGCCGAGGGCCGCCGGCTGATGCGCGAGCTGATCACGGCGCCGGGCGAGGGGGCCGGTATCTTTCTCACTAACCTTGGGGTCGACGGTGAACTGGCCCATGAGTCGCTGGTCGAGCTTCGATCCGATCTGATCACCATTCAACTGACGGGCTCCCCGGATGGCGCCAATGCGGTCGACTACACCGTCAATTGTGCTGCCGGGTTTCCACTGGTCACCGGCCCTGGCGATCGTCCGGTCAATCATGTCTTGCCCGCCTGGGACCTGCTGGCTGGAATGACGCTGGCCACCGCCATCCTGGCGGCGGAGCGACACCGGCGCCTCACGGGCGAAGGACAGAAGGTGTCGCTGACGCTCGCCGATGTTGCATTCGCTGCGACGGCCAACCTGGGCTATGTGGCCGATGTCGAGGTCAATGCCAATCAGCGTGCAGCCGACGGCAATTTTCTGTACGGGGCCTATGGTGACGCATTCCTGACCAAGGACGACCGACATGTGATGGTCGTTGCCATCAGCGATCGCCAGTGGCAGGCCCTGCTCAAGGCCACTGGGATCAGCGAAGGGTTGCTGGCCGCAGCCACTGCCCTGGGGTATACGCTGGACTCCGAAATGGGACGATGGCATGCCAGAGAGCTGATTTCGGCCGTTCTGCGTCCGTGGTTCGCACAGCGGACATTGAATGAGGTGAGTACCTCACTCAGTGACAAAGCCATCCTTTGGGGCCCGTACCGAACTTTTTCGCAGATGCTGGCAGAAGACCCGAGAGTGTCCGAAAGCAACCCGATGTTCAGGCGTATCGACCATCCTGGGTATGGCCGCTTTCTGACAACCGGCAGCCCGCTGTCCTTCAGTTCAAGTGAGCGCGCACCCGTGGCGCCCGCTTCGACCCTTGGTGCAGACACGGACGCCGTACTCAGTCGGGTGCTGGGCCAAACGCCCGAGCAGCTGGCTGGCCTGCGGGCCGCTCGCGCCATCGGCGGGCGCATCGCCTGACCCCCTACTTGCCGCCCCCCTGATTCGTATTTTGAGGATCCTCATGAACAAGCCCGAATCACTCAGCCTTGCCGCACCGACGCATCCTGCCGCCCTGCCCGACCTCGATGGCCTGTGCATGGAGTCGCTGGCCGCTGCGGACCAACTGCTTCAAACCTTGCAGACTCAGCTGCAGGCCATCCTCGCAGCGCAGGGCGGCGATGCCATGAATCTTGAGCAGGCCCGGGCGCACGGATTTGCCTGGAGCACAACCTATGTCCGAGCCTTGCACGAAATGCTCGGGTGGGCGCGGCGGCTGGGCAGTACAGGCCTGCTGGGCGAGCTTGAGTCCCTGATGCTGCAGGCCGCTTTTGCCGAATATCTCGCGCAGCTGGAGGGCGGCCTGCCCATGAGCCAGGGCGAGGTGTTCCGAGTGGAGCTGATCGATACCCATGGAGCCGCACTCGCAGCCTTCAGAGGGAATGCCGCCGTTCGACGACTGATCGCCGAGGGCTTCACCCCAGCCGTGCGCGCGCGAATCGCCGCCCTTCTGGCGGAAGGTCGCGGGGCGCGCGCCTTTGGCAATTCAGGATTCGACGATCCTGCCCTGGATGAAATCCGGGCGCAGTTCGGTCGGTGGTCGGATGACCATGCCGAAGCCGCCCATGGATGGCACCTTCGCAACGAGCTGATCCCGGATTCGATCATCGAGGAGCTGGGGAGCCTCGGGGTATTTGGCCTGACCGTCCCGGAGTCCTGGGGCGGAGCCGGCATGGGCAAGCAGGCCATGTGCGTGGTCACCGAGGAACTCTCGCGCAGCTGGATCGGCCTTGGATCTTTGGGCACCCGTACCGAAATAGCCTGCGAACTGATCCTGCTCAACGGCACAGAAGAGCAAAAGCATCGACTCCTGCCTGGGTTGGTCTCAGGACAAATCATCCCGACCGCGTCGTTTACCGAACCCGACACCGGATCCGATCTGGCCTCGCTGCGAACCCGGGCCGAGCCGGGCACCTCGGCGCAGGGACAACCCGTCTGGCGCATCATCGGCAACAAGACCTGGACGACTCATGGCGCGCGCAGCGATCTGATGACGCTGCTGGCTCGCAGCGACAAGGACGCCCCGGGTTACAAGGGACTTTCGATGTTCCTGGTGCCCAAACCGCGGGGCACCGATGCAAATCCCTTTCCCGCGGACGGTATGAGCGGGGGCGAGATCGAAGTCCTGGGTTATCGGGGCATGAAGGAATATGAAATCGCCTTCGAAGGCTACGAGATTCCTGACAGCGCCCTGCTGGGCGGAGCGCGGGGTAACGGATTCAAGCAACTGATGCGCACCTTCGAGAGTGCACGGATCCAGACCGCGGCGCGGGCGGTGGGTGTGGCACAAAGCGCCCTCGAACTCGGCCTGGGCTACGCCTGCGATCGGCATCAGTTCGGACGACCGATCCTGGGCTTTCCGAGGGTGGCCGACAAACTCGCCTGGATGGCGGTTGAAATCATGATCGCCCGCCAGCTGACATTTTTTGCAGCCCGGCAAAAGGACGCTGACCGCCGGTGCGACCTCGAAGCGGGCATGTCCAAGCTGCTGGCTGCACGCGTGGCCTGGGCGGCCGCCGACAACGCGGCACAGATTCATGGGGGCAATGGTTACGCGATGGAGTACCGGATCAGTCGAGTCCTGGTCGATGCGCGGATCCTGAACGTGTTCGAAGGTGCCGCAGAAATTCAGGCGGGGATCATCGCCCGCGCCCTTCTTGAGCGTTGAGTGCGGCCTGACGGGTGGATTTCCTACATGAAAACCACCATCCGTCGGGGAAGCAATGCCGTCAGGCGCCGATCGATGCGGCGACCCTTTGCAAACCAGAATGGGTCGCTAAAGTCTCTCTACGCATGCATCTCGCATGCCTCGCACAAGGAGCTTCGATCATGGCCTTCGACATCCAGACCCCCCAGGACATCCGCGGCATCGATACCGACCTCGACCTCGAGCTGACCGAAACGCCTGAGGTGCCGAGCACCCTCTCAGCGATCTTGAATCCGATCGAAGCGCTCGAAGCCGCGCAGCGGATGCAGCGGTGGTACAGAACCACCTCGCAGGGCATTGCGCATTCGATCTTCGGTCGCGATGGTCGCCGGGTTGAGGGCCGCCTTGCCTTTGAAACCATGGCTCACGACGACTAACTCAGCCTGTCAACAACACCTGACGCAGGCGCTTCAACCCTTGCGTCGTAGCAGATAGCGCTGGGTTCCCTCCAGCACACGCTCACGACGCTGGTTGTGAACCGAGGAGGTCATCGTCAGGACGCCGGTCGTTCGGCCGGGCTCAAGCGCCGAGACCACCAGTGCCGGGTAAAGTGTGTCACCCGCATAGACCGGGCCGACAAATCGGCTGCTCTGATCCAGGAAGGCCTTCAGGGACTCCCCCACCACATGAGGGAACTGTCCGGCGCCTGCGGCGGTCTGGATCAAGACCTGAAAACCGTGTGCGAGCAAATGCGGCATGCCCCGGGCTCGGCAGTACTCCACGTCGTAGTGAATCGGATGATTGTCACCACTGGCCATCTGAAACGCGGCAAAGAGTGCGTCAGTCATGGTGCGTGAGGGCAGCACAAAGCGCTCGCCCAGCTTGAAGTCATCAAACCAGCGCTGCTCACACAGATGGTGGAGGGCTGGATCAAAATCGGGATCGGTCGGGGTGGGCATGGCTTGTTCTCGTGGATCTGAACAGGGTCGATGGAGCGTTCAAGTTAACATCGCGCCATGCCTCAACCGACTGAAGTTGAAGAACCGTCCGCTGCGCGCCCCGACCCGGCGGCCATCGAGCTCAGTGCGGCTCAGCTAAAGCACTGGCAGGCTGCAGCGGCTTGGTACCACCATGGTTTCACCGGGATCATCCTCAGCGCAACCCTGCGCCAAGGCACGGCGCGAGCCGCCGAACTGGTCCATGAAGTCTTCAGCCGTCAGCGCCAGGAGCGGTTCCTGCCCGGCTTGCAAAAGCTCGGCCTGGATCGGCTGCCCCATGCGGTCGCCGCGGCGCAATACCACTATCTGTCCAATGCCATCGGTGGCGTGTCGGTTCAGTACATGCCCGAGAGCGAGCGCAAGGCCTGGGTCCGCTACCCACCGCCCCGCTGGGTCTGGTCGGGAACCGCTCTCTGCGCGGTTCCCTCTGAGGTCTCGCGGGCCATGATGACGGGCTGGCACGCTCAAAATGGCGTGTCGCTCGGCAACCCCCGACTGGGCTTTGTCTGCACCGGGCAGACCACCGACGGTGATCCGGGCCTGGAAGGCTATTACTTCGAATACGACCGGGATCTGGCCCCTCATGAGCGGCTGCGATTCGCTCGCGGCGAACGGGCGCCCGCCTTCGATCCTTCGCTCGCGCCCCGCCTGACCACACTGACCTGGCCCAGGGCCCGGCTCGCCAAGGCGCATCGCAATTACGCCATGGAGTATCTGCGGACCTGCCTGCCCGCCGCGATTGATCTATGGGGCGCCCAACAGGCACAACCCTTCTTGCACCTCACCCTGCGCCTGGTGGGCATGCAGCACTATCACGAGACCCGGCAGTCGTTCGGCCTGAAGGAGGACGATGACAGCCCTGAGGGCTTTGCCGACTTCATCGAGTGCCTGGTATTCGCCCAGGGGGATGCCTGTGAGTCGATCCGCAAGGGTCGAGACGGCATCACCTTGCGTCAGACCGGCTGGCGTCTGATGGACGATCTTCCAGATCTGCACCCGGCGGTCGCCCCAAGCTTCGATGGACTGCTGCAGGGCGCCCTGGCCGCTCATAATCACCGTCTCAGTCTCAGAACCCGTTGTACACAAGACCTGAATGGCACGGTCTTCAACTGGCTGATCGCGGATGCCTGAGTCGGCCGCAGGCCGCAGGTTCCCTTTGAATCCTGAGGCCACCTGGCCCTTTGAAATCACGACTCCGATGACCTCTTCTATTTTCATCCGCGCCTGCTCGCCTGATCGCCGGGTGTCTCCCGGCGTTTCAAATTCGCGCCGTCTGATGACCCAGGCCGCGACCGGATTGATGGTGTTGGCTTGTGCCGGAACGGGGCAGCTCACAAGCGCACCCGTTCTGGCTCAGGAACGGGCGAGCGCAACCCATTCCGGCAGCCCGGCACCGGGTGGGCGCCCCTCAACCGGTGCCCGTGCCTCCTGGAACGAGATTGGCCGCGCGCTTGCCGGACAACCCCCGAGCCGATCCTTTCAGGACGAACCCACTCGCCTGGCCTGGCAAGCGTATGCCGACGAGGTCAATGCCAACTGGCGACAATATCGGGAGCGGATGGCTGAGCCCATGCGACAGTGGTCGAGCACCGAGGTCCCGTCGGCAAACGCCACCGTGTTCTACCCCTTCTCAGGACCCGATTTCGCCACGCTTGACAATGTGTTTCCGCGTGCGAACCGATACGTCATGATCGCGATGCAGCGGGCTGAGCGGCCCGTGGATGTGCTGAGCCTGAAGCCGCAGTCAGCGCTGCAGACCATCGAGGTTCTGGGGGATGCGTGGCGCCACTTCGGGCGTGACGGATTCTTTGTGACCGAGTACCTCGATCGCTATCTGACCCGAAACCAGGTCCGAATCGGCGCAAGCACCTTCCTGTTGACCTTCTTCCAGCTCAAGGGCTACGAGGTGACCGACATCACTCCGATCCGGGTGGATGATCAGGGCCGGATCGAACTGCTGGCACATGACACCCGGGACTGGATGTCGGTTCGCTTTTCGCTGATTCGCGATGGCCAGCCCGTAGTACTGGATTACCTTCGAATCGACCTCTCGGACAAGGGATTGTCGCAAGCCCCAGGGCATCACACCTTCGTGCGCCAGATGGCGCAGCATCCCAGTCTGCTCAAGGCAGCCTCCCATCTTCCCCAAAACAAGACCTTCTCGATGGTGGCTCAGGCGATGCTTGATGAGGGGCGCTTCATTCTGCAGGACGAAACCGGTCTGAAGTACACCCGGCTCAATGAACACTTTGAGACCGTCCTGTATGGCCGCTTTGAAAAAGCCCATGGGGCTTTTCCGTCCTATCACCGCGATCTGGCCCGGGCGTTTACGGAGCGCAAGGACATCCGTCCGCTGAATTTCAAGGTGGGGTACTACAAGGACGGAAATTACGTTCTGATCGCAGCACGCAGGCGTCACGGCATGCGCTGAGCGCGTGTTCCTGATACACGCACGCTCGTGATTTCCTCCAACAGTCTGTTGTTGCTGCCCCTGCTGGCGGCCGGGCTTCTGTCCGTGCGCCAGGATGGGCTGCGTCTGGCTCTGATTGCTCTCGCGGGAATCGCGGTTGTCCTGCTTGAGGGACCCGTCGATGCCCTGATCGTGGGCGGACTGCTGGCGCTGTGCCTGCTGGGCACCCATCTGCTCGTGACCCTGCGCCCGGCATCGCGCATTGGCCTGGGGATCCTGGTCGTGCTCGAGGTGGCCCCTCTTCTTGGCTATAAGCTGGTTCGATCCGGACTCGTGGAATGGCTGGCGTCCATCGATCCCGGGCTGGCCCTCGGAATGGTGCCGCCGGGTGAAGCTGACTGGCTGCCCCCGCTGGGGCTCTCGGTGATCACCTTTCAGGCGGTGAGTTACACGGTCGACCGGTGGCGTGATCAATTGCCTTCCCACGGTGGCGTGCACTACCTGGTCTACATGGGGTTTTTTCCGCATCTGGCGGCGGGTCCCATCCTGCGGGCGTCGGATTTCTTGGCCCAGTTGCTGTCGCCTCGCGAGGTGAGCGCCCAGGACGTCCGCGAGGGGTTATGGCGCATCTTCTGCGGCCTGACCAAGAAACTTCTGATTGCTGACGTGATCGCGCGAGCCGGGGTCAACCCGGTCTTCTCCGATCCCGGGGCGTTCTCATCGGTCGAGATCAGCATCGCGCTCGTGGCCTATACCCTGCAGATCTTTCTGGATTTTTCGGGGTATACCGATGTCGTGATCGGCGCCGCCCGCCTGATGGGCCTTCGGATGCCGGAGAACTTTGACCGTCCTTATCATGCGACATCGATTGCGGAGTATTGGCGCCGCTGGCATATGAGCCTGTCGACCTGGGTCTCGCACTATGTGTACCGACCCCTGGGTGGCAATCGGGTCGTGGCCTGGAAGCTGTATCGCAATGTGATGATCTCGATTGTCCTTCTCGCGGTCTGGCATGGGCTGACCCCTAACTTCCTGATCTACGGCCTGATCCATGGTTCGGCGGTCTGCCTGAACCGATGGCTGCTTCGGTCACCAGGATGGGTGCAATGGACCGAATCCCGGCCCTTGATCTCGAATCTGGGCGGATGGGCGCTGACTTTCGCCTTCGTGGTCATCGCCCGCATTCTCTTTCGCACCCCCGACCTGGCTTCGGCAGCCGAGTTCAGCCTCCAGTGGCTGAACTCAGAGCGTGCGGGGTTACCGCGTTTCGGCCCGGCATTCTGGGGCTGCCTGCTGGCAGGGGCCGTCGTCACCTTCGCTCCTGATCGTGCACGACAGGCCACCCAATCCCTGTGGCTGCGCAGCAGCAGCATCGTGCAGGGCGCGCTCTTTGCAGGCGTGCTGATCGCGGCAGCAGCGCTTTCAGATGGTCAGGCACTGCACTTCATCTATCGGCAGTTCTGATCATGCTGTCGCCGACCCGGATCTCCGAACGACAATCCGCCCGCAATCATCTGCTGCAGGTCTGGCTGGTTGGCCTGATCTTGGTCATGGCAACGTACTTCGTACACGACGCGCAGTCCCTTCGTCCAGGACGAGTCCTCGGAGCGCTGGGGATTGATGGGCTGCGGCTCACAGACATCCCCTCAAACGCCAACGAGCAGACGCAGCCGGTCATTGCACCGACCCTCGAGGCATCGGCAGCCCCCGGGCCGACGGCTGAGCCTGCAGCATCGAGGCAGAAGGCGCAATCATCCACCGGGACCCATGCAAACCCCCAAAGCGCGCCGTCTGGGCAGGGTCGCGCAGCGATGGGGGTTCCGATCGATTCCAGCGTCAGCGAAATCCGCAGCACGCCACCTGCACCGCCAGAGCGGGCGGGCGTCGCCCGCCCCATCGAGGGCGGTCAGCACCTTGCCCCCTTTTTCAAGGGCCTCGATCGATCATCCAGTGAGCTCACCCGGGTGCTGCACTACGGCGACTCCACCCTGGCTGGCGATGGCATCGCCAAAACCGTGCGGACCCGGCTCAAGCAACGCTTTGGCGATGGCGGCGCGGGATTCTTTGTCGCCGGCATGGATGCCCGTTGGATGAGGCGCGACGATCTGCGCATCAGCCGAGAAGGTGAATGGGATATCCACACCATCTTGTTCGGCGGTAATCAGGGCCGCTATGGTCTGGGAGGGGTATCCGCGCGACCGAGAGGTCCGGGAGCCGTTCATGCGACGGCCTCACGCAAAGGCGCCTCGCTGGGTCGCCGGGTCGAGATCTACAGCAACCTGGCACGCACCGACAGCCCCTTCAAACTCCAGATCAATGGTCAGAGCGTTGAAGGCCTGCGGCGCAACAGCCTCGAGCGATTTGAGCACTGGCGCTTGGATCTGGATCAGGATGCGATGGCGATCAAGCTTTCGGTGCTGGAGTCCGGGCTGGAGATTTACGGCATCGTCACGGAGTTTGATCAGGGAATGACCTGGGAGACCACGGCGGTCGTTGGTATCGCCTCCGGCTCGTTGCGTCAGTTCAATGCCGACCACCTTGCAGCTCAAACCCGCATGCGTTCACCGCATCTCATTGTCCTGATGCTGGGAGGGAACGAAACCACCCATGGGGGTCTTGCCTCACCGGATGGCCGGCTCTACCGAGAGGGCTACCTGAACGCACTCAACACGGTTCGACGCGGCGCGCCGCAAGCGGCCTGCCTGATCATGGCCCCTCTGGACCAGGCCTTTCAGGGTGAGGATGGTCGAGTCCGATCCAAGCCGGTGATGGGCAAGATGGTTCAGGTTCAGCGAGAAGCCGCACATGAAGCGGGCTGTGCCTTCTGGGACAGTTGGGCGTTCATGGGAGGGCAAGGCGCCTTTGCACGGTGGCTTTCACAGGGCATGGCCTGGACCGATCTGGTCCACCTCACCGAGAAAGGTCTGGCCCGAGTCGGCGATGCACTCGCTGAGGCCTTGCTTGCCGAGTATGAGCACTGGCGCGGCGAGCCTGACTCCGCCAGGGGAGGCGCTGCAAGGTGAGCGGCGACCTGCGGATCATCAGGAGCCTGGTCCTTGTATTGGGTACCGGCCTGTCGATGTTCGCCGCAGCAAACACCGAACCCGAACACGATGCAGGCGCTCGCAACGAAGGGGTTCTGCGCCACTTCGAGGTCGACGGAGGCCAAGCCTTCCCGATGCTGCGCTGCCCGCCGCCGTTGCGACCGAAACCGCGACCTGCGCCAGGCACAACGCCTTCGGCCGGCCCAGGCGCACCCGCCCCAGCTGGCAGCCAGGACGAAATCGTGCCACTCAGCCCGGGGGAGGAAAGCGACATGTTGGCGCAGGCCATGGCCCCGCCCGACGCCCGTGAACTGGCACGCTTGAAGCCGCCGATCGACCGACTGGGTGCATTGCAGGAGCGGCTGAACGATGCTGTGGCGCAGGGCGGGCCCCGGGTCGCCATCTGGGGCGGCAGTCACATGGCCGCCGAGTTCTTCACGACTGAAGTCCGCCGCGCCCTGCAGGCCCAGTGGGGTCCGGGAGGGGTCGGGCACACCCATCTGCTGCGCGGGCGCCCCGGGATTCGTCTTCCGATGGACGCTGTTCTCTGTCGCCAGGGCTGGAGCGAAGAAATCGCCCCCAGGGCCCCGGGCGCCAACGATCTGGATGCAGGCGCAGGCCTGTATGCCCTGGTCAGCCGGGGGAGTGCTCAGCTTGAAGCCGACTGGCAGTCGCTGCCCAGCGAGCATCAGCCAACCCACCTCACGCTGCACGTGCTGCAACACGAATCCGGGGGTTCGTTTGATCTGTGGGTCGACAACGCGCTGCTTGGTCGTATCGAGACCTCAGGCCCGCGCAAGATCGTTGCCGTCAAGATCGACGCGCGGGCCCCGATGGCCCGCATCAAGGTGCAAGCCACCGGTGATGCGCCCGTCCGGCTTACGGGACTCTATGCCGATGCTGCTCGGGGTGCAGTGCTCGACAATTTCGGGATTGCCGGCGCGTCGGGCGCGTTCTGGCTGCATGTGCCCCCTGAGCTTCTGAAGCAGTCGCAAGCCTTGCGGTCTTACGATCTCATTGTGCTGGCCTACGGAACGAACGATGTGACCGGCCCGCAATGGGATCCTGCTGGCTATCGTGCCCGGTACGAGCAGACCCTGCAGGCGGTCAGGCATGTTCATCCCCAGGCGGCCTGTGTCCTGATCACGCCGGGCGATCGGATCACGAGCCAGATGGTTCGCAAGACCATCCGCAAGGGTAACCGCAACCAGGTCGTGCGCCAGGTGGTGTACGACCTGCGCACCTTCCCTGAAAGACACGCCCAGACCGCCCGGATTCAGGCCGAAGTTGGCGCCGCTTACGGCTGCATCACCTGGGATATGTCGCTGGCGATGCGCCAACGGGGGGGCGCCTGGGCCATGATGAAGGCCAATCCGCCCCTCATGGCTTCTGATCTGATCCACCTCACCCCAGCGGGCTATCGCGAGATGGCACGTGAATTCGTGGAATGGCTCAGGCTGCCCGCGCCGCGCTGAAACCGCCTGCCCCATGACGCCTGAGGGCAGGCCGGATAAGATGGGGGCAGAACGCACCAAGCCGACCCGCATCAAGCCGAGAATCAGCCCGATCCGGTAATGCCACACCATCCAGGAGATCGACCCATGTCCCGCTACGACCTCATCATCCGCAACGGCACCGTTCATGATGGACTGGGCAATGCCCCCCGCCAGGCCGATATCGCCGTCAAAGACGGCCGTATTGCAGCCGTAGGGTCTATCCAGGGCGATGCCGCTCAGACGCTTGACGCCAGCGGCCTGCTCGTGACCCCGGGCTTCGTGGACGTTCATACCCACTACGACGGCCAGAGCACCTGGGAGCACCGCCTGGCACCCTCATGCTTTCATGGGGTCACCTCAGTCGTGATGGGCAATTGCGGCGTGGGCTTTGCGCCCTGCAAGCCGGATCAGCGCGACATGCTGGTCAAGGTCATGGAAGGTGTGGAAGATGTCCCGGAGGTTGTCATGACCGAAGGGCTGCCCTGGAACTGGGAGACCTTTCCGCAATACCTCGATGCGCTGGACCAGCGCAGCTA
>Ga0315904_10005863_pt1 | contig 16936 bp, 13 predicted proteins | sample LakEriMetagenome_6_FD_203529 | JGI IMG/M metagenome (GOLD analysis project Ga0315904, IMG submission 203529) | Freshwater fungal communities from buoy surface, Lake Erie, Ohio, United States - Buoy 12 MA120 | ecosystem: Environmental > Aquatic > Freshwater > Lake | place: USA: Lake Erie, Ohio...
TTGGGGCCGTATCTTTTGGTGCAGCAGGAACGGTTGAGGTGTCAAGGACGGCAGAGGCCGAAGCCGAGGTGGCCTCCAGACCGCAAGCTTTTTCTAACCAGTGGGAGTGGCTACAGCCGGTTGAGTTACGCTTTGCGGCAACTTGCCCATGGTTTTGGTCCGGCAAATGCCCATGGTCCGGCAAATGCCCATGGTCCGGCAAATGCCCATGGTCCGGCAAATGCCCATGGTCCGGCAAATGCCCATGGTCTAGCGAATGCCCATGGTCTAGCGAATGCCCATGGTCTAGCGAATGCCAGTGAGTCGTCCCAGTCCAACCTGCAAACAGCAGGGCGGACAGCGCGAGAAGAGCGGCAATGGGACGGAAGCGTGGCATCAAAACTCCTTGGTCGCTCCATTATTTAAGCCGGCTTCCCCAGAATCAATAACCGTTTTTTTCTGGTCGCCAAATCCGGCTGAGCGAGAGGCCGCTCCAGAACCGGCAAAATCGTTCGGAAAGTAGCAAGCTGGCGGGAAATCCTCAAACAGCCGACATTTTCCAGCCAAATCGCTTGCTCTGCGCCATTCAGCGGTCATCGTTCCTTGGTGCCGGCTGAACTGCCAGATGCGGACCGGGGCAGGAGCTTCTCCCACGGTCTAATGGGGGTATGGCCGCGTCTGCCCCACAAACTGTTCCAGGAGGGACTCGGCCATGAACCAATCGTTCGGACTCGATTATCTGCCACAACCCGAATCTGTCCCGCTTCCCCCTCCCCGAACAGCCCTGCTGGTTGACGACGACCAACTTCAACTGGAAGTGCTCGAGCACCGGTTGCAGCGACTCGGGTTTCGAGTGACCAAGTTAAATTCGGGCCAGGAGGTTCTGCAAACGGCCAAATGCCTGCAGCCGCATCTGATTCTGCTCGACATTGAACTCCCTGACGCTGACGGGATCGAGCTTTGTCAGGGGCTCAGCGACGATAACCAGACCTGCGAAATTCCCGTGGTTTTGTTGAGCGGGACGGAGCGTCTGGACGTGGTTCGAGCGGCGCGGTCCGCAGGCAGCCGCTTTTTCCTCCGCAAACCTTACGATCCGAACACGCTGGCACTGGTTGTTGACCATGCTGCCCGAAGCCAGACCGACGATTGGAGCTGAAGTCATCGGCGGTTCCCAAGCCTTGGGGAAGCGCCCCTGCCCTGCCCTTCACATTGGTAACTCTCAGTGGGAACAAAGAAGGCCCGGGGGGCGTAGGGGTCCGAAGGGCCGACTTCGGCTGGGGCAATTAAGTCGCGGCGGCCCGTTCTCCTGCTGATACGGAATCAGGGCAGCAGGAGCCAGACGAGGTAGGAGGCGGGGGCGGCAAAGATCAGCGAATCAACGATGTCGAGAATTCCGCCGAGTCCGGCCAGCCAACCGCTGGAGTCTTTGCAATTCGCATCCCGCTTGATCAGGGACTCCGCCAAGTCTCCAAGCATCCCGGCCGCCGCGACCGCAATGCCATAGATGACCACCCACCAAAACGGCTTGAAGAAGGTGTCGTCGGCGACAAACCAGGCGACGAGATAGAACACCAGTGCCGCGCCGACAATGGCCCCCACAAAAGACCCCGCCGCTCCTTCAATCGTCTTGTTGGGGCTGAGCAACGGCGCCAATTTTCTCCGGCCCCAGAGCTTGCCAAACATGTAGGCAAAGGTGTCCGACATCTTGACCGCCACCATCACAGCCAGAACCGCACAAATTCCGCTCCCATTTCGCGCTTCCTCGGGTCCCAAGCCGATCATCAAGCGGTGGGGGACAACCATCCCCACGAGCATCGCCAGATAGGCAAACGAAAAAACCTGCCGCGACAGGCGTTCGACTTCCGAGCCGGGTTGGTCAAACCACCACATCTCATGCGCAGCGGCAGCGACAATCGCGGCGAACAATCCAAACAAAGTCCCTCCAAAAGCGCCCAGTGGCCAGTGCTGCTGCGATTCAGGCCAGAAGATTGGCAGAAACGATCCGGCGCAAAGCAGCAAGCTGCCGCCCGTCGAAACGGCGTAACTCAGACCTTGGACCCCAGCCGTTCGCCACATCCGAACCAACTCGCCCGCGGCCAGAACGGCCGTCAATGTGCTGACGCTGGCCAGCAGCAAGCCGGGCCTGCCCCAGACTTCAGGGCGGCCGAGATAGTGGTCTACCCAAAGCAGGATCACCATGATCGAAATGATGATTGCCGCCGAGATTAACCTGCGTCTCAACACGTTGCTGCCCCGGATTGGTTAAGGCCGCCAAAACGGCGATCGCGCGAGGCGTAATCGGTCAACGCCTGATCAAAGTCCGCCGTTTCAAACTCCGGCCACATGCGGGGCGTGACCCAAAGTTCGGCATAGCTGATCTGCCAGAGCAGGAAATTGCTGATTCGCATCTCACCTGCAGTGCGAATCAGCAAATCGGGGTCAGCCATTCCGCGAGTCTGGAGGTGAGCCGAGACGCAGGGTTCGTCGATGGCATCGACCGCCAATTCGCCCCGGAAGACTTCCGCAGCAATCTCTCGCACGGCATCCACAATTTCGGATCTCCCGCCGTAATTGATCGCCAGGCAGAGGCTCATCCCGGTGTTCTGCGCCAACACGGCTTTGGCCGCCGACAAATCACGCTGCACCTGCTCCGGCAGGCGTTCCAGTTTCCCGATCGTCTCGAGCCGCACGTTGTGCTCCCGCAAAAAGTCGAGCTCATTGCGGAGGTAGATGCTGAGCATCTCCATCAGGAATCCGAGTTCCTCGGCGGGACGCTTCCAATTCTCGCTGGAGAGACAATAGAGCGTGAGCCGATCCAAGCCGAGTTCTCCACACCGCGTGGCAATCCGGCGGACGGTCTCAGCGCCTCGGCGATGCCCCTCGATTCGCTGCAATCCCTGCCGCTGGGCCCAGCGTCCGTTTCCATCCATGATCACCGCGACGTGCCGCGGCAAACGCTCACGCGGGACCGGAAACTGCACTTCACGTTTCTCTGTTACCGTCGAATTCACACCAGTCTCCGCAAGATTCCAGACCAACCGGCGAAACAACCTCAACTTCAATCCACATCAATGACTACCTGCTGGCTCGATGACCCTCGCCAGCCGACCCCTTCACACCGGGCTTGAACGAACCGAACCACAAGCCGCCACGTTTTGCTCGCTCTCCCATTGTCTGAGCTTGCTGTGTCTGAGCTTGCTGTGTCTGAGCTTGCTGTGTCTGAGCTTGCTGTGTCGGAGCTTGCTCCCGCCACAACCCGGGAAACAACCCATCGCCCAATGTCAAACCCGGGTTGCACTGAGTTCTGGGTTGCACTGAGTTCTGGGTTGCACTGAGTTTCGGGTTGCACTGAGTTTCGGGTTGCACTGAGTGGCTGGAAAACACGAGGTGGAAAACCTGGGCCAGCCGATCGGTTGTGGCTGCTGCCGCAAGTTCAGACCGCAGTTTTCGGACCGCGGTTAGACCGCGCCAGCCATGTCGGGCAGATTGACCGCCCGGTTCATGATAATCGTCTGTCTGCGATCCGGACCCACCGAAACGAATTCGATTCGGCCGCCGATCAACTGTTCAATTCGTCGGCAGTACCTTCTCGCATTTTCCGGAAGGTCCGCCCACTCGGTGACGCCTGTGATCTCGGTCTGCCAACCAGGCAAGGTTTCATACACGGGCCGAACCTGACGCAGCACATCCGCTTGCGAGGGGAACCCTTGCAGCAACTTGCCCTGGTACTCATAGCCGACACAAATCTGCAACTCGTCCAACTCGCTGAGAACATCGAGCATCATCAGGGCGATGCTGTCCGCACCGCTCAACCGACGAGTATAACGGACCGCGAAGGCGTCAAACCACCCGCAGCGGCGGGGCCGGCCGGTTGTCGTGCCAAACTCCTTGCCCTTGATTCGGATGCGGTTTCCCAGTTCGTTGTCCAATTCCGTCGGAAACGGACCGCCGCCGACCCGGGTGCTGTAGGCTTTTGCGACACCAATCACGTTACCGACCCATTTGGCCGCCACCCCTGACCCGGCCGAAATGCCCACCCCCGAACTGTTGCTGCTGGTGACAAAGGGGAACGTTCCATGGTCAATATCCAGCAAACTGCCCTGCGCTCCCTCGAACAGAACTTTGCTGCCAGCCTCAACGGCATCCAGCAGCAAACTGGTGGTGTCGGTCACATAAGGCCGCAACCGCTCGGCGTACGCCAGCGACTCACGGATGATCGTCGCCGTGTCCAGTTGCACGGCATTGCCACCGGGCATCGCCTGCAAAACGGCCTGCTTCACCGCGGCGATCCGTTGCAATTGCTCCGGGAAATCCTCGCGCAGCATATCACCCAATCTTACGGCGTGGCTCCGCCCCACTTTATCCCGATAACAGGGACCAATTCCGCGGAGTGTCGTGCCGATGTTGTCTTCGCCTGGACTGGCGGAGTGCCACAACTGGTCCTCCAGCAAATGCCAAGGCATGACGACATGTGCCCGGTCGCTCAGCAGCAACCGGCCGGCGAGTTGAATGTTTCGCTCTAACAGCGAATCAATTTCGCGGAGAATCGTCTGTGGATGGATCACAACTCCGGGAGCTACGATGTTGGTCACGCCGGCATGAATAATTCCGCTGGGGATGTGGTGCAGCTTGTAGACTTGATCACCCACGACGACCGTGTGCCCGGCGTTGGCACCGCCCTGGTACCGCACCACGAAATCCTGTCCTTCGGTGAGCAAATCGACGAGTTTGCCTTTGGCTTCATCACCCCACTGCAAACCGATAATGGAAATTCCAGGCACGGACCAAACTCCTCAAAAAATGCGTCCCCGCAGCCATCTCGGGACTTGCGGCCATCTCGGGACTTGCGGGCATCCCAGGACTTGCGGGCAAACCCGAGATTTTAGACCAGTTTATGCTGACGTTGTAGGCCCGAATTCAAGACGGCCAGGACGCTTTGTCAAATCCCGCTCGGGAAACCATAATGTCAGCTGCCGATTTCACGCACCCCGAGGCTTTCCCGTGTTTCTCAGCTCCTTGCGCTCCCTGACGCTCCTTCTGGCGACCATTTTAGCACTGCCCTGCATCGCTGCCGGCGAGGATGGAGCCACCCTGAAAGGTCGGGTCGTTTCCCCGGCCCGCTTTGCCGAACAGCTCAAACCGGACGAAATCGAGATCCAACTGGTGGAGCAGGTGCAAACCGAAGACCCGCCAATTCCGGAAAACTGGAGCCAGTTGACATTGGAAGAACAGGATAAGTGGCTGGCTGAGTTTGAGGTTTCAGAGGCTGGCAAGAAATATATTGCCGAACAGGAATCGCGAATTGCCGCCGCCCGCAAATTCAATCTTAAAGTCGAACCCGATGGCAAGTTCGTGCTCTATGACATCCCCCCTGCCGTCTACGCTCTCTCGGGCCGAGTCGAAAAAAATTTCGGGGGCCGAAGCTACGTGTGCGAGGTCTATGGCCAACTGGAAGTTCTCGCCGAGGCGCAAGAAGTTCTCCTCGGCGACCTCGAGATTGCCGTCTCGCCCATTTTCAAGGCGGGTGATCCCGTACCCCAACTCGAAATTGAAACCTTGACCGGAGGAAAGCTGCCGCTTGATTCCTTCAAGGGGAAATTCCTGCTGATTAACTTCTGGTCCGTGAGCAGTCCGCCGGCGATCAACTTCCAAAAGAATCTGCAGAAGATCGTCAGCGAACTACCTGCCGATCCACCAGTCGAATTGCTCGGCCTCTCGATTGATGCGGAAGCCAAACCGGTCGAGGAATTTCTCCAAGCCAACGGGCGAGTTGGACAAGTGGCCGTGCTCGGAGGCTGGAGTCACCCGGCGATCAGCGAATTCGGATTGCACGGCGTCCCGGCACTCTGGCTGGTCGATCGCGAGGGAAAGTTTCTGGCAACGGACAGTGACCTGGGCACCGCTCTCCGGGACAGTGGGCTCTCGCTCGCTGAAATCATCCAGGCGAAACTGCAAGGCAAGCCGCTTCCAACTCGCTCCGATAAGCAGGGCGAGGACGAAGACCAGCGGTAGCCTCTGCTGCTTGATTCGGCCACACACTTACAGCAAAGCCTCCTTGCTTCCCCGGCCTTCTCAATGAATTTTGAGCGCGGAGCCCTCCGGGAGCACTCTGCCTCAGGCCGCGCTTTCGACTGCACCCCCTTGGGATTCAGCCCCCGCGAGACTCTGCCCAGTTCAGGGGCCGGGGCGTTTTTTTCGGGTCGGCGGGAACGATTGGAGCGGGCACAGTCGGGGCAGAAACTAGCCCACCGGGAATGATCGCGAATTCCAAACGGGCCCCTCGTCCCTCCCCCATCCAGTTTGGGCGCGGCAAGCTGTAACGATTCTCTCGGTTGTAAAGCCAAGCGGCCTGGCAAATCCGGCACGACTGCTCCCGTCGCTTAACGAGGAAGATCCGCGCCAGTCGATACCATTGGTGAATCCGGCCGGGTTCGTCTCCACTCATGCTAGCGGCCAACCCACCCTTCGAATTGGCGAACGAATCCGCGATGAACCGCCTCTGGCAAATCTCGCTTCCGCTTTCCTGTTGCCTGCTCGGAGCAGCACTCTGGACGGCCATGCTCCGCGATTCCGGCAACCAGCCGGACGTGAGGGAAGCGATGGCGACTGCCCAGCACTTGCGCTCCATCCGGGAACGGCTCGCGGCTCCGCGTTTCGACGACGACTCCTCGCTCGTCAGTGCAGGTCCGGTTGGTGCGCAAGGCGCCGCTCAGGTCTGGCGAGCCGAATCTGCTCCGCCAGAACACTCGCCCCTGGATTTTGCAAAGCGTCTGGAGAACCGCACCGCACGAGATCCCGGTAGCACAATGGCTCCAACGCCGGCCGAACTGCCGATGATCGCAACTACCTCGGCAGATGATTCCGCGGCCCGCGTATCGATTGTCCGTTGGTCAGGAGCCATGGCGGTCGAGCCTGCATCCCAGCCCGAGTTGCCTGCATCCCGGCCCGAGTTGATCGCGCGGCTGAGTCCCCAGGAACAGCAAATTTCCGGGGCCCACCTGCACTACGGAAAGATTCTCGCCCGCAAGGGAGCGACATCCTCTGCGCGGGGCGAATTCCTCAATGCCCTGACCGTCATCGCTCAGAGCCGAGACCTGCACCTTGGCGACAAGTCCTGTCTGACCGCGCTGCAGCGCGCCATACGCACACTCGACGAGGCCGACGACTTTCACGCCGACCGGTCCGGCTCTGGGCTGGATACGGATGTCGCGACCATTTCCGAGGGGCACATCTCTCGCGTGCTCAACCCCGAGCAAGCGAAACGGATGACCCCGACTGAGGCGATCGCGGCGTACCAAGCCAGCGCCCGCGAGGACATCGAGCGCGCGTGCGGGCGACACAATCCTTGCGCCTCCGAGGTTCTGTTTGCACTCGGCCGACTGCATGCCCTGCTCGGTCAAGCCGACCCGGGCCAACAGCCGCGAGAAGAAACCAAGTCGATCACTTTTCATCAAGCCGCGCTCACCGCCGACCCCAACAACTTTGCCAGCGCCAACGAACTCGGGGTCCTGCTGGCGCGAAAGGGCCAATGGGCCCAGGCGCGCGAACTCCTGCTGCGCAGCGTCTCGCTCGGACCGAGGCCGGAAACTTGGTCCAATCTGGCGACGCTCCATCGGCGACTGGGAGAAAACGACTTGGCCCAACTGGCGACTCGCGAAGCCGAACTACTCGCCGCTGGCTCAGTGGCCGCCAATCCGCCGATGGTCCGCCTCGTTCCACCGGCTGAATTCGAAGCGGTTCCCGATACCCAAGACGCAGGTCCTCCCAATCAGACCGCTCAGCAACCAGCGTCGCCCTCGACGAATCAGTGGCGCTAGTAGCGCTGCGTTTAACCGAAGCATCTGCCATGCAAACTTCCCACCTGCAAACTTCACACCTGCAAACTTCCCAGCAAGCCGCGCTGTCAGCCTCCTCACCGAAGCAACTCCGCCATCGTTTGGGCCTGCGGCTCGTCGGACTCGCCTTTCACGCCTTGACCCTGTCGGGTTTCGTCGCGGCCGGAGGAGTGATCGCGTTCGCTTTGCAATCCAGACACTCCACAGTCCCGACGGCTCCCCAAGTCGAGAGGCTCGACCCGGCTGCGCATCCCGCACTCCAGAACTCATTCCATTCGACTGTTCACCTTCCGGCTGAGCAGTCGCGGGCAGATGACCAGATACCAGTTTGGCCGAATTTTGTAGCGTTAGCAGAGCCAGCCAAATTCGACTCCGCCGTTGTGCCCTGCCAGCAGCTGGAGATCGCTCCGCGAGAGGCTTCGCAAAACCCTGATGGCATGTTCGGTTGGAACGCCAGCCAGACGCAAACGGGCAGCCAGCCGGTCTCGTTCTCCCCTTCGCTGGACGGCGTTCCTTGCGAAGACAGCTCCTGCGGGCCGATGGGAGTTCACGAATTCCAAACGGAGCGCTGGATGCTGGGGGTCGATCAGCAGTCCGCCCGCAAGCTGCATCGTGAGCCGGGTTGGTCCGATCAGAAGCTCGTGCCGTGGGAGTCATTTGGATATGGCGAATACATCGGGCCTTTTCGGGCACCCCACGTGGCCGAGTATCGCCTGCGGATCCGCGACCAGATCGACTTTACCTACACACTGACCCGCGAACACCTCAGCCAGCCGTATCAGGTTTATGCTGGCGATACGCTGCAATTGTTTTCCGGTGCGGATGCGTCGCTCAATCAAAAAGACATTGTCGTGCTTTCGGACGGGACCATTTCGCTCCCTCTGGTTGGCCGAGTTCGGGCATCCGGCAAGACCGTGGAGCAACTCGGCACGGAGCTGGACAAATTGTATTCCCGATATGTCAAGACGCCGGCCATGATCGTGCAGGTTACCAAGGGCGATACGCCGGCCAATGATCTGATTAACGCCGTGGTTGCCCGCGTGGGCTTGGGTGGCCAGCAATTCAATGTGGAGATTGCTCCTGATGGAACGGTCGCCCTGCCGCTGATCGGACAGGTGCCGGCCATTGGCCTCACGCTGCGGGAGTTGGCTCGCGAAGTCAACGCCCGTTACGCCACTTCGATCCGTGGACTGAACGTTACCCCGGTGCTGAGAAACCGGGCTCCGCGCAGCGTCTTCGTTCTCGGGGAAGTTGTTCGCCCCGGAAGGATTCAAATCGAGGGCCCCACGACAGTCATGCAGGCGATCAGCATGGCTGAGGGATGGCGACGGGGTTCCAACCTCAGGCAGATTGTCGTCTTTCGCCGCGACCAAGACTGGCGACTGATGGCGACGCGGATTGACCTGCAGGGTGCCCTGCTGGGAAAAAGCCCCTACCCTGCCGACGAAATCTGGCTGCGGGATTCCGACATTGTGCTGGTGCCAAAGACGCCGATCCTTCGCGCCTCGGAGGCTGTCGACCTGTACATGAGCCGGACCCTGTATGCGATTTTCCCGCAACAGGGAGTGGTCTTCAATTTCGACAACTTTCAGACGTTCTGAGCGGCCGGTTTACTGCTTGGGAGTCGGCAGCAAAACCAAGGCATTTTCCGCGAGGCTGACCTCGCCTTCCTTGCCGTTGATCCGATATCGGACCCGCAGCTGCTTGGGAACCCCAGGCGCCGGATCGCCGCCAAAGCTCTGGTTGTAGTTGGGCGAGGGAAGGCTGACCCAAGGTAACTTCCCTGTCAGCTTCCGCAGTACGTCGGTAACATCCTGCCAGTTATCCCCGGCGCCGTACTTGGCTTCGAGAATCTCCAGTTCCACCGCCTTTGCTCCAAAGACCCGCTTCAGCCTTTCCAGGTCGAGCTCTTGCCCGCCCAGCTTTTGGGCTATCGTGGCCGCAGTTTCCATCGCCTCGGCGTTGACTTCGCCGGTTTCAGCCAATTCCGTGGCGAGGAGAAACGCCTCGGGGCTGGGGTGGATTCTCAGCACATCGAGCACCAGCTTGCGATCGCCCGGTTGCTTAAACAACTCCAGCGATTGCCGGCACATTTTTACCCGCTCCGCTTCGGGCATGGCAAATCGTCGAGCCAGTGCGATGTAGCCCTTCAATGCCCGGAGGCGATACTGGTTTGAGGGACCTGTGCGAGCATAATCCAGCAAAGCCTCGGCGTCGGCCAAGTTGCTCCACTTGCCGAGAACTTTGCTGCCGGCGTCCTGAAGCACGTTTAAATCGCCTTTGGCCAGGCGAATGATCGCATCCAGCGACTTGCGGCCGCCGACTTCACCCAGTGTTTCGATCAGCAGAACCTGCGTCGCCTCGGGGGCCCGGGCGACTGCTCCCGCCAGGAGTTCCGCACACTCATCGGGCTGGGGCATCCGCACTGCGGCCGTTCGCAGCGCTTGTCGGGCCGCAGCCAATTCTTCCGCATCCGCATTCGCAGCAGAAGCCCGCTCCACCAGAAGTGACAGGTCCTTCAGTTCCACGGTCTCGCCCAAGGCCAAGAGCGCCGCGCGACGCAAGTCCCGGTCTCGACTGTCGAGAATTCGCTGCAGATCCGCCGTCGCCGGAATGCGTCGCGAACCAGCCAGCTCAACCAATAGCTTGAGTTGTTCCCCGCCCGCAGTTCCCAGCAATTGTCCAATCTTCTGGTTGACGCCTTCTCCCGGAATTTCAGCCAGCGCTTGTTTGGCCGCTGTGGCAATTTCAGGATCCTTTTCTCCGGCTGCTTTCAAGAGCGAGTCGAGCACACTGACATTGCCCAGCCTGCCCAAGGCATTCAGCGCCGACAAACGCACGGGCTTGGCCCCTTCTGCGGCGGCCTCGGTCAACGGCGACAGGTCAGCTGGCTGGTTGGCAGTCGCCAGTGAAGCGAGGCGGTCAGCCATGGCCAGGAGAACCAGACCAGCCCGATCGGGCTGAGCCTTTCGGATCGCCTGAGAGAGCACGGTTTGCACCTCGTTTCCAGAGGCGACCCGGGCCAGAGTCAATCCGAGTCGGAAGGTGTCTTCGTCAGCTGAATTCAAACACTCGGCGAGAATCGGGCCGCCCTGCGTTCCGCTGAGTGCAAACAACCCGCGCGTTGCCTCAAGCTGACGCTGTTTCGGAACATCCGCCTGCCGAACCAATTGGTACAGTTCCGCCGCGGCGGGGTTGTTTCCGGCCCTCATCAGTCTTTCCGCGCAGACGACCGCAGCCTGAGCGTACTCGGCTCGCGTCTTCGATTCGACTTGCGCAGCGATTCCGGCTTTCAAAGCGTCCGCCGCCGCGGCATTGCCGATCTCTCCCAGAGCTGCAATCGCAGCGGCGGCCACGTCGGAATCGCTCGCTTTGCATCGTGCGACCAAGAGCGGCACGGCGTCGCTATCCCGCAGCACGCCCAATGAGTTAAGCACGCCAATCAGGGTCCGCCCTTCCAGTTTTCCTGCGGCCTCTCGCAGGGCTGCCTTGGACGCCGAGCCCGGGATCGCTTCGAGTGCGATCCGTGACCAGGAGGACAACTCGGGGTCGGCGAGCAGTTTGGCCAGTTCCGAGACCGCGGCTTCCGAGCCGTATACGGCCAACCGTTTGCAGGTGATCGCCTTTTCGCCCTTGGGGGCCTCAGACCGCAGTACGGCCAAGAGTTCCTGCTCGGACTGCTGGGCCCAGAGAACCGTGGAGGGGCCAATCAGGGCGAACGCGATACAACAGATCAAGCTCAAGTTTTTGTTCAGTGATTTCATTGGACCAGCCTTATCCAGCAATCGTGTCGATTCAGTTCTTGGGGACGGGAGCGAAACTGCGGGGCGCGGACTACAGCCTCCAAGGTTCCCGAAGCGCTTCTGAGCGCAGTCGATTCGCCGCTTCATCGCCAATGAATTCCAGCTTATTCACATCCAGTTTGACGGTCCTGCCGAGGAAGAGCGCGATGTTTGCCGCATGGCAGGCGATGTGGGCTCTCGCAGCCGCCACCGCATTTCCCTTGGGCAATCCGCGACTCTTCACGCAATCCAGAAAATCGCGAACATGGAAGGTCGCAGGGTAGCCGCCGATTTCCTCAACCTTGCGACCAGCCAGCAGCTCGGGTGAACTGAGCACCAGCTTGCCACTGTCGCCCGCCTCGACCCAGCCATCCTCGCCTTCGAAGCGAACGGGACACGACCCCAGCGGAATCCAATCCTTCTCCCGCAGAATCAATTCCACACCATTTTCGTACTTGGCAACCAGGTAGCCGTCGACCGGAGCGTTGTATTCAACTGGCGGAGGACAATCGCCCACTGCCCACTGGCAGAGATCAACGCAATGGCTGCCCCATTCCAGGACGCCACCCCCGACCAACCCGCCCCCTTTTTCAAAATTAAAGCCATCGAGTTGCTGCTGGTTGAACGGACGCCAGGCAGCCGGGCCCAAATACAAATCCCAATCGACCACTTTGGGGTCCGGTTCGGGCTGGGGCGGCAACCAACCGCTCATCATCGCCTGCATCCCGGCAGGATGTGCGAAAACTTTTTTCATCTTCCCCAACCGCCCGGTGCGCGCCAGTTCGCAGGCAAAAGCGAAATGCGGCAGATTGCGCCGCTGGGTGCCGGCTTGAAAGACGCGTCCGGTCCGCTCCATCGTCTCAGCCAGTATCAGGCTCTGAGCGATATTCTTCGTGCAGGGCTTTTCGCAGTAAATATCCTTCCCCGCCTTGGCGGCGTACATCGAAGCCGTCGCATGCCAGTTGGGTCCGGTGGCAATCAGCACGGCGTCAATGTCCTGCCGGTCGAGCAACTCGCGGAAGTCCCGAATCATGGCACACTGGTCGTTGCCATAATGCGTATCGACCATTTTCTTGATCGTCGTCCGGCGAGCTTCCTTGACGTCACAAACGGCGACGAACTGGACATCCTTTTGTTCGAGGAAACAACCAAGGTCGTATTGCCCGCGACCACCGATCCCGATTCCGCCGACGACAATCCGTTCACTGGGCGCGACATGTCCATCGCGACCGAGAGCCGAGCTGGGAATAATCGTCGGCGCCAGAGCCAAGGCCCCCGCCGCACCAGCTGCTGTCTTCAAAAAACGCCGACGTCCAACAGATTTTGCTTTCGGTTTCATCGCTTCGCGCTCCTCGGGGCTGATTACCAGCGGCCAACCTTTTGTCAGGCGTTATTAGAACATGCCGACGCGCGAATTCACAGCAACTGGAAATGGGGAATGTCTAATGGGGAATCTAGGCACCACTTTTGGGTGCTGCTGGGCTGTTCCCTGATCCCAGTCGTCCCGCGAGGGCCGCCGATCCCAAACTTCCCACTGCAAGACCAGCAAACATCCACCCTGCCCTTTACTCATTCGCTGAATACAAAAACAAGCGGCTAACCAATCCGCCCGACATCTGCGCGGGCTGGTAATCGGTGTGCACTCGCACAACGAACGTATTCTTCTCGCCTCCGCGCAGCGCCTTGGTCACATCCAGATCGAGCGTGTAGGGGCGAATAGAGGCCTCCTGACAGGGCCGGAATCCGACAAACTTGCCGTTGCCCCAAACCCATTCTTCGGTCTCAACTGCCAGACCGTGCAACCTGAACTTTTGCCCCTCAGCCAGCGATGGGACATCGACCTGTATCTGGTACTACATGACCCCGAGGTAGGGAAAACGTTGCTCGTCGAGATGCTTGCCTGGCTCGCCTTGAGCAATGAAGGGAACTGTGGTCTTCAACGGCTGCCAATCCGCAAGGCCGTGCCAGTGCTCGAGGAACCAGCGATCAAACCGTTCGTCGTCGCGCGGGTCGAGCGAAAACCGTGCCGGCTCCGGCAGGACTGCGATGAGCTTCCCCTTCGCACCACCGGTCAACTCGGCCAACTGGGCATACGCGACCCGCCGATGGCCGCTCCCCCCAATTGGCCCGCGATCGCTTGCCCAATGGGCACAGCGTGGGACTTGCTTGCGGGGCGAGCTCGGATCGAGCCCGCCTGCGCGACTTGGAGAACGGCCACCCGGCTCCTCCGGTCTGTGGTGCGAGCTGGGGAGCCTACTCTCAGGATCCGCCGAAGATCTGCTTGATCTTGTGGATCGTCACGGCGCGGCCTGCCCGACCAATCGAGGTCGTCAACGGAATGTGCTTGGGGCACACGGCGACGCAATTCTGAGCGTTGCCGCAGACCTGAATTCCTCCCGGGCCAGCGAGAGCATCAAGACGGTCGCCAGCCATCATCTTTCCAGTCGGGTGGGCGTTAAACAGCACTGCCTGGCTAATCGCCTGCGGTCCGAGGAATTCGGTGTCATAAGCCTCGCCGCAGCGCTGCTTGTACTCGGCATCCGACTCGTTCGGCTTCCGCTCCAGTTCGACCTTGAGAAACTGAGGGCAGGCTTCCAGGCAGCAGCCGCAGGTCATGCACTCGCTCAGGGGATAAGCGGTTTCCTGTTCGCCGCGGGATTGCCGCGGGCCTGCGCCCATGTCGGCATAGCCATCGACCGGGACCCAGGCTTTGACCCGCTGAAGATTGCGAAACATCCGCGAACGGTCGACAACCAAGTCGCGAACGACGGGGAACTTGCTCATCGGCTGCAGCGTAATCTCGCGCGGATTGTCCTCCAGCAAGCGGTCAACCAGGGCCGAGCAGCTCTGCCGCACACGCCCATTGATCACCATCGTGCAGGAGCCGCAGACTTCCTCGAGGCAGCCGCAATCCCAGGCGACAGGCGTCGTTTCCTTGCCAGTCGAGGTTCGCGACATGGTCGCGATCTTCTGCAGCACGCTAATCACGTTCATGTCCGGTTCGTATTCCACATTGAACGTTTGCCAGTAAGGCGCGGCGCCGGGTGCGTCTTGACGCTGCACGCGAACCTGAAAGCTCTTCACCGAATGTCCGTAGGCGTCTTTGATCATGGCTGATTAAGGGGTAGACCAGTGGTCGGAAAAGGAACCGGGAAACACTCACACACAGCGGGCAAGAGGTCAGACGCGAGCGGGCTGAGCCGACGATTTGGCCAGCCGCTCTTTCCAGACCTTCTCGATCATGTCCGCGCCGACCAGACCATACAGCCGCGGGCGGGGCGGAACGCTCGAGGTGTCAACGTCTTCGTAAGTGATCTGGGGGTGATTGCCGTCGTAACTGCAAACGGTGGACTTGAGCCACTTGCGGTTGTTCTCCTCGAAGCGATCGCACCATTGCTCGGCCTCGGCACGCTGTCCGGCCGGGTCAGTCGCTGAGAGTGAGGGCATGGAAAAGTCCGGCTTGTAGTGGGCACCACGGCATTCGTCCCGCTGCAGGGCGCCTTTGACGATGGCCTTGGCCAGCGGGAACATGTCAAGCAAGGCCTTGGTGAACATCACATTCTGGTTGGTCCACTGGCCGGTGTCCGAGAGCCCGCAGCTGCGAGCCCGATCGTGCAGTTCGGAAACTTTCTCGTAAGCCGCCTTCAACTGATCATTGCGGCGGACCACCGTGGCGGCCTTGGTCATGACATCGCCCAACTCGCGATGAATCAGATAGGGGTTCTCGCTTCCGCCCGTCCGCTGCAACAGGGAGTTGTGGCGTTCCTGGTGCTCGCGGGCCGCGTCGGCCAGCAAAGCTGTCTGTTCAGCGGCCGTCCCCTTCTGGCTGTTCAATTTGTTTTGCAGGCAGGGACCGAGGAACAGTCCGCTGAAAATGCAGCTGAGCAGCGAGTTGGCTCCGAGCCGGTTGGCGCCGTGGTAGTGGTAATCGCATTCCCCGATGGCGTAGAGGTTTTCAACGCTGGTTTGCTGATAGCGGGGGCTGCCGGCCTGCAGACCGCCATCGCCGTTCGCTTCGTAGTCTGCCCAAAGTCCACCCATCGAGTAGTGAACCGCCGGGAAAATCTTCATCGGGTTGGTTCGCGGGTCGACCCCTTGGAACTTTTCATAGATGTCGAGAATGCCGCCCAGCTTGCGATCCAACTCGGCCTTGGAAATGTGCGTCAGGTCGAGGTACACGCAAAGCCGATCTTTTTCGACGCTCAGGCCTTCGTTCACGCAGATGTCAAAAATCTCTCGGGTGGCGATGTCCCGCGGGACCAAATTCCCGTACTTGGGATACCGCTCCTCGAGGAAGTAATACCGTTCGGCATCTGGAATCGACTTTGGTGGACGCGTGTCCTGAGGCGTTCGTGGAACCCAGACGCGGCCCCCTTCACCCCGGGCCGATTCACTCATCAGCCGCAGTTTGTCGGCTCCCGGAATCGCCGTGGGGTGAACCTGAATGAACTCTGGGTTCCCGTACTTGGCCCCAGCTTGGAAGCAGCGGCTCGCCGCGCTGCCGGTACACATCATCGACATGGTGCTGCGGCCATAAATCAAGCCCGGTCCACCCGTGGCGATGACCACGGCATCGCCGGCGAACGAGCGGATTTCCATCGTCGCGAGATTCTGGGCGACCGCTCCCCGGCAGGCGCCATTCCCGTCCAGAACGGGCCCGAGGAAATCCCAGTATTCGTACTTGTTCACCAACCCAGCCGACTCCCAGCGTCGAACCTGCTCGTCGAGTGCATACAGAAGTTGCTGGCCGGTCGTGGCACCGGCAAAAGCCGTCCGCTTGTACAGCGTCCCGCCGAACCGGCGGCGGTCGATGTAGCCCTCCTCAGTGCGATTGAATGGAACGCCCAGCCGATCCATCAGTTCAATCACCTTGGGGGCCCAATAGGCCATTTCCTTGACGGGCGGCTGGTGCTGAAGAAAGTCGCCGCCGTAGACCGTGTCATCGAGGTGCAACCATTCTGAATCGCCCAATTGCCGCGTCTGGTCATTGCAGCTGTTGATTCCGCCCTGTGCACACACGCTGTGCGAACGCTTCACCGGGACGAGACTGATCAAATCGACCGGAATCCCCAGTTCGCACAATTTCATCGTGCAGGCCAATCCGGCCAATCCGCCACCAACCACCACGACTTTTCGTTTGCTCATACCTATGCTTGCATTACTGGTGTTGAAATTTCGGCAAGTCCCACAAACCCCTTAGCCCCGCGCTTCCGGCAGCCCGGAGATCATTTGCCGCCTGCTCCGCTCTTCCGCAGCGGTTGGGACAGTTTGTGCTCGTCGGCATAAATCGAGCCGTCTTTCGACCGTTGCTCGTACATTTCAATTTCCCGCTTCTTGGCC
>Ga0315904_10005864_pt1 | contig 16935 bp, 17 predicted proteins | sample LakEriMetagenome_6_FD_203529 | JGI IMG/M metagenome (GOLD analysis project Ga0315904, IMG submission 203529) | Freshwater fungal communities from buoy surface, Lake Erie, Ohio, United States - Buoy 12 MA120 | ecosystem: Environmental > Aquatic > Freshwater > Lake | place: USA: Lake Erie, Ohio...
GCCAAGGTCTTGCCGGAAGGCTGGTTTGCGGATGAATTGATCCCCGCACCCGCGTCTGGCGGCACTGACACCGATATCCTGCTCGAAAACGGCTTCCGGCTGCTCAAGGAGGACGGCGGCGGGCTGCTGCTAGAGGCGGCGGTCGCGGGCGTCAGTGGCATCGGTGCGGCTGTTGCTCCGGCCCTAACACTCGGCGCTCCTACCGCTGCGGGTGACGGCGCTTTCACGGTCGCGGGCATTACCGGCACTGCGGAAGCTGTCGCTCCGAACCTGACGCTTGATGCACCTGTCGTATCGGCTTCCGGTGCCTATGCGGTTGATGCTGTCACCGGCACGGGCGATGCTGTTGCGCCTGCCCTGACGCTCGACGCGCCTATCGCAGCGGGCGACGGTGCATATACGGTTGCCGGTGTCACTGGCACCGCCGAGGCTACCGCACCTGCGATCACACTCGACACTCCGGTCGCAGCCGCGTCTGGCGAGTTTGTCGTTTCCGGTGTCACCGGCACAGGCGCGGCGGTAGCGCCGAACCTGACGCTTGACGCGCCGACCGCATCAGCCTCGGGCACGTTTGGCGCTGCCGTTACCGGCACTGCCGAAGCCATCGCTCCGGCTCTGACGCTCGACGCTCCGGTGGCCTCGGCCGCAGGGGACTATTCCGTCGATCCTGTCACCGGCACAGGCGCGGCGGTTGCGCCGAACCTGACCCTCGACAATCCGGCGGCGGCAGCGTCTGGCGAGTTCGTCGTCTCTGGCGTTACAGGCACCGGCAGCGCAGTTGCGCCGAACCTCACGCTCGACGCGCCTGTTGCCAGCGCAAGTGGTGCTTTTGTCGCAGCGGGCGTCACCGGCACCGCCGAGGCCACGGCCCCCGCGCTGACGCTATCCGCCACGGCTGACGGCGCGGCAGCACATATCGCGCCGGTCAGCGGCACGGCTGCTGCTGTCGCCCCTGCCCTGACACTCGACGCTCCGGTTGCATCCGCGTCCGGTGAGTATGTCGTCGCTGGCGTCACTGGCACTGGTGCAGCCGTTGCCCCCGCGCTGTCTCTATCGCAGCCGGTCGCAGCGGGCGACGGTGCATATGCGGCCCAGCCTGTCGATGGTTCCGGCGCGGCGGTCGCTCCTGCCTTGACGCTGGTCGCAACGGCAAACGCGCTTGGCAGCTATAGCGATTTTGTCGTCTTCGCTCCGAGCCTCACCTTCACTGTCGAACCTGAGCAGACCGTCATGAGTGTCGAACCTGAGCAGACCGTTTTCATCGTCACAAAAGAGGCCGCTTGAGCGATCGGCTCGGAAAAGGTATGCGTGTTTTGAAATAAGGGCGACGATCATGAGTTTCACATTCACCGCACCGACAAAAGATCCGAGCGCCGTGCTGCGTTACGGGATGAATTGGACGCCTTGGCTCAACGCCGGCGAAACGATTCAAGCCGGCCCTACGGTGGTTTCCAACAAGCCAGATATTCTGGTGGTTGATCAACTAGCATTAGAATCCAGCGTTGTCTCATGGCGCGCTGCTGGTGGGCTGAATAACAAGGAATATTTGGTTACGGTGACAGTCGTTACCAACCAAGGTCGGACGGATCAGCGCACGGTGAAAATCCCCGTCACGAATCGTTGACACTCAGCCCTGCCATGCGGTAAGTGTTACTGGGAAATCAACCGAAGGAAAACCCATGCACATTCGTAAGCACATGCTTCTGACGACCGCTCTCTGTGCCATCGCTTTTGAGAACAAGGCCGGTTGGAAGACCGACGCGTCCGGTAACATCGAAGTCGATGGGTCGGGCAATCCGATTCTGCTCGACGACAATGGTAAGGAAACGGCTGTCGGCAGCGGCTACATCCAGCGCATTAACAGCGAGAGTGCGGCGCACCGGCGTGAGGCCAAGGAAGCCAAGGACAAACTGGCGAAGTTCGGTGATCTCGACCCTGATGCAGCCCGTACCGCGATCGAGAAGACCAAGGATATTAACTTCGACGACTTGGTAAACAAGGGTGAGGTCGATAAGATCAAGACGGCGGTCACTTCGCAGTTCGAGCAGCTGCTTGCCGAACGTGATGCGAAGCTGACCGCCGCAGAAGCCCGCGCCAACGACCTGATGCGGAAGAACGCTTTCAGCACGTCCAAGTTTCTTAACGAGCGTCTGGCTGTGCCGCGTGACTTTGTCGAAGCTGCGTTCCAGAACAACTTCAAGATCGAAGACGGTCAACTTGTGCCGGTCAAGTCGAACGGTGACACTGTCTACAACAGCCGGGGCGAAGTCGCATCGGTCGACGAAGCGTTCGAGATGTTTATCAGCGAGCGCACCGACAAGGACAAGCTGCTTCTGGCACCGACGCAGGGCGGCACAGGTTCCGGTGGCGCTGGTGGTAATCGCGGCGGTAGCAACCTGATGAAGCGCGCCGAGTTCGACAACCTCAACCAGAACGACAAGGCGATCATCGGCCAGAAGGTCGCGAAGGGTGAAATGCGGATCGTCGACTAGCAGTGACGCGGTGTGGCGCAGATGGTAGCGCGCTCGACTCATAATCGAGAGGTCGTCGGTTCAACTCCGACCACCGCAACCAAATCCTCGCGTGTCTTGGGGCTGCGCGAGTTGATCCAATGCACCGGATGGGACTCGTCACCCACTCCGGTGCATTGTTGTTTGACAGGTGGTAAAGTCGAATATATGGTGCGCTTCAGTGGCAGATCGAGATGATCGCACTCCGAGCCGCAGTTCGAGATGAACGGGCCTCAAACCCCACATCTTTAACCACGAGGTTCACCATGTCCAACATGAAGCAGATTCTGCTCGCGCGCACCGCACCGATGATCGGTCACATGCCCGCGTATAACAACACCCTCACCGCGATCGTCGGTGACATCTACACGGCGATGGACGTCGTGTCGCGCGAACTGGTGGGTTACATCCCGTCCGTCATGCGTGCGCCCGGTGTCGAAGCGGCTGCTGTCGGCCAGACCGTCCAGTATCCCATCGCACCCCCGCAGACCCTGACCGACATCGTTCCGAGCATGACTCCCCCGAGCGGCAACAACAACACGTTCGCCGTTGGCACCATGACCATTACCGATTCGAAGGCCGCGAAGTTCAACTTCACCGGCGAAGAACAGCGGTCGCTCAATGCGGGTTCGGGGCCGAACTACCAGTCGGCTCAGGCGATGATCATCGCGCAGGGTCTTCGTACCCTCACCAACGCGGTCGAGGGTACTCTTGCCACCGTCGCTCGTGGCGGCGCTTCGCGTGCTGTTGGCACCGCCGGCACCACTCCGTTCGGTACGACCGTTGATCACCTCAATGACATCGCTTTGGTTCGCAAGATCCTCGATGACAACGGTGCGCCGGCAAGCGGTCGGTCGCTCGTGCTCGACACCTCGGCAGGTGCGAACCTGCGTTCGGTGAAGAACCTGACTCGCGTGAGCGAAGCTGGTAACGAGATGACGCTGCGTCAGGGTGAACTGATGGAAATCTTCGGCCTGTCGGCCAAGGAAACCGGTCAGCCGCGCTCGCACGTCAAGGGCACTGCCGCCAGCGCGACCACCAACGCCGCCGGTTACGCGGTGGGTTCGACCACGATCACGCTTGCTTCGGCTGGCACCGGCACCATTCTGGTAAACGACTTCATCACCTTTGCTGGTGACACGAACCGTTACCGTGTGGTCACTGGTGATACCGATGTGTCGAATGGCGGCACCGTCGTCCTCGCGGCACCGGGTCTCCGTCAGGCGATCCCAGCAGCGGCCACTGCGATCACCCTGATTGCGAACCACGCTGTCTCCGGTGTGGCCTTCTCGCAAGACGCGATCCACCTTGCCGTTCGCCCGCCGGCACGTCCGACCACGGGCGATCTGGCGATTGACGTCATGCTGGTGACCGACCCGCGCAGCGGCCTGACCTTCGAGTTCGCCGTCTATCCGGGTTACCGCATGATGTACGGTGAAATCGGCCTCGCATGGGGTGCAGCCGCCACCAAGGTCGAGCACATCGCAATGCTGATCGGCTAATCGCCGCACAAGTTGCACCGAACCTCCCCGTCACTCGAAAGGGTGGCGGGGGGGTTTTTTATGTGGTAAGGTTTGCATCTCATCAACACGAGGACATCCCATGAAGCACATCATTGTCGTCGCTCTCGCCGCCACCGGCTACATGAGCGAAACCCTGCCCACCGTCCTGATCCAGACCCCCAACGGCCCGGTTCGCATCAACGAGTCGGACTTCGACCCCGAGACGATGAAACAGGTCGATGCAGTCGAGGCACCGGTGGAGCCTGAGCCGGTTGTGATCTCCGCTTTCGACCCCGAGACCGTGGCTGCACCTGAGCAGCTTCTGGTCATGAAGTCGGGCCGCAAGTTCTTCATCACGAACACGATGGGTGTGAAGCTGGATGGCGACGCAGCAGAGATTGTCGGGATCGACCCTGAAGGCTACACGACCGAAGCAGCGGCACAGGCGGCGCTCGCTGCACTCAACGCCTAGCATCTGGCAACGACGCATGATAGAAGGGCGGTGGGCGATCCTGCCGCCCTTTTACTATGGAGTGACGAGTGGATTATTACGGCACCTTCGCCGGGTTCGGCGCTTACCACATTGCGCGCGGTCGCGACGCCGACTTCACCAGCGACGAGGTGAACATCGCGCTTCTGGTCGCGTCGGAATGGCTCGACGGATCGTTCGGCTATCGCTGGCCGGGTTACAAGGTTGGTGATCGCGCGCAGCAGACCCGCGACTGGCCGCGCAGCTGGGTGCAGGATCGAGAGGGCTATCCTGTCGACGCGAACACCGTCCCACCCGAGATCGAGCAGGCAACCTACGAAGCGGCTTTGCGGCATCTGCTCGACCCGACCGTGCTTCAATCTGACTACACCCCGAACCGCTACAAGCGTGTGGCGATCGAGGGTTCGATGAGCGTTGAATACCTGTCGCTGAGCGCACAGGCGGTGCAGGTACAGTTCCCAGTCATCGGACAGATCCTAGCGCCGCTGCTCGAAGGCAACGGTGGCGTGTCGTCGCTCAGCAGCGGCATTGTACGGGCATGAAAAAACCCCCGCGCATCGACCGAAGTGAGCGCGGGGGCTATCAGCAGCAAGTTATGGGAGGGGGGTTACTTGCTACGGATGAGAAGGACGGTTGCACCTTCGAGCGGCGTGCCGGCGAACGCAGCGGCAGTGGCAGCATCGACGTCAGCAGCGTAAAACTCGCGCTCCTGCGTGGTGTTGACAGTCTGACCCGCTTCGTTCTTCAGTTCGCTGCGGTAGCGCTTGTTGGCGCTTGCCAGCGGGCCAGTCATCTCGCGCCGGGTCTTGTTGAGCACCGCGAAATACTGACCGACTTCAAGGGTGTCGAACGGATACTTGGCCTTGCCGCCGCCGGAACGAGTGGGCTTCGAGGGCAGGGTGATTTCGATGGTGCCAGCGGCGACAACAGGTTCTGCAGCAGCGGGCTTTGTCGAATTGGTGGTCTTGGTTTTGCTCGTCACGATGTTTGTCCTTTCATGGGGTGATTCGTTGTGACAAGATGTTTGATAGCATAACTTACAGGGTGGTCAAGTTCTGATGTCGATTTACGATGATTTGCGTCAAGTGTCGAACGATCTGCACGCTGAGTTCAAGCAGGGCACCATCAGCTACGTCTCGATGGTCGTCGGTGCTGGGGCACGACCTGATCTGCCTACGTCCGCTGCGAAAGGCATGGCTGTGCCGATCAATTCGGTGGCTCGACCAGTCTCGACCAAATACGTCGACAGCACCAATGTCGTGATGACCGACAAACAGGTGAGCATCCCTAACGACGGTATTTCACCTGTGCCGCAGTTGGGCCATTTCATTCGCATCGACGGTGTCGATCACAAGATCATCATGTCGATGGCGCGGCCTGCTGCGGGCGTCCCGATCAACTGGACGGTGATCGTGAGGAAGTGACGTGACTGAGAAGCAACTAAAGGAACTGCTTGAGAAATTCGCGCCGGTCGTGCGCGAAGCGATCCTTGCTGGGCTTCGTGAAATCCGTGACGATGCGGTGCTGTCCGAGATCATCCGCATGATCGAGCGCGGCGACGAGCAGGCTGTGCTGCGTGCTCTGGGTTACAATCCGGCTGTCTTCAGCGGCTACTATGTTGCAATGCTGCAGACGTTCGAGGGTGGTGGTCTGGCGTTAATCGCCGGTCTACCCAAGTATGCTACTGACCGCGACGGAGTGAAAACCGTGATGCGTTTCAATGTGCGAGATAGAGCGGCAGAAGACTGGTTGCGTGAGCGATCCAGCGGACTTGTATCTGAGATCGGTGAAGACATTCGACAGGCTGTGCGTGCGACATTGCAGCGCGGTCAGCGCGAGGGTCGCAATCCCCGCAATGTTGCGCTTGATCTGGTTGGTCGTGTGAACCGCGAGACTGGTCGTCGTGAAGGCGGAACGGTCGGTTTGACTGCGGGTCAGATTCAGTGGGCTGAGAGCGCGCGCCAGAAGCTGCTGACGCTGGACAGCGGATACTTCGATATGGGCTTGCGCGACAAGCGGTTCGATAACATTGTCCGAAAAGCCATCGAGAGCGACCGACCCTTGTCGCCTGATGTGGTTCAAAAGCTGGTTGGGCGATACGAAGACAACGCACTCAAACATCGCGGTGAGATGATCGGTCGTACTGAGGCATTGGCTGCACTTAATCGCAGCGAATACGAAGCGACACGACAGGCACTCGCTCAGTCTGATCTGCCGTTGGCTGCTGCACATAAGATATGGGACAGTGCGGGCGACAGTCGAGTTCGTGATTCGCACCGTGAGATGGACGGGCAGCGTGTTGCTATTGATGAACCGTTTGTGTCGCCTGTGACCGGTGCTCGCATGATGCACCCACACGATATGTCGCTAGGTGCGCCACCTGCTGAAACAATTGCATGTCGTTGTCGCATTCGCTACGACATTGACTTCGGGTATGGTGTCGAATGACGAAGCAAACTCTTAGCGCTGATATTGCCGACTTTGTGCAGAAGTCCGACGCACGGATGCTGGCGGTCGTGCGCAACAGTGTGCGCGATATGGTCGAAGACATGCAGGTTCCGACCGCCAAGGGTGGCCGGATGCGTGTCGACACAGGTTTCCTGCGCGCGACAGGGCGTGCGGCAATCGGCTCAATGCCGTCCGGCCCGAACCAGAAACCTGCAGGTGCTCAGACCGGGCAATACACCGGACACTTGGACACCTACGATGGCACAGCGCTAAATGCCGTTCTGTTGAACCTGAAGCTAGGCGACACGTTCTTCTGGGGCTGGACAGCTGCATACGCGCCGGTGCGCGAGATTTACGATGGGTTCATGGACATTCCGATCCAAAACTGGCAGAACTACGTCAACGTCAATTCCGAGCGCTACAGGGGCAAATGATGCAGAACGAATCTGAGATCATAGCAGCCCTGCAGCAAGCCGTGACAGCCGCCGTAGCGGACGGCAGCATACCGACTTTGCCGGTCAAGTACCTGATGGTCGGCACGTCAGGCGGTGCAGCCTTCACGCCACCCGCAGACCAGAAGTGGCTTGAGATCGTCTGGTTGCCGAACAACCGCAATAACGATTTCCTTGGGGGAGAGAAGAATCACCGAGGTATCTTACGGCTGGTGCTCCACTGGCCCAACGACGGCGGCGGGATCTACGCCCCGGTCGCGCTGCTGTCCTCGATCAGTGCATTTTTCTGGAAAGGTCGCCTCTTGTCAGGTGTGCAGATTTATGCGACACCCGACCCAACCGGCATCATCGAACTCGATAGTGAAGTGCTGCTTCCGGTTTCGATTTTATACCAGTCGTTCGTAAAGGGGCTTTAGCCATGAAATCCATCGTCCTCGCCGCGAAGACCGCACTGGTCGCTACCGGCTTTTTCAACACCAACGCGGGCAGCAAGCTGTATGTTTGCGCCACCCCACAACCGACTACTCTCAACACAGCTGCGTATGCTGCGTTGACGTGGGTGCTGGTTGGCGGTGTTGGCTCGATCGGTGAAACCGGCGACAACACCAACATGCTGTCCTATGACACGTGGGACGACGCCGTGGTGCAGAAGGCCAAGGGTCTGACCGATGCCGGTTCACCGGAAATCGAGGTTGCACGCGATTCCAGCGATGCGGGTCAGGACATTCTGCGCACTGCCGCGCAGACCAACCTGATCTACGCCTTCAAGATTGATGGGACGGATTTGCCGAACTCTCTGCCCACCAGCAAACCGACCATTCGCTACAATCGCGGTCTGGTTGCCGGCCCGCGCGAGCCGAACGGTCGGAACGAAGATTTCGATCTTGAAATTTTTACTCTCGGCCTCGTGCAGAAGCAGATCAAGGTTGATCCGGTGGTCGGCGTCTAACAGTCAGACTACTTACCACCTTGACAGTTTGAGGGTGTCGGCGCAGATGTGTCGGCACCCTTTTCTTTTGGAGTGAACACATGGAACTGACGAACCTGAAGCCTGCCGAACGCGTGATCGACGTGGTCAGCCCGTCCAGCGGTCTCCCCATTGGTCTGCGCGTCCGGGTCATGTCGCTTGAAGACGACCGGCTCAAGCGGATCAAGCGCCAGATCACCGACGAGAGCCTGAAGCTGCAGGCGCGCGGCAAGGGTTTCAAAGCCGATGAGATCGAGCGCAATGGTCGTATGCTCATGTTTGCCGGCACGCTTGGCTGGGACTGGTACAACCCCACCGGCGAAGAAGGCGACGAGGGTTACAACCCTGACGCGCTGCCGACTTTCAACGGCGAGCAGCCTACCTACAACGAGAAGAATTTCATCGCTCTCATCAGCGAGTTGACGTGGATTTCTGACCAGATTCAGGAAGCGATCGGGGAGACCAAAAGTTTTTTCGCACCCTAGAGGCTGATCTGGTTGAAGCTATCAGCACCTACGTCCGTTACGACACGCCGTGGCGCAAATTTGAAGTCGAAGGTGGCGGGCGTGAAATGCTCACGCGGCGCGAAGCTTACCCGCGATATGACCGCGACGTCCCAGACTTGGTGATTCCTGAAGGCGGTCATCATATCTGGGACTGGTATGCCCAAGTCAGCTTGCGCATCGGTCGTGTGCGGGACGGTATCTGCGATCCTATCCCACCGAGCGAATGGCTCGCATGGCAAACCCTGACAGGCGAGATCGTCCACCCGTGGGAGCATGGCATCCTCGCGGCGATGGACATTGCATTCTGCGCCGAAATGAATAAAGAATTGGAAGCCAAGCGCGCCGAGCACCACGACGAGATGCAACAGAAGGGTAAAGGTAAGAAATGACCGATATAGCCCGCCTTGGCTTCTCAGCTGACACGAAGGCACTCAAGAACGCACGCGCGGATCTCGAAGCGCTGGTGCCCGCTGCAAAGCGTGCCGAGCAGGCAACTGATCGGTTCAACAAAGCGGCTGTAGGTATCACCACAGGCAGCAAAGGCGCAGCGGCGGGCATCAAATCGTTTGAGGCCGCAGCAGCCGGCGCAGCGTCGAGCGGTGACAGGCTGAGTAAGGCTGCACTCGCGTCGGGTACTGCAATGGGTACAGTCCAGCGCGCTGCAGCCGGTGCGGCCAGACCGCTTAATCTGCTGGGTCAGTCCATGACGCGCGTCAGTGCGGCTTCTCAGATGGCAGACGCGCATATCGAGGCGTACAAGGCATCTCTGGCAGGCGTCCCAGCGGCAGCAAACGGTGCAGCCAGCAGCCTCAACCGTCTCGGCGCGGCGGCGAACGACAACATCAACCGCCTGCAGTCCACTCCCGGCAACATCGCCGCCCAGTTTCAGGACATCGGTGTGACCGCTGCGGGCGGCATGAGTCCGCTTCTGATCGCACTACAGCAGGGTACGCAGCTTTCTTCTGCAATGGCCGGCGGCATCGGTAACCTGTTCGCTGGCTTCCGGCAGTTGTTTAGCCTCACTACCATCCTCACAGTGGGTCTGGTCGGTCTGGTTGCTGCTGGTCTGCAGATGGTGGACTGGATGGCAGTGGGCGAAACCCTTGTCATGGGTCTGGCTGATGCGATGGAGCAGGGTGCTGTTGCTGCGACATATCTCGGTGTGGTGCTGGCGATCGCTTTCGGCCCGCGTCTGCTGACTATGGTCGCCACCAGCAGTGCTGCCATCGGTGTCGGGTTTGTTGGCGCAATAAAGAGTGCAGCAGCAGCTACACTTGCATTCGCTGTAGCCAATCCGTTCGGCCTTATCGTCCTCGCCATTGGTCTCGTGATAGGTGCAATGTGGTTGCTCAATGACACGTTCGGCGGTGTGTTCACCAACGTCCTAAAGAGCGTCAAGTATGTGGCGAACGCGATCATTCGTTTCTTTGCTACAGCTTTCAACGCTGTCTTGAAAGCCGGTGACACCGTAGTAAACGGTTTGATCAGCACATTTGAACGCTTCAGTGGTTTTCTCGGGTTTGATGTCAAAGTCGGGCGTGTAGACACGAGCGGTCTTCAGATCGACACTTCTGCTGGCCGAGACTTTGTCGGTGACATCGGCACCTTCGTCCAGAATGCCGCATCGCAGGGTGCTGGCATGTTACGCAACGCTTTTACTGGTGGTGCAGAGGAAGCTGCTGCAGGCGGTTCTGCTGGCGGTCGCACTCAGACATCTGAAGCAGAAAAGCAGGCCGAGGCTTACAGAGAACTCGTCGCCAAGGCGCGTGAGCGTGTTGCTGCACTAGCTGACGAAGCACACGCACTCGGTATGTCCGAGAATGCCGCACGTCTGTTCCGCAACGAGCAGGACTTGCTTCGTGACGCTATGAGTGCGGGTATCAAACTAACCACTGAGCAGCGTGAGCAAATTGCGCTTCTCGCACAAGGTATGAGCGATGCTGAAATCGGCGTAGAGATACGTCAGATAACCAATGCGTACAAAGAGCAAATGCGCGCGATTTCTGACCAAGCTGATCTTATTGGTTTGGTCGGTCTCGAACTCGAATACAATAGGGTGCGCCAAGAGTTGATGAACGACGCGATCAAGCGTGGTGTCATTGATATGGACAACATGACTGAGGCGATGCGTAAATATGTCGGCACGCTCGGTGACATGGCGATGACGATTGCGCGCGGCAACGTCGGCAACGCTGGTGCGAGTTTTATGGCTGATTTGACCGCAGACTTTGCGGTGCAGAATGATGCTCTTGAACGGCAACGCTATGAGTGGGCGCTGACCGGTGCGGCCCTGCAAGCGTATCGCATCGAGAGTCAGTTGCTCAACGATGCAATGCGACGCGGCATCGAACTGACACCCGAACAGATCACGTCCATTCGTTCGCAGGCTGCTGGATATGCGCAACTCAATGAGCAGGTGCAGCGCCATCAGGACTATGTCGATCATGCGCGCCAGTCGGTTCGCGGGTTCTTCGGTGACATGGTGTCTAATCTCCAACAAGGTCAGAGTGTGTGGCAGGCGTTCGGCAATGCTGTGATGAATGTCGTGAACCGCATCATCGACCGTCTGCTGGATCTCGGCACTGAAAGCATCTTGGGTACGCTCGGCAAGCTGATTGGTGGCGGCGGGTTGCTCAAGACCGGCGGTCTACTACCGTCCGTTGGCGGCGGCTTCGATGCAACGCTCGCCAAGGGTGGCGCGTTCACCAATGGTGTCTACAGCGACCCGACCGTGTTTAAGTTTGCCAACGGCGGCGCGTTTGGGGTGATGGGCGAGGCTGGCCCTGAAGCTGTCATGCCGCTCAAGCGCGGTTCTGACGGCTCTCTGGGCGTGCAGGTGCAGTCGATGGAGCCGCAGACCGTCGTGGTACGCATCGTGACCGAGGATGAGCGTTTCAACGCCTACGTGGATGGACGGGTTAATATGAAAGCACCCGATACCGCACGGGCAGGTGCTGTGGTATCGCAGCGTGAGAACGCCTTTGTCGCATCGAGAAGGCTGAGATAACCAATGATCGCCCTACCCACATCCCCGAAGCCTTATCGGATCGCTTATGAAGTGCTCGATTTCGGGTTTCTTCAGCGCGGTGCATCCAGCCTTCGCGTCCTAAGACCGGGCAGCAGGCACAGGGTCATGTTCACGTGGCAGACTGAGGAAATCACCCCTTCGGTTGCTGCAGAGTTCACTTCGCGCATCCAGCGATCTTTACGATCCAGCCTACGCGTGTTCCTGCCTTTGACACGCTCACAAGGCTCACCGGGATCTCCGGTGGTCAATGGTGCGGGCCAATCTGGCAGCAGCCTTTCCGTCCGTGGCTTTACACCGGCTTACACAGCTGAGCGTGGGTTCTGGTTTACATTGATCGAAGCCGATGGGACGCCTCATCTTCATTCGGTGTACGAGCCTGTGACCGCCAACGGTAGCGGATTTGCTACAATGCAGATCGAGCCGCCGTTGCGCGCACCGTTTGCGGATGGTTCTGTTGTGCAGATTGCTACCCCATACATAGAAGGTTTTGTGGTATCTGAAAACTTTAGTTGGTCGGTTGAAGAACGAATGAGAACACCGCTTTCAATCGCAGTGGAAGAATTTCGATGACTACTGTAGCGCTGACCGGTCTGCTCAAGATTGAACTGCCGGAAGATACAATACGTTTTTCAGACGGCGGTTTCATCAGTTATCTGGGTGAGACTTATCGCAGCAGCGATGCGACGTTCGGTACGATCGGCGGACTCCAAACAATGTCCGAAGGTGTGGGAGATGTTGTGCCTGCGGTAGTTGTAACCATACTGCCACCCACAACAGAAGGTGCTGCACTTCTATCTGCGCCCGGTAATCAGACTGCTCGCGCGAGGTTCATCGTTGTTGAGTATAATGTTGAGACAGGTAATGTGATCAGCGGCAACGTGGAATTTGACGGTCAGATTGATCAGAGCATTCTTCAAACCGGCTTCGATAAAAAAGAAGTTTCGTTGACTGTCGTAAGTCTTGCCGAGAAGCTGTTTGAACGCAACATCGGAAACACGATGAATCCCTCGTGGCACAAATATGTGCATCCCGGCGAGCGTGGGCACGACAACGCGACAGCCCTTGGTCGAACAATAGCTTGGGGTGTCGAACAACCACCCAGCGCATTTTTCAACTCTGGCGGTTCCGGCGGGGGTTTTGGCGGCGCTGATGGCGGTGGCGGCTTAGACTTTCCCAACGTAATGAGGTTCTGATGAGTAACCTGATCAAGAGACGTGACGCCACCCAGCAGACGCTCAGGCATTTCAATGGTGTAGATTTTGACTGGGACGGTGTCACTTGTGCGCATCTGGCACATTACCACCTGTCCCAGATGGGGCGGGAAGTACCGGACATTCCTGATTTCGACACCGCGCTCAGCGCGGCCCGTGCCCTGAAGCAAATGGGTTGGGATAGCGTCGAGGAAATGCTGGATTCGATGCTCGAACGGATCGCACCAGCTTACATGATTGTCGGTGATTTGGCGTTGATCAAAGGCGCGGGTGGTCTGGACGCAATTTTCATTTGCGCCGGCCCACTGAAAGTGTTTGGGTGGCGCGAAGACGCACCGGATCTAGTGCGGCTCGATGTCGACTTAGGTCAGCTACAGGGTGCGTGGAGAATTTAGATGGCGAAAGCAATTCGCACCATCGGGATGATCGCGGGGGCTGTGGCCCTTATTGCGACCGGCGTTGGTGCTGCCGCAGGGGCTGGCCTGCTTACTGCAGCGACAGCAGCGGGTGCGGCGTCTGCGGCGGCAATCGGTGCGACAGCAGCGACCATCGCTTCGATTGCTTCGGTGGTGGCAGGAGTTGCGTCGATTGGTGCTGCTGCTTTGACTAAACCCCCGCCCGCGCGAGGGTCGGTAGCGAGGACGGTAATTGATCAGAATCCACCAACCCCCTACGCAATGGGTGAGGGGTTGGTTGGCGGCGTGCTCCGCTACGACGTGGCCTATGGCGCAACGCTCAAGAAAGTACCCAATCCCTATCGCTTCATGCCGATTGTCTACTCCCTCGGGCCAGTCCAGAGCATTTCACCGCGTGTGGACTTTGCTACCGTCAGCAGCTGGTACAGTGGGTTCCTGTTTACCGACACCCAGTTGGGCACAGTTCCTGAATCGAACGCACTTGTACCACAATGGAGTGGTGCGCCGGGTTGGGGTAGCGATTACAAGCTGTCCGGGTTGGCCGCGATCGGTTGGTCTTTTCTGTTCGACAAAGACGGTAAGCGATTTGCCAACGGTATTCCGCAGATTGCTGCCTACGGTCAATGGACTAAGGTGTACGATCCGCGCAAAGACAGCACCTTCCCCGGTGGTAGCGGTTCGCACAGGCTGGGTAACGAGAGCACATACGAATACTCCGATGTCCCAGCGTTGCACGCGGGTATGTATGCCTATGGTCGTTTTCAGAACGGCAAACGTGTGTTCGGTATCGGTATGCCTGCTGACGGCATTGATTGGTCTGTCGTAGCAGCGTGGGCTAACGTATGTGAAGCTAACGACTGGTCTATTTTCGGTGTTATTTATGAACCCGGTGACCGATGGGCTAACCTGAAAGACATCTGTTTTGCTGGTGGCGGCGAACCCGTTCCCGGTGCGATTTTGACCTTCAAGTATGCTGCGCCGAAAGTTGCGTTGGATACTGTCACGGTTGATGATCTCATCATGGAAGATGAGATGTCAGTTGTTGCTATGCAGCCCTATCGTGATCGCATCAACACGGTCATACCGAAGTTCATCAGCGCTGACCAGAACTGGGAATTGATCGACGGAACACCTGTGGTCAACAGTGTGTTTTTAAGTGAAGACGGAGAAGAAAAGCGCGAAGTTTGGCCTTTCAACTTTGTGAAAAGCCCTACACAAGCGGCACAACTTGCTGCATATCGTCTGTTTGATACGCGTGAACTTGCACCGATCACTATCGTTTGTAAGCCTCGCTTGCGTCACTATCGCGCCGGTGAATGTCTGCATTTGGACATTCCTGAGTTGGGTCTGGACGTTGACGCGATTATTCTGAATCGCAGCATTGATCCTGCGACAATGAAGGTCACGCTTGAACTGATGGGTGAAACACCTGCCAAGCATGACTTCTGCTTGGATCGCACCGATACAGCACCACCAACACCTTCGATCTCTCAAACCAATCAAGAGCGCGACAATCTTGCGGCTCTGGCTGTCATTCCCAGTGCGATCGACGTTGAATACGAAGACGGTCAGAGCCTTGAGGACTTGCAGCCCGGTGAGGCTGGCTCAACCCGCAACGTCCCGCGCGGCACCTATGCGGCGGGCACGACCTATGTTCGCGGCGATAGCGTGCTGTTTTCGGGTTCGTCCTATCAGTTGATTGTGGCGAGCAGCACCGGCAATGCGCCGCCCGATGTGGCGCGGTGGGCCTTGCTGGCGAATGCTGGCAGCGGGCCTCCGGGCGCGGACGGGCTTCCCGGTTTGACCGTGATCGTAAGCAACGAAGCGCACGTTGTCGCCACGGCTGCGGATGGCAGCGGCGGTGTTTATACTGGCGCGGGCGGGCAAATGCGCATCTTGCGTGGAACGGATGTGCTGACCCCGACCTTTTCGATTGCGGCCAAGACGCCGAACACCAGCTGGATCAGCATTGACAGCAGCGGTAACTACACCGTCACCGATCCCGGCGTTGACCTTGCGACGGCGACCCTGCGGGCGGTGAATGTTGGCGTGAACTACGACCGCACTTACACGCTGGCGAAATCGAAAGCGGGCGCACCGGGCACACCGGGCACCAACGGCCTAACCAACGCGAGCGTGTTCATCTATCGCCGCTCGGCAACGACCCCTGCCCTGCCAACCACTACGTCGACCTACACCTTCGTGACGGGCAACATTACCGGCCTTGATAATGGTTGGACGCGCTCTGTCCCCAGCGGCACCTTACCACTTTATGTCGCGGTGGCGGTGGCAAGCAGTGGCGGGACGACCGACACGATAGGGGCGGGTGAATGGTCTTCGCCGGTCGTATTGGCGCAGGACGGGGCTGCGGGCCTGAATAGCGCATCGGTTTTCCTTTACCGGCGCTCAGCATCAGCCCCGCCAGTGCCCTCGGTGACATCGACCTATACTTTTGCAACTGGGGTTCTCACCGGGCAAAATAATTCGTGGCAGCAGTCCGTGCCTTCGGGGGCTGATCCAGTTTGGATCATCACAGCAAGCGCGGCAGCGACCAGCGCCACCGACACGATCGAGACGGGCGAATGGTCATCGCCTGCAATCCTAGCCGAGAATGGCGCGCAGGGGCCGGTCGGCCCGAGGCTGCAACTGACCGTTGACGCGCAGGCGTTCACCTTCACCGATGGCGCGGCGGCACCGAGTTCGCAGACCATCACGCTGACGGCACTGCTGAATAACCTGAGCGGCACGGCCACATGGTCAACCTCGCCTTCGGTGACGCTGGGCGGCTCGGGCAACACGCGCACGGTGACGGTCGCGGACTTCGGCGCGAACCGGCAGGTGACGGTTACGGCCACGCTGGACGGGATCACCGACAAGATCACGCTGGTGCGGGTGGATCGGGATGCTTTTGGGGGCAACGCAAACCGCGTGCCGTTCTCGCGGTTTGAAGGCGGGCGCGGTTGGGCTGCGGGTGGCGCACCATCGGGCGGTCAGCCGTTCCTCAGCACGTTTGAAGACCAAGCATACATCGTAGCGCAGCCGGTTTTCTCGGCGGTAGGTCAGGCGCACGTTCTCTACACAAACCCCGGCTTCCCTGTTGTACCCGGTGAGCGGTTGTCTGTGTCCGCGTTCGTGCAGGCATTTTCAATTAATCCCGACCCGCAGCCTGCAAGCTGGGTTTTCTATATCGAATACAGGGATGCGACCAACGGCAACCTCGGCCTGACCTTTATCGGCAGCGGTTCCGGCCTTCTGTCACAGCAGCTTAGCGGCTTCACGCCGCCAGTTCCGGCGAATGCGCGCCGTGCGTTTATCGTTCTTCTTGCTCAGCCGTCCGGTGCCGGAACAGTTCAGATGGCGCTGCGTGAGCCGATGGTCACTTCGGCAGCAACAGGCCAGACCACG
>Ga0315904_10005865_pt1 | contig 16932 bp, 18 predicted proteins | sample LakEriMetagenome_6_FD_203529 | JGI IMG/M metagenome (GOLD analysis project Ga0315904, IMG submission 203529) | Freshwater fungal communities from buoy surface, Lake Erie, Ohio, United States - Buoy 12 MA120 | ecosystem: Environmental > Aquatic > Freshwater > Lake | place: USA: Lake Erie, Ohio...
TGTTCCACCATTTACCAGCTTAGTCACCTTGGTCACTACATCATCTGTAGCTCCTTGGTCAGCAATAGCGTTAAGCTTCCTGCTATTCCAGAACCAGGCTGCTGATAATAGGGGGTATTTAGTGGCCACCAAGTCTGGATTAGCCAGTATATCATCCTCTACAGTGGCATCAAATGCTTTATAGTTGTCCTTGCCTGTCAGCTGTATATATCCTCTTCCCTTGAACTTGAACCCCTCTTTTGTAGCCTCTGGACCATTTCCCATGCGTCCACCATACACTTTGCTAGCTATAGCTTCTGGCTTACGCTCATATTTCTTAGCTACAACAATGTCTGGGAAGTATTTAGGAAACACTTTCCTGAGAATTTCAGCTGAGTAGTTTAGGTTCTCAGACTTAAACTTAAAACCACCACTCTCATGTCCTGTCTGGGCTAAGAAGTGAGCAAGTCTTATAGGGGTGTTAATAGCAAACTTCTCCTGTACGCCAGGGATTTGTCCAATCACTTCATCTGGTATATGACCTTTGAGTTTGTCTAGATTCATTTCTCTTTTTTCTTTACGTGTTTTTTATCAGCAGGAACAATTTTCTTTATCTCTTTGTCTAGTTCTTTGAAGGTTTTAACTTTTTCAATTACACTGCCTTTTTTGAATAGGCTTTTAATGAGTTCAATAATTTTCTTCATTTTTATCTATTTAAGTTTCCAATAAGCATCCACTCCATATATAAGCTGGTTGTTTACAAAGCCAGCGTGTACACCAAACATGGTGTTCCTTTTGGTTTTGTAAAGCAAACCTCCTCTTACAGAGTTTATTTCATTGGTTTTATCTCCACTCATACCGCCTCCTACATATAAAGCTCCTTTAGGTGGGGCATATTTAGTGATGGTATTTGTAACTGTGATGGTGGGGATTTTATACTGGTAGCTATATGCTCTGTTTAAAAGTTCATTCTTTTGTACAGTGTCAGCTACAGCTATATATCCCAGTGTATCAAGCTTTAATGTATCAGTGTATATGTTCTTAGCTAGGAACGCTTTAGCCAACTCTTCGTATTGAGCCTTAAGCTTTGGGTAGTTGGTATCAGCTATGTATTCTGGAGGAAGAGTGTCATGAATAGTTTCTTTTACCTTCATCTTTTTTACAATAACACTGTCATGGATTTGCCATGATGTGTCATGTACCACCAATGTGTCTGCTTTAGGGACATCCCCTCCACAGCCATTTCCTTTGAATACCAAGAAGCCTATAAGAACAACTATGACCACACTAAGAAGCTTGTTCACCATCGTCTTTTTTGTTAATGTATTTATCTATGGAAGCTATACCAAAGCATCCAAGTGTTAGATAGAGGAATGAGTTAAAGATGAAGTCGTTTACCAATAGGTCTTTTCCTAAAGCTCCTGTTACAATATCCATAATGGCAAACACTACCATGATTACAAATGCAAGAAAACCAATGAAGCTTTTTTCATTGATCTTGTTTTCATCATTAAATAAATCACTAAAGAACTTTTTCATTTTCCTTCTTTTTTATTTCAAAGTTGTTTGTTGGCAATATTGCCATGATTTGTTGATACTCATCGAAGGAGGTTTTAATAGGACCGCTTTCATTAAAGATCACCCTTTCCAGGTTATCTATCCTGGTTTTGTCTATGTTAGACTGGGCCATGAGAGCTTTGACATCAGCTTTTATTTCTTGTACATCGTTCCAAATTATACCAGCTAATAGAGTGATAACACTTGGAAATAACCATGCTTTAATCTGTGCAACAGAATCTTTCATTTTTACATAATGGGAATTGGCACAAAGTGCCTGGGGTTAAAGAAATATTAATTAATGTAATTTTCCCCTAGAAGCAGGGGATTAGATGCATAATATAGCATAAAGTGAACGAGGCCCACTTCTGTGACAAAACTATGTAATTTATTTGAAACTACCAAATCTTTTTTGTATATTTGCCACGATGAAACCAATCTGTCTAAATCTAGGGGAATGTAATGGGCTAGGGGATCTCATAAGCGCCACCCCTACCATCAAGAAACTTTATGAAGCGTATGGACAAAAAGTAGTTGTGCTGTCCAAAATGCCAGAGCTGTTCAAGCTAAATCCCTATGTAGAGAAGAGCTATAAGTCTACTAGCGTGGACATGGACTTCTTTAACCAGCACTATCTGATGCACAATAGCTTCTATAACGTTGGTAAGAAGAATGAAAAGGGGATAGAAAATAAGTATAATCGCATGGATATCAGGCAGTTCCATGCTATCCATCTAGGTTTTATGCTCAAGAAAGATGAATTAGAATGCTATTATAGACCCACCTCCCCCCTTCTGATAGATAATATTCCTGAAAAGTTTGTCCTTATACACCCTGTCACCACCTGGGCAACCAGAACCTGGAGCGCTGAGAACTGGATGTTGCTCACCAAAAAGCTTAATGACATGGGTATTGCTGTTATATCTACAGGAAAAGATAGCTCTGAGACAGGGTTCTTTAACGTGGACAAACCTGTATTCAACTTCCCTATTGAGAACGGTCTTAACCTAATGAACAAGAGTTCTATAGGTGACTGCTGGCATTTAATGAACAAAGCCTTGGCTTTTGTCACTATGGACAGTGGGCTTCTGCATCTAGCAGGAACAACAGATGTATTCATCATACAGCTAGGTTCAGCTATTTTCCCTGAGTTCAGGGCACCTTACAGGAAAGGAAGCCAGCAATACAAACAGGTTTATATAGGAGGTGGTTGTTCTTTATTCTGTGGGTCAGATATGAAATACGGAGTAGAGGAATGGGGAGATATACAGGGCGTACAACCACTAATTAAATGTCTTGAGAATAAACCTACCTTTGAATGTCATCCATCAGTAGATCAGGTGTTAGATGTAATTAAAAAACTAATATGAAAAAACTTCTCATCATCACTCCTCATTTAAGTACAGGAGGTGCCCCACAAGTTACAGTGAATAAGGTGGAGCTGCTAAAGAATCATTTTGATATTAAGGTGGTAGAACATGCATTTGTAGCATGGAACTATGTAGTGCAGCGAAATAGGATAAAAAGTTTACTAGGAGAAAACTTTCATTCTCTTGGAGAAAAGAAGTTTGAACAGTTGACAGAGATTATCAATACCTTCCAACCAGATGTTATATCTATGGAAGAGTTTCCAGAGATGTTCTTGGAGAACGAACTATCTGAATGGATATATAGACCAGACAGAACCTGGAGGATACTAGAAACTACACATGACAGCTCATTCAAACCAGCATGGAAGAAGTGGACACCTGATGAGTTTATATTTGTTAGTGCATACAGCGCATTCAAATATGCTCATTTGGATGTTCCATCTAGAATCATTGAGTATCCTGTAAACTACAAAGAGAGAAACAAGGTGGAGATGCAGGAAAAGCTAGGACTGGATCCTTCATATAAACATGTAGTTACTGTGGGCCTGTTCACTCCTAGAAAGAACCAGGCCTATGCATTTGAGATGGCTAACAAACTTAAAGACTACAAGATTAAGTTTCATTTCTTAGGTAACCAAGCAGACAACTTTAAAAGTTATTGGGAACCTCTTATGTTAAACAAACCAGACAACTGTGTTATATGGGGAGAACGTAACGATGTTTCTGAGTTTCTACAGGCATGTGACGTGTTTTTCTTTCCATCTAAGGGAGAGCGTAACAACAAAGAGCTAAATCCAATAGCCATCAAAGAAGCCCTGGAATATGACGACCTAATCAAGATGATGTACAACCTGGATGTGTATTGTGGGAAGTATGATGATTACAATAACATGGTTTATTTAACAGGAGATGTTGGTAGCGATACTACTAATCTCGTAACAAATTTACACCTAAATTTGTTACAAGAGGAAGCTATCATCATAGGCACCTACCCCAATCTGAAAGAGCGTGTCAGACTGACTAAGGAGTGTATAAAGTCTTTAAAACCACTAGGTAGAAAGATCATACTGGTTAGTCATTATCCTGTGGACCAGGAGATACAACGTATGGTGGATTTTTATATATATGATGAACACAATCCTTTGTGTCATCATTCCTATTACACCAGGTTCTACAACTACACTAGTCAGTATGATGCAGAGATAAATATCAATGGTCTGAAGGATACCAATCAGTCTCTCACTGTACTCACTAATCTGTTCAATGGATTTAAAGAAGCTAAGGTTCATGGATTTAAAAGAGCATTCTATACAACATTTGACGTAATTGTAGATCATAGAGATCTGCCTGCTATAGAGAAGTCCTTTGATTTGGCTGAGGATAATAATGCATACCTGGCCACATTAAACACACCATTTGGTAAGGGTATACAGACAACAGCTATGACGTTTGATGTAGACTTCTTCCTTAACACGTTTCATGATGTACGTACACCGTATGATTATAACAAGATATGTGAGGAGTATGGATGTCAGAACTTTCTGGAAGACTACATGATGAAGGTGATTGACAAGATGAGTGATGTACATATTGAGCATCCTGAAGAGCAAACCTTCCTTGTAAACAGTGGACTAGGCGTGTCTTCTAACAGTGAATACTATTCTATACTACCTGCTGTTGGGAAACCAAACACATTCGTGTTCTATTTCTATACATACAATGTAGACAATAGAGTGATATATGTTACAATTGGTGAAACATTTAAAAGAATATTAGTGTCTAAGACCAAAGAGTGGATGCATTCTTTTGAGTTTAATGGAGAGCCTCTATCTGTACAACTAGATTTCTATGATGGAGATGATTGTTACAAAATAGAAAAGTATGAAATAAACAAAGACAACCTGCATAAATATCAGAACACTGGGTCCTTTAAGTGGAAGAACCAGAAACCTAAGATAAAGCTTGTGCATATACAAACTACACTTAACGATGAGAGAGAACAGGCTAGCAGAGCTTCTCTAGAACGTGTGAAAGAATATGGATGGGAGTATGTCCTCCATATAAACGAACCATATAAGTCATTGCCTCCTGCACATTCATGTCTCAGACCAGCATGTGTATCTATGGAACTGTTTGATGAACAGAAGATACAAGAGGTGGGTACAGCTCTTACACCAGCTCACTACGGATGTTATGAAGCATTCAAAAATGCCATCCTTACAGAGTTTCACAACTGTGACTACCTGATGGTTTGTGAAGGAGATTGTTTAATAGAAACAGATTTGAAGGCGTTCATCACCGTGGTGGAGGCTAGTTGTCAAACAATTGATGACAATAATATAGGCTACATGTCCTTTGGAGATAAAGATACATTAGAGTTTGGCTGGCCTCAGTCTAAGCCTATAAAGGACCTAGGACATATGTTTACAACAGATCACATCATTGGTTTGCAATGTATCATGTTCCCTAAGAAGGTGAGCAGTTATCTAAAGCATACACTTAGAACACATGCTTGGGATGCATCAGATATGTATTTCAATATCATTATGCGTAAGAGTGGTACAGAAATGGCTATTGTAAAAGAGAGACTCACAACACAAGCTGATGGTTTCTCTCTAATAGATAGTACATTTAAAACTTTCAGGAAGAAATGAAACCTCTATTCATCATAGACACCTATCCATCTACACCTAGACAGGTGAGTATTCTGAATAGATGTATAGATGCTATAAAGGAACTGGATGTAGATGTGATGATTGTAAGTCATTTAGCTGTGGATGCAGCAACCTCTGAGAAGGTAAATTATGTGATATATGATAGGGACAATTCTTTCCTTCCTGCAGAATACACACCGTTCTTCTTCTTTAACACAGATATATTTGATCTCACAATATTTACAGCAGGGCATTCTCTTCCTATCTGTAGAAACCTAAAGAACGCATTGTTCCTTGCACAAGGACTTGGTTATCAACAGTTTGTCTTCACAGAGTGTGATGTTATATTCCATCCAAACGATCTAAAGAAACTTGAATCATATCTATTTGATATGACAATGCATGATAAGAAGATGTTGTTCTTTAAACCAGAGCACTACCGCGGAACAGATAATAGCTATGTGTATGAGACATTACTGTTTGCTGGGGATGTAAAGTTCTTTCTTAGCAAGTTTATACCCCCCACCACTACAGAAGAGTGGTTACTTATGCATATGGGATATACATTAGAGCAGTCTTTCTTTGAGAAGTTTGGTGATGAGGAAGACAAGTATTTAATCATCAATGATCACAGCTCTAACATATTCACAGAAAGCAATGTAAACTTGTATAGATATGGACTATTCAACTGTGAGGTGGTACATAACAATGCTCATCCTGATGAACCTCTGCTGTTCATCATGAATTCTTTAGTGGAAAATGAAACAAAATATATTGATGTAAACATAAACGGTGCAACTAATTTACTAATTTTGAGGAACAGTGAATACTGGTTCAACAGCTACAAGTTTAATGGATCAGAAATAAGAGTGGATGTATGGGATGATGAGAACAAAACAAGTTTGTTCATGACTAAGACATTCAAGCTTGACAAGAGCAATGCTGAGCTGTTTAAAGAAAAAGGAATAATAAAACTAAAATAAAATGGCACACGAAAGACAACAAGATTTTTGTAAGAGAGTTAAATGGATGTTTCCTGAATATTTTAAGGGAGTGAACGTTTGTGATATTGGGTCGTTGGATTTGAACGGTAACAATCACTATCTGTTTGAGGACTATTCATATATAGGAGTGGATATAGGGAAGGGTAAAAACGTTAATGTTGTAAGTAAAGGTCATGAGTATAAACCTATAGACGGTCACAAGTATGACATTGTTATATCCACAGAGGTGTTTGAACATGATATGTACTGGAAGGAAACCATTATAAATGTATGTGAGAACCTAGTAAGAGATGGAGGAATGTTCCTGTTTACATGCGCTACAACAGGTAGACCTACACATGGTATAACGTTATTCGATCCTCAGGACTCACCATTCACTGTACAGGATGAAGAGTGGGCTGGGTATTATATGAATGTAACAGAGCTAGATGTCAGAGATGCAATTGATCTAGATAAGTATTTTAAACTGTGCCACTTCTATGTAGACACAGAAAGCTGTGACTTATATTTCTGGGGAATAAAACACTAATCATGAATGTAGATGTAATCATATTAACAAAAAGTGGGACAGAGAAGAGTATTAGGATGACCAAGCGAAGCATACTTAGTATGAAGGATGCTGAACCTGACATAAATTTCAAGGTGCATCTAATGGAGAGTGGTGTAAACATGCACAGAGAATATTCGTCTATGGTTGAAAATTATATACAACCTGCAGAAAAATTCAACTATAACCGATTTTTAAACATAGCAATAGAGAAGTGTAAGGAAGACTGGGTGGTTATATCTAATAACGATGTGGGTTATGAGAATGGATGGTTCACAGAGATGATGAACGTCCATAAGATGAGGCCAGACATACATTCATTCTCTCCAAAGGATCCTGTGTTATACATGAAATACTTCGACTGGCATTTCATACAAAGCCCTGATTTATACTTTGAGAGCTATAGTGTGACAGAGGCAGTGATGGGTTGGTGTTTAACTATTAAGAGGGAAAGCTTAAACAAAATCCTACCGTTTGATGAACAGTTTGATATGTACTACCAGGATAATGACTATGTAGAGATGCTGAAGAGACATGATATAAAGCATGCGCTTGTCAGAAACTCTATAGTGTGTCACTACCAAAGCATCAATATACAGAAGCTGGATGAGGTTAAGATGAAGAAGATGGCAGAAGACGAAATTAAATTTAAAAAGAAATGGAACCAATGAAAATAATACAGGTGGCAACAGGACTCATTAGCATTCCTCCTAATGGTTGGGGTGCTGTAGAGCGTATTATATGGGCATACAAGAATAGACTTGAGAGACTTGGTGATGTTGTAGAGGTGAAATACATCAACCAGGTGGAACGTGAACCCAATACAATAGTGCATGTTCATCTAGCCAACCTAGCTTTAGACTGTAAGAGTAGAGGGATTCCTTATATATATTCCCTACATGACCATCATACAGAATGGTATGGCAAAGATAGCTGGGTGTTTAAACAGAATCTAGAAGCCATGAAAGGATCTATTATATCCTTTACACATGCTGAGTATCTTATAGACTATTTCAGTGAGACAGATAAGCTGTTCTATCTACCACATGGTGCAGATGCAGAATTCTTTACACCAGCTGTAGAAGCTCCTAAGGAACATGCACTTCTTATGATAGCCAACAATGGGTTAGCTGGAGATAGTAGTATAGACAGGAAAGGATTTAGATATGGTATAGAGGCAGCTAAGCAACTAGACCTACCCATCACCATTGCTGGTCATCCTGATAATAAAAACTTCTTTGATCATCACTCAGACTTGTTAGATTACAGTAAGCTTACATTAAAGCTCACCAATCCTACAGATGATGAAACAAGGGAGCTTTATCAATCACACACTATATTTGTACATCCATCTATGCTAGAGGCTGGTCATCCCAATCTAACACTTATGGAAGCTACAGCTTGTGCAGTTCCCATTGTGGGAACTTATAAGGGGTCTAAACACATGGACGGTATGTGGGTGATTCCAAAGATTGATACAGAAGAAGTGATAAGAGGAGTGTTAGAAACAATCAAAACTTATGGACACAGAAGACAAGAAATGCTAACTGTTCGTGAGAGCAGAGACTGGATGGAAGTAGCTAAGATGTTACATAAATGTTACAAATACGCTCTGCAGGTAAATGATTACTATGATTCACATATTACACAAAAACTGTATATAGATGCCTACTCTCAAGTATAATATCACCCTAGTCAACAATATACATTTTGATCTGAAGGATGCGTGGGATGATAAGGAATATAATGTGAAGTTTATGGAACAGACAGATAGTTCCTATAGAGAGATGTACAACGTGAACATGAAAAGAGGGATGTGGGCTAGCGTAGATAGAAAGTATATGGGGAAGTATTTCATAGAGATATGGGATGGGACCACCCTTAGACATAAGATAGATGTAGCAGATTACATCAAAGGAAAACGTGTGTTTATATCCTTTGACTCTAGTTCTCTAGGAGATAATATAGCATGGATGCCCTATTGTCTAGAGTTTAAAAAGCAGTATAAGTGTGATGTAATAGTGAGCACGTTCAAGAACTTCATGTTTGAAGATGTCTATCCAGAACTTGAGTTTGTAGGCAGAGGAGTAAGAGTAGAGAATATTGTAGCAATGTTTGAGCTAGGATGGTTCTGGGATGAAAACAGAGAACCTATTAATCCTATAACCATTCCTCTACAAAAATCAGCAACTAACATACTAGCTCTTCCATATAAGGAAATTAAACCAAGGATGTCTTTCCATCCTAAAGATAGACCAATTGAGGGTAAGTATGTGTGTATATCCACTAGGTCCACAGCCCAGTGTAAGCATTGGTATTACTGGCCAGAGCTCATAGAGTGGTTAAAGAAGGAGGGGTATAGGGTTGTAGAGCTATCTAAGGAAGCAGATAATCTGGGAGCTGAGAAGCTTGAAGATGTTTCTCTAGAAAATGTAATGAACCATCTATATTATACAGACTTTTATATAGGACTGTCTAGTGGTATAAGCTGGTTAGCCTGGGCTCTTGATAAAAAGGTGTTTATGATATCCAACTTCTCAAAAGCTAATCATGAGTTTAGCTGTGAAAGAATTACAAATGAGAATGTATGCAATGGATGTTGGAACAATCCTATGTTTAAGTTTAATAAGGGAGACTGGAACTGGTGTCCAGAACATGAGGACACTCCTAGACAGTTTGAATGTCACAATAGCATATCCTTTGAGATGGTAAAAGATAGAATACTTTCTACCAAAATGGACACTTAGGTCCAAATGTACATCCACAGAAACAAGTGGCATCTACAGCAATGTTTCCAATGTTAGCAGAACGAGGTCTATTGATATCAAAACAGATCTCTGTATTAAGTTCTGCACCTCCTGACCAAAACACTCCATCACAATCATAGAAGTTAAATGAATTGTTATCTGTAATTTGGCCATACCTACATTCACAGGGAGCTGCTAACAAATCATTTTTTACTACAAGTTGATTACTTGATTTAGATGCATATGGACCATAAGTTGTATCTATGAATGCATATGTATTAGCATCAGTTTTTGTAATTTGTTCACCACTTACTGGAATGGTTGTTTTTGCAAAAAACACACCAGTTGTTACAGCGTCTTGTAAGTTATTAAAAGATACACATTGATTGCCAGCTATTCCTGCCCAAGACATATGTTAATATTTATAGTTCTACGAATGTGGTTGTAGTGGTTGTGGTGGTTTCCTCTATTATAGGTTCTTCAGTGACTATAATTTCTGGTTCTTCAACAGTTGTTGTGCTAGTTGTTGTTGTAGTGGTAGCAGGTTCTTCTGTTGTAGTAGTGGTAGTGGTAGTATAATCTATTTCAAGATTTAGTTGACTAGCCACCCACTGATATGCTGCAAGATTAATATCTGCAGTGGATCCCCATATAAGATATTCTTCTCCAGATATAGTGAGTTTACCTGTTGCAACAGTGAGTAGGTCTGTTGTAAGAAGTGTATATGTGAAAACTGCTGTTGTAGCAAGATCATCATATTCACTTATTACATCTAGTTTTGTTGCAATTACAGATTTTCCATCACTCCAACTTGATATTGGTTGTATATTTTTCATAATTGTTATTTTTAAAAAGAATAAATTATTATAGCACCAGCTCCTCCAGCCCCTCCTGCTCCTCCAATACCCACTGTAGTAGCAACACCTCCCCCTCCTCCACCACCTCCTGGAGCACCACCATTTCCTCCTGCACCACCATTACCACTAGTTGTTTTACCACCTCCTCCACCACCACCATTTCCACCAGCAGAATAATCAGTGTTACCAGCACCACCAGCAGTAGGAGTGGCTCCACTAGTACCAATAGTACCTCCTGTTTTTACAGAGTTATATGCTGATACACCACCTGCTCCAGCAGCAATTGCAGCATTGAGAGTATTTACACATCCACCAGCACCACCTCCTGCTCCTCCAAATAATGAGTTACCACCTGTAGGAGTACCAGCACTAGGGGTTGCATTATGCCCACCCCCACCACCACCTCCATTAATTCCAGCACCACCAGCAGCAGTGGCAGCAGTACCAGCACCTGCTTGTTGTGTAGGATTACCCTGCGTACCTGTTGTAGATGTTCCTACAGTTCCAGCACTTGCTGTGCTTCCTCCACCTCCTCCAAATCCTGAATTTCCTGCAAGATTTCCTCCAAAACCCCCACCTCCTCCATAAGCAACTAATAATACACCAGTGGTTCCAAAATCTGGTCCTCCAAACTTTGTATCCTGACCTGTTCCTCCGTTTCCACCAATTGCACCAGATGCTCCAGCTGCACCAGCAGTTCCACCAACCCCTACATAATATGTTTCTGTAGATCCAAGATCACTAGCAGAAAACCACTTACTAGTAAATGCACCTCCACCACCACCAGTACCACCCATTCTATTTTGACCACTAGGTGTAGAAGCACCAGCTCCACCTCCTCCACCAGCACCAATACAGACTACATAAACCATTTTACATCCATTAGGTTTAGTCCATGTACCATTACCAGTGGCAGTGATCCTTTCTACCGATATTGGTTCATTTATACTGTTATTAATTGCCATAATATATTCGTTTTACCAACTATAAACTCTCACTTCTCCACGACCACCAACTCCACCTGCACCACCACTACCTGTAGTAGTGGTTGCACCTCCCCCTCCTCCACCACCACCACAAGCACCACCTGCACCTCCTGCACCACCATTACCAGAAGTGGTTTTACCACCTCCACCTCCACCTCCAGAACCACACACTTCAGAGTTGCCAGCAGCACCAGCTGTTCCTGCTGTAGGTGTTGCTCCTGATGCACCAGCAGCACCTCCACCACCAAGAGCATAAGTTCCTGATGCCCCTCCATTACCTGCTGCTATACTGACATCACTACTATCAATACAACCACCACATCCACCTCCACCACCTCCATAAAGTGATCCACCACCCCTGGGTTCTGTAGTAGATGGTGTAGCATTATGACCACCGCCACCTCCTCCTCCATATTCAGCAAGACCTCCACCAGTTGTTAAACCTCCTTGTCCACCTTGTCCACCAAATGCTGTTGCAGTAGCAGCACTACCTGGATTTCCTCCAGCAACAGCTGCTGTACTTCCAAGTGTACCAACACTTGCCGTACCACCACCTCCTCCACCTGAACCAGCAGTGGCAGCTATTGCACCTCCTAATCCACCTCCACCACCATATGCTGCTAATACAGAGGCTGATACAAAAAACGATGTTCCGCCATTACCACCATTACCTCCAGCACTACCAGATGCACCAGCAGCACCAGCTGTACCACCTGCACCCACACTAACAGTTTCTATTGAACTAAGATCAGAAGCACTAAATAATTTAGTAGCTATTGCACCACCTCCTCCACCAGAACCACCCATACGAGCGTTAAGAGATGCTCTAGATGCACCAGCTCCACCTCCTCCACCTCCTCCTATACAAACTACATAAACGAATTTTACACCGTTTGGTTTAACCCAACCACCTGTACCAGATGTAAACACCTGTACATCTCTAACTTCGTTTATACTATTATTTAAAATAGTATAAGTGAGTATTACTAATCCTGCAGCACCATTACCTCCAATAGCAGTGCCTATTGTAGTTCTGAGACCTCCTCCACCACCGCCACCATAATTGCTACCAGCACCTCCTCCAGCTTGTGAAGCTACACCATTACCACCATTACCTCCATTTAATGATGTTCCTGTTCCTGCAGTTGTTGTTGTAGCACTACCACCAGCTCCTGTGCTACCAGCACCACCACCTCCACCACCTGATCCAGATGCTGATCCTGCAGCACCACTACCACCTGCATACACTGTGTCTCCTATAGAACCAACTGCTGTTCCTGTACCACCTGATGCATTAACATTATTACCTGCACTATTACCACCTGCACCACCTTTTGCAATGACAGTTCCTGTTGTAGAAAACCACGAGTCCCCACCAGCAACACCATTACTAGCACTACTTGGACCTCCAGTACCACCAGTTCCTACTGTAACAGTGTAAGAAGTTCCTGGAGTAACTGACACAACTTTTTTAGCATATGCTCCACCAGCTCCACCCCCAGCTCTTGCAGTACCGCCTATAGATGTTGCACCGCCACCACCACCTCCACCACCCCAGCATTCCACTGTGACAGAAGTCACTCCTGTAGGTGCTGTCCAAGTTGTTGTTGATGTAATATTGATTGATGGCATAAATTATATTATAAAAGTAAATTATCTCAATTACGTTTACCAAGAATAAACTCTCACCTCTCCTCTTCCTCCTGCACCAGATAAAGCACTGGCAGCAGAGCTTACAGAATTACCAGCACCACCTCCACCTCCACCAGGAACTCCTCCATTGCCTCCAGCTCCCCCAGATCCACCTGCACCAGAAGCAGCACCTCCACCACCTCCACCAGATCCACAAATTCTACTATTACCATTAGCTCCAGCTGTTCCAGCTCCAGCAGCACCACCAGCAGTATTAGCAGCACCACCTGCCCCACCACCACCTGCAGTGTAAGTGCCTGATGATCCACCTGCAGTACCTGCACTATAAACAGCTCCTGACGTGAGGAAACCTCCTCCACCTCCACCACCTCCAGCAGCATAAAGAGAACTTCCTCCTACACCACCAGAAGGATTTTTTGGACCTCCTGAAGCACCACCATATTCTGCACAACCGCCAGCTCCTGTTGCACCAGCTTGTCCACCTCCTCCTAATATAGATGCAAGACCCACTGTACCACCACTTCCTCCTGACGCAGTGGCACTTATTGTACCACTACCACCAGCACTAGACCAACCTCCACCACCACCAGGTCCTCCAGTTCCTCCACCAACAGGCTGGGATGAACCCCCACCACCCCCTCCACCTCCATATGCTATAAGATATTCTGCCCCAGCTGCTCCAAAGGAACTGTTTCCTCCAGGATTTCCATTGGTTGAACTTGCTGAAACAGCAGTTCCTCCAGCACCTACAACAACTGTAACAGTACTTGGTAGATCACTAGCTAAGAACCATTTAGAAACAATAGCTCCACCCCCACCACCAGATCCTCCCCATCCATTACTTCCAGTACCTATACCATTACGACCTGCTCCACCACTACCACCACCACCAACACAAACCACTTGTACAATTTTAACACCATTAGGTTTTGTCCATGTATTTGTTCCTACGGTTGTAAATGTTTGCACATCTTGTGCTGCGTTTATACTATTGTTAATAGGCATATTAGAATACAGTTATATTTCCTTGTACTGATAACACTGTCCATGTTGTATTTGCTACAGTACATACAATTCTTATAGCATCATATGTTAAAGTTGATTGTAGGTAACCAGTTGCTCCTGTAGTGGTAGAAATATTACCAAAGTTTATAAGTTGCGAAGCTCCTTGTGCTATCTTCCATCCACCAGCTCCTTTACCTACCACTTCTATTTCAGAACCAAGAGCTGCTGTACTTGGGAGTGTGAGGGTTACAAGAGCAGCATTATTTGCAATATAACCATTGTTAACTGCCATAGTGGTCGAAGTACCTGTTATTTCATTCCATGTTGTACCACCACCACCACCTGCTCCACTTGTACCAGAAGATCCAGCTCCACTAGTTCCAGCACTACCACTTGTTCCAGTGGTTCCACTGCTACCACTTGTTCCACTTGTTCCACTACTTCCACCACCAACAATTAAAGATGCTTCAATCCATGTTCCACTACCTGAAGTATTTATGTTTTGTGATGTGGTGTTTCCTGTAAAAGCAGTGAGTTCAATATAGTCTGTACTTCCATTAAAATAAATTATAGAATCTAATTCTTGAGCATATCCTGAACCAGTTAATATTTGAGTTTGATGTATAACAACTTGTGTTGTTCCATTTTTCTTAAACTGAATATTAGTTTGATTATTTGTAACAGCTCCAGCATCCCACCAAACTTGAGCATTTACAATATAATATCCTGCAATAGTCGGTTGAAACTTATTACTTGTTAACCAGTTTTGTGGATCAAAATCATCAATAAATGTAACTACAGTGTCAGTACCATTTGTTATTGTTTGTGACCCACTTTTAACACCTCTCATAACATAATTAGAAGCAACTAATCCTGTTGGAGAAATTCCACTAGTTCCACTTGACCCACTAGTTCCAGCTGTTCCACTAGAGCCAGATGTACCAGAGCTACCACTTGTGCCACTAGATCCGCTAGTACCACTTGATCCATTAGTACCATTGATACCAGACGTACCACTAGTTCCACTACTACCAGAACTACCATTAGAACCAGATGTGCCACTAGATCCTGACGTGCCTGAACTACCGTTTGTTCCTGCTGTGCCACTAGAGCCAGATGTTGCACTTGTTCCTGCTGTTCCAGAACTACCATTACTTCCTGACGTACCAGACGTACCTGAGCTTCCAGATGTAGCAGATGTACCTGAGCTACCACTGGTACCACTAGTTCCAGATGAACCTGAAGAGCCTGATGTACCACTCGTACCAGACGATCCTGTTGTACCAGATGTACCACTACTGCCGCTTGTTGCTGATGTACCACTTGATCCAGAGGATCCACTAGTACCTGATGTACCACTGGTTCCATTAAAACCACTCGTACCTGATGTACCTTTGGTACCGCTTGTACCACTGCTTCCACTTGATCCACTAGTACCAGACGAACCACTTGAACCACTAGATCCACTTGTTCCAGAAGTACCACTTGAGCCAGATGTAGCAGATGTTCCAGAAGACCCACTTGATCCGTTAGTTCCACTAGTTCCTGAACTACCATTTGTACCACTCACACCACTGGTTCCACTAGATCCGTTTATTCCACTAGTACCACTGGTGGCACTTGTACCACTAGTACCTTTTGTTCCACTGGTACCACTGCTTCCAGCTGTACCAGAAGACCCACTAGTGCCTGAGCTACCAGAGGTACCACTCGACCCACTTGTACCTGAAGTGCCAGAGCTTCCACTAGATGCACTAGTTCCAGAGCTTCCAGATGTTCCTGAAGAGCCACTAGTTCCACTGCTTCCACTAGTGCCACTACTACCATTAGTTCCGCTTGTACCTGATGTAGCAGACGTACCAGATGTACCTTTGGTACCAGATGTTCCACTACTACCACTTGTACCACTAGAACCGCTTGTACCAGTTGTACCACTAGAGCCTGATGTACCAGAAGAGCCAGAAGAACCACTAGTTCCACTTGAGCCACTAGTACCTGCTGTTCCAGCTGTACCTGTTGTGCCACTAGAACCACTGGTGCCACTGCTACCAGATGTACCACTAGACCCACTGCTGCCAGAGGTGCCTGTTGTACCTGATGATCCTGAACTACCAGACGTACCACTAGTACCGCTACTACCACTCACTCCAGACGTACCAGATGAACCACTCACACCAGAGGTTCCTGATGAGCCAGATACACCACTAGAGCCACTTACACCACTAGTACCAGAGGAGCCATTAGCTCCACTTGTACCTGATGTACCAGAAGGAGGGGTGAATGTGGTTTGTGCGTAGGAATAGTTACTTGTTCCTTCTGTATATAATGTAATATTTTGATTTCCTGCTCCTGTATGTTCTGCATAAATCTGACAGTAGAGTCTGTCAGTAGAGTTCATTGCAGTTTGAGTTAGGAATAGATCTGTAAAAAACTCTTTAATACTGTTAGTGGTCATCACCTCAGTATCAAGGTTGGTGGTTCCAAGAAGCGTTGCGCTTCCACCAGTGGAGTTACATTTGTAAAGCTCCACATCTATCTTCACACTAACATTAGCATTTATTGAGAAGTGTGTC
>Ga0315904_10005866_pt1 | contig 16929 bp, 22 predicted proteins | sample LakEriMetagenome_6_FD_203529 | JGI IMG/M metagenome (GOLD analysis project Ga0315904, IMG submission 203529) | Freshwater fungal communities from buoy surface, Lake Erie, Ohio, United States - Buoy 12 MA120 | ecosystem: Environmental > Aquatic > Freshwater > Lake | place: USA: Lake Erie, Ohio...
AAAATAATGGATAAAAGTCAAAAGATATTAAGTGACATAACCATATTTAATAAATATGCTAAGTATGTCCCTGAAGCTCAACGCAGAGAAACTTGGGAAGAGCTTGTTAGTCGTAACATGGTTATGCACATTAAGAAATACCCACAATTGAAAGAGGAAATTAAAGATGTTTACAAATATGTTTACAATCGTCAAGTATTGCCTTCTATGCGTAGTCTTCAATTTGGAGGTACTCCTATTGAACTTAGCAATAATCGTATGTTCAATTGTGCTTATTCCCCTGTCGATCATCCTGCAGTTTTCAGCGAGACCATGTTTAACCTACTTGGCGGAAGTGGCGTGGGCTTCAGCGTTCAACGCAGACACACAGATCGACTCCCTACTATCATTGGTCCATCCGCTAAACAACGACGATTCTTGGTAGGAGATTCCATTGAGGGTTGGGCTGACTCTGTTAAAGTGTTAATTAAAGCCTACACTCTTGGTAAGTCAGACCCTGTATTTGACTTTAGAGATATTAGACCAAAAGGTGCAAGACTCATTACCTCAGGTGGTAAAGCCCCTGGACCTGATCCATTACGAATCTGTTTAGATAAACTCCGTAGTGTTCTTAACAATGCTATTGGTCGTAAACTAGAACCTATTGAAGTGCATGATATGATATGCCATATTGCTGATGCTGTGCTATCAGGTGGTATTCGTCGTGCTGCTCTTATCTCTCTATTCGATAAAGATGACATGGATATGATGTCAGCTAAAAGTGGGGATTGGTGGGAACTAAACCCTCAACGAGGTCGTGCTAATAACTCTGTTGTATTAAACAGAGAAGAGATTACAGAAGAAGAATGGGTCTCTATTTGGAAACGAGTAGAGCAATCAGGAGCAGGTGAACCTGGAGTATTTTGGACTAATAACTATGATGTGGGTACTAACCCATGTGCTGAGATTAGTTTAAGACCTAACTCCTACTGTAACCTAGTTGAAGTTAATGTATCAGATGTAACCACTCAAGACACATTAAATGCTCGTGTGAGAGCTGCATCATTCATTGGTACACTACAAGCTGGATACACTGACTTCCATTACTTACGAAATGTATGGAAAGAAACTTCAGAAGAAGATGCACTACTTGGTGTTTCTATGACTGGTATTGCTTCAGGTGGAGTTCTTAAACTTAATTTAGCGGAGGCTGCAGGTGAAGCGAAAGAAGAAAACAAACGAGTTGCAAAGATCATCGGTATTAAAGAATCTGCCAGAATTACTACAGTTAAGCCTGCTGGTACTACTTCTCTTGTACTCGGTAGCAGTAGTGGCATTCATGCTTGGCACAATGATTATTATATCCGCAGGATGAGGGTAGGTAAGAATGAGCCATTGTATACTTACATGACTTCTACTGTACCTGCTCTTATAGAAGATTGTGTGTTTAAACCACACTTAGAAGCTGTGATGAGTTTCCCTCAGAAAGCTCCTGAAGGTTCTATTCTACGCACTGAAAGCTATAAAGATATTCTTGAGAGAGTTAAGAAGTTTAACTTACAATGGGTAGCTTATGGTCATGATAGAGGTGATAATAAGCATAATGTTTCTTGTACTATCTCATTGAAAGATAATGAGTGGGAAGAATGTGGTAAATGGATGTGGGAGAATCGTTATAACTACACTGGTATCTCTGTACTTCCTTACAATGGTGGCACCTATCAACAAGCTCCATTTGAAGATTGTACTAAAGAAACCTTTGAAGAAATGTTTAAACATCTTCAAGAGATAGACTTAACGAAAGTAATTGAACATGACGACCATACAGAAGCTAAAGATAATCTAGCTTGTGCTGGCGGAACTTGCGAGGTGAACTAATGTTTTATTTTGGATCAGAATTTATCAGTGGCGTTAATGTAGGATTTGAACACATGAGTTATAAACAGATTGGTAGGAAAGGGAAGGGGTGGATACTCCTTCTTGATCTTCTAATTATTAGAGTTATGATAGAATGGGATGAAGAAGGTGAATAAAACAAATGAGTCATATACTAATTATTATTACAGGACTTATTTATTCATATATTAGTGCTGAGCAATTCTATCTTGGTAATAATGGAATGAGTCTTTGTTATTTTGGATATGCGTTAGCAAATGTTGGATTATATATGATGGCTAAATAATTAAGGGGCTTAACGCCCCTTTTTTATTACATCGGCATTACTCTAGTGGCTTCTGCACCTAGTAGACCTAGAATAGAATCTTTTAATAAAACAGCCCCTACAGCACCTGCTTTAGCACCAGCAGATTTATATTCAGCTATGTTTCTTTTAACTTTTGTTAAGTCTTCTAGAGGCATAACTTTAGATTTACGAATAACTGGTTCAAGACGATTAAACTCAGCTACTAAATCCTTTTCAGGAATAACTTTAAGATAGGTAGCTAATCCTTTTCTAAAGTCTTCTACACCTTGTTTACTCTTAGATAGATTTGTAAGAGCTTGATCTACATCATCACCCTTAAATCCTTTTTGGATTAATACAGGGAGGCTATCACGAGCTTGTGCTATATATTTATCTTCTTCTACTTTCTTTAAAAGACCATATAATGGCTTACCAGTAGTTGATGTAAAATAGTCATCCATAGCAGTAGTAAGAAGCTTTTGAGCTGTCTTATCTAAGTTATATACTTTATAACCAGTAGTCTCACTTTGTTGTGCTAAGTTTAATATTGTAGTTTTAAACTTGTCAGCATTTAATGGAGATTTCTGACTTCCAATAACTTTAGTAATAATCTTTAATTCTTGTGGATCAACAAGACCATCTCTAATACTTTGAGCCAAGTCTCCTTGTAATTTTTGATATTGTGGGCTATCTACGAAACCTTTACCTTGTTTATACAAGTCATCAATGTTTGTCTTAACAAAGTTACGAACAGCATTATCAGCTGTCTCAGCTTGAGTAAATGGGATATTATTTTGTGTTAAGAATCTTCTTTGAGCTTCTTCATTACCTCTAGTAAATACATCTGTAGAAGTTCCTGGTTTAACTCTCTTAGCAAACCCTGTATCAGTCTTACCAAGTTTAGATTCTTTTAAAATAAACTCAGACTCTGTTTCTCCACCTAGTAAAGATTTTAATGGCTTACCAATATATCTTGTAAGGGTATCCCCTGGAAATAAACTTGTAATAGCTGTAGGAAGTCTTGAGATAACTTCACGAGTAATTGTTGGAGCTGCTCCTGCAGCTAACTCAATACCCATAGCAGTTACATCATTCTCAAAGTTTTCAGGTCTTCCTGCTTTATAATATTCACCAGCAGCAGAAGATACAGCTCCTGAAGCTGCCCCACCTAAAATTCGTTTACCTAGTTCAATACCTACTCTACCCACTCTATATGGACCACCAATAGCAGGAATTAAACTTAAACCAGCACCAATAGCACCAGCAACACCAATATTTTGTGGATTAAACTCATAGTAGTTTTGTGGGTTCTCAACAGCAGATTGTACTGTTCCTGGTGTAGCCTCTAAAGAAGGTTGTTCAGGTGCAGGTGTTTCTGTAGGAGTTACACTCACTGTAGGTGTATATATATCCCCTAAACGAGTTACATAGTTAATAGTTTCACTAGGAAGAATAGATGGGTCTTTAGATGCAGCAAATCTATCTGCTACCCCTGGACCTGCATTATAAGCAATACTTGTAAGGTATGGATCTTTATACTTCTCAAAGTTTTGTTTAATGTATGATACTCCACCTTTAATGTTTTCATCTACATTATTAGGATCAACATTTAATTCTTTAGCAGTGGTAGGCATAAGTTGCATAACACCAATAGCACCTTTAGGTGACTTTGCAGAAGGATTAAAGCCACTTTCAATATTAGCCATACTTAATGCTAAATTCTCATCCACACCTTGTTTCTGAGCTTCTAGCACTACTTTCTCAGCTATATCAAGCTGCTCTTGAGATAGTTTAGACCAATCAATATTCATGATTATCCTTTTTTATAACTTCTAATAATATCTAGTACACTTCCACCAGCTGGCGATGTTGTAGCAGGTGCTCCTGAAGAAGGAGCTTTAGTTGTAGTAGGTTGTTTTTCAGATAAAGACTCACTAAGAGCTTTTTGAAGTCTAGCATAAGATGCTTTAATTTCAGCTAAGTTTTTAGCTAGTTCTTGTTGTGTTAAACCTTGATCTAATGAAGCAATAGTTTGTTGTAAGAATTCAATTTCCTTAACAGCAACTTGACCTAGTGCACCACCAGTTGGTGAAGCATCTCTCATAGCTTGTAACTTATCAAAGCCTAGATTTGCAACAATGGTGTTAAGTGTTGTTTTAAGCGTATAAGCATCTGTACCAGGAATCTTAGAAGCACCAACCCCTACGAGACCTGTAGTTTTAGGAGAAAGTTGACCTAGGGCTTTATCAATAGTCTTATCAACAAGATTGACAGAAGCTAGTTGATTATTAATCTTAGTAACTTCTCTCTTTTCTTTGTCGGTTGCTTTTTCCTCTGCAGGAGTACCTGGAATAGGTCTGTATTGACCTGTAACAGGGTCTTTTTCATATTGACCCATACCTTGTGCTTTAATTGGATAAAGTCTATCAATAGTTGCTTGAGCAATTGCCTTTTGTTCTTTTGTAGCATTTGGATTATTCAATGTAGCATTTGCTTCAGCATATTGAGCATCTGTAGATTGTTTCTCTGTAGAAAGTTTCTCTACCTCTCCACCAAAAGCTTGAACTCTTCTTTTTAATCCTTCATTGGTAGGATCTGCTTCAAGAGCTGTTTGAGCTTGCTCTAAGTTAGTAAGAGCTTTATCTAAAGGAGATAGTTTAGCTTCTTTTTCAGTGAGAGCTTTTTTAATCTCTACTTGTGTCTTAGCTTCAGTAAGACCTAAGTCAGCCTTCTGAGAAATAGCATATTGACCTAATTGAAGAGCTTCTTCAGGTAAGTCATAAGCTTTAAAAGTTTCAATAAGTTTTGGATAAAGAACATTAGGATTTTGTAAATCTTCAGGAGTTAAATCTCTTTGTGCATCAGAAAGAGCTTGTCTAACTTTTTTAGCTCTAGTTAATGCTGGATCTTCAATACCAAATAATGATCCTAACTCTCTAGCACCTCTAGATACCATTGTTCTAAATAAAGGAGCTCGTCCTTCTTGAAGAGAAAGTTGTTGTTGAATTTCTTCAGGAGATGGTCCTAGGATGTCACCAAATAAACTTTTAACTACATTTGCCATAATAAATCCCTTAAATAATTACCCTAGTAAACTTCCCCAAAAACCAAGATTTTGACCATAACCTTGTTGCTGTGCTCCAACAATACTAGCACCAGCTTGAGCACCTGCTTGTCCTAATTGGATAGATGGTGTAATATAAGGATTAGCCATACCAAGAATGTTAGTACCATAACCAAGTATATTAGCTGATGTAGCATAAGGAGTAGCCGTTAATTCTTGCCCAGTACCATACAATCCTAAAGCTTGTTTAATTTTATCTTGTTGAATTTGTCTTGCTCTATCTTCAGCTGATAAATAAAGTTGTTGATTTTGACCTTCACGAGCTTTTAATAAAGCAAATTGTTCAGGGTTTACATAACCACCTGTAACACCAGTAGCGGCACCAGTTCTACCTGTTTTAAATAGAGTGTTAGCTAATCTAGACTCTTCTTCAGCTCTTTGTGGTTCTAATCCAGCCAATACTCTATTATAATAATCAGAAGTCATTTTTTGAGTATCAAGACCCATAGCTTGTTGAAATAATCCTTGACCATACTGACTAACTTGATTAGCAAATGCTTGTTGCTCTGCTGATGGAAGAGCACCAGTAGCACCAGCTAAATATTGTTGAAATAGTTGTTGTAGTTCAGGAGCAAGAGTAACTGTACCAGTTTGTCCTTCATAGGTGATACCACCTGCTGGTCCTGTAATATTATATGGTTGAAACTCTGCCTGACTATAATCAGGTTGATCACCACCAAATAAATCTGATATAAAACTCATATTAAACCTCTGTCTTTATAAAATTAATAATGTTCTCATTCCTACTTACTTCCTTAAACCCAAGTCTTTCTACAAACTCTTTTGTTTCAGGAAAAGTAGATGTCTCAGCTCTTCCATATTTTAAGACTATATTCTTAATTAGTCTTTTATACATTTTCATTGGAAACCACTTTCCTTTATATTCAGGAAGGCATCCACAGTGTATTCTATTACCTTTTACTACAAATAAAGCAACTGTCTCGTTATTACGATAAACTGGGTAGTATTCCCAAGTTAAAGCTTCTTCTAAAAACTTTCTTTTATTTTCTTTAGGACTTCCATAAATCCTATATAACAAATTTGCGTATTCTACTTTAAGCATTCAATTTGTAAAATACAATTAACTACAATTCGTGTGTCATGTTCTTTTGGAGGTGTAGCATTATGAAATTGATTAGATTTAAACCAAAAACATTGTCCTGCTTTTGGAGAAGCTCTCTCTATAATTTCAGTCTTGTCACTATTATACACTACTGTATCACCATCAGAATCATTTACATAATATATAAAAGAAACAAAATCTTCTTCATTTAAACTAACATCAGTATGTGTTGCTAACTTATTAACACTTTCAGGTATATCTTGTTTAGTAAGAAGATTAACTTTCATCCTACGAATACCCTTTATTTTTAATCCTGTGTGCATTTCAAAAAAGTATATCAATGGTTTAATCTTATCATACTCAGGACTTAAATATCCTTGTTCATTTACTACAACATTAACAAATTGAAAAATACCATCATTACCTTCAATAGTACAATTTTTATTAAAATGCCACTTAAAATCTGTACTATTTATTAAATTCTGTAAAAACTCTTTAAATGTTTCAGGTATAAAATCTTTTATTACCATTAATTATACTTTCATAATGTAACAAAGAGCATAATATGGTGGTAAATTAGCATTAGTACCACTTACACCTGTTGTAGCAACAGTAATTCCTGTTGTTACAGATGTTGTTGTGTATGTATTACTTCCTGGAACTGCAATAGTACCACCACCTGATACAGAACCATTAACACCACCTTGGTTTCCTACTGTAACTGTATGATTATGACCTGGGTCTGTTATACTATGAGTATGGCTTACCACAACAGCATCTGCACTACCACCAGTAGCTGCCACTGCATAAGTAGAACCAGCACCAATAACAAATTTATCTCTTAAATCAGGAGTACCACTTGTACCATTACATAATACCCAACCACTAGGAATAGTAGCTGAAGAACCCGACCAAATAGCAATTAAACCACTAGGAACACCTCCAGCTGTTATGGCTGTGGTTACAAACTCTGTGGTAGCAATTTGTGTAGTATTAGTTGCAGCAGACGCTGTAGGAGCAGTTGGAGTACCAGTAAGAGCAGGAGAGATACTATTTGCTTTACTATTCACTGCTGTTTGTAGAGCATTAAACTCTACATCAAATTCAGACCCTTTAATAATCTTACCTGGATCTCCTGAAGCCAAAGAATCTTTTGCTAAGAAATTGGTTGCTTTGGTGTAATTTGCCATTATATCATTTTCCCTGTTTGTAAATAAACATCTATTTTCTGAATAGACACTGGATTGTCATTAATTTCAGATTCAACTCCAAATTGTATTACTTTACCTGATCCACCTAAAGGCACTGCAATTGTATTAACACCAATACCAATAGAAGAATACTTTGCTATGTTATATTCAAAAGTAGTGTTAAATGTAGAATAAATAGCTGAACCTAAACTTCTATTAATAGGTTGTGCTGTAGGATTTAAGGTATAGTCATAACCATACTTAAATACAAAGTCTTGATCTCCACTACCTATCACAACTAAAGAAGCTTTCTTTAGCATCTTATTTGTTGTAGCACTTCCTAAATCAGAATTAGATGTAAAGTATTGCATTGTATAAGGATCTGTACCATCTAGATAACCATTATATTTAACAATCTTTCCTGGAAGTCCTATAAGGAGTTCTCTATCTTCTGTAGAACAAAAAGCAGTGTAGTTTGTACCTGCATTATTATTCCATAAAGTTGTTCTAGCTGCACCATTTTGTAATACTTGTCTCAAGTCAAAATATACCATTACTTTAGAACCAGGGAATGTAAGTAAGTAAAACGCATCCCTTTCAAAGTAAGCACTTCTAATGTTATTAAGTGTTTCTACAGCTAAGTAGCCAACTAAGTCATCTCTAATGTTTAGAGAGAGTTCTCTTAATGGCATTGTATTTTCTTGTACAGTTCTATTAAAGCTTCTTACACCACTCTTTGATAAGAATATTAAATCAGTACCAGTAGCTTGTACAGAATCTCTTGCAATACATCCTACACCTACAACAACATCAGCGAGTGTCATAGTGGATGGATCATCTGCACCTTGATATACTACAATGTGATTCTTGCAGAATATCACTAAATATTTATTATGATAAGCTAGTGCTGTAATTTCATCATTATTACCAATGACAGAGCTTATATCTAACATTCCTGAACCAGTGCCAGTGAATGCTGCACCATCTAATAATCGACTATAATAAACATTTACTTTATTACTTGTAAGTCTTGCTGTCCATATTCTACCAAATGCTGATAATACACAGTCAGGGTCAAAGGTAGAAACACCTGTAGGTTTAGTTCCATAATCCCCTACTCGTTGGAATATAAATGCACCTACATGAGATGTTTTTCTCCATACAAGAAAAGGTACACCCATCTGTGCTGCAAAGCCATAAGAAGAAGCTGTAATGCCACTTCCTTCAGGTAGTGCTGCAAATTGAAACCTGTCATCTGGAGGACTAATAGGTGAGTTAGTTGTTTGGTCAGCTGCTTTAGGAATCTGTTCTACTAAGGTTTCTGTACCTGTAAATAACTTACCACCACCAGCAGATAGATAGGTAATAGTACCATCTACCTCTTTAAATTCAAATATACTACCAATAGGTTGGTCATCATTTAATGTACCATTATTTGTAGTAAGAGCATCCCATCCTTTTCTAGCACCTAATCTACCAAACTTGTCAATGACACAATTAGTAGCAATAGAAGCATAACCGCTTTCAAGCGTAACAGCTGAATCTTGGGTGTTTAAACCCATGAATCCAGGAGCTTGGATAGAAGTAGTTTTTAATTGTCCAGCCATTATTTAGGATACCAAGTAGTTTCTTCAGGTCTTGTTCCAGCTTCAATTGCAATTAAATCAGCTAACATATTTCTGTAACGCATCTCTTGATCCTGATTACCACCATCTTCACCTCGTTCAGCAATAGCTCTAGCAAGAGTACCTTCAACAAGAAGTTGATAAGGTATTTTTACTTTCTCAGCATCTGTAGTAAGCTCATCTTGAGGCATAACCACATTAAAACGAATAGTATAAGATGTATCAGGAACAGGAAATACATCTACCTGTGTATCACCATATTCTGTAACACCATTAAAGTTATAGTATAATGGACTACCTTTTTGTACAGGAACCATAAGTAAATTGGTTTCAAACCATCTACTATCTCTAGGTTTTAGAAATAAATTATCAGTGTCATTAACAACATTGATAACTCTAAAACGAGTTCCAGCACCAACAAGGATGTAGTTAAAAAGGTCAGGAGCAGTCGTTGCTGTAAGAGTAATTCTTAAAGCAGACCAATCCCAAGCATCTTCGATTTCTCGTTTAGCTACATTGACAAGTTCACCTATGAGTGTACTGTATGAATTTTCAGTGACAGACGCTACTGTAGGTTCCCTTAATCTTTTTAAAACCTTATTGACAATTTCTAAATAAGTCATTATAATATTCCTATATATACAACAATTATACCATAAGAATGGCTATTTGTCAACTACTTTATTACCATTTAACTTTGTCTGCCCAATAGGCAGCTGACATCTTACCTTTTGCTATGTTCTTAGCGTGTCTTGCTTTAAAAGACTTTTGCCTTGCTTTCTCAGAAGCTGTTTTAGGGGAAGATCCTGCACCACTTACACCTTGCTGACCGAATCTAATTAGTTTTTCTGTTGTACCTACTTTAGCTAATACAGCATGACTCTTTTTGGGATGACCAGGAGTTCTTTTAGGTTTGTTATAACCAGAGAATGTTTCTTTACCTTTTTTAATCATTTCTTTTTAGCCGTCTTTGCAGATTGTTTAAACGCTTTAACAGTAGGAGCACCTTTTGCCCCTACCTTTCGCATCTTTTCACCAGACCCTGCTTTTATTCGTGCTCGTTTAGCATGAATGTTAGCATATAGACCCTTAGTAGCCACGCTTTGCACCTTTTTTCATAGGCTTTGCTGCTACTTTCTTACCTGACTTCTTTGCGTATTCTTTAGCTTCTTTCTTACCTTTTTCTGTGTAAGCAAACTTTTTCATTCCGACCATTGGCATAATTATTTCCCTTTCTTTTTAGACATACCAGCTTGTGAGAGTGCAATTGCTATCGCTTGTTTTTTACTTTTAACCACAGGTCCTTTTTTAGAACCTGTATTAAGGGTACCAGCCTTAAATTCTCGCATTACTTTAGAAATCTTTTTCATCTTTCCTGCTTTAGTGGTTGGAACTTTTTTCATTTAAACTCCCTCTTTCCTTTATTGTCTATAATTAAAGCTTGCTTTCTAGGTTTAAGTTCTTTAGTATTAGGTATTGAAATATGCACCCAACTATCAAATTCTAGTATAACCTGATCGTAAGGGACATTATCATCGACAATGGCTCTAACCACAGCACTAGGAGACATTCCCTTGACATTAAAGTCAGCTGCACATCCTTCACAATGTTGTGAGGTTTTACTTCCACCCACTGCTTCATTGACTTCCCTCGATCTATACCCTGAACTAATCAGGAGTGGTTTATTAAAAAGTTTACGAATTTGTTCTAGAAAGAATGCAAGTCTTTCCAAGTTATCTTTTACTTTAGGAGGAGGAGTATTATCTAATCCTCTTCTACTTGCTACCTGACTAAATGTAAGTTCTTCTAAACTAAAATTAGGACTTAACTTCATTTCTTCTTAATATAGAACAAACTGCGTTCTCCAAATAAATAGAATCCCACAGCACTAGCAAAGTTATCTACCTCTATTGTAGCAATTCCTTGTAAGTGCATAGTAGCCCATGTTGCTAATACAAGTAAACCAATAACTGGTCTCATAAGTCTTACAATACCTTCTACCCATGGGTATGATGGATTACCACCACCAGCTTCATTCATTACTTTAAAGAACTCTAGGTCAATTTGTTTCATCTGAGCATATTGTTCTATAGTAGCAGGTTTAAATTGGTCAGGTGCTACAAAACGATTGATAAGTGATTTACCTAAGTCTACTGCTAAAGGTCCTAATGCAGCTAATATTGTGATTGGATCCATTATTTAATCTCCACAGGGTAAAATCTATCTACAGGAAACTCACTAAAGTCTCCACCTTCCCACTTAATGTTAATCATTTTATTATTGTAAGACCAACAAGCTTTCATAATTTGTTTATCTATTCTTTGAGCTACAGCTCTAAATCCTTCTGTAGGGCATTTCTCATTAGAAAGAACAATACGAACATTCTCGTTATATTGCATTACTAAGTATTCTTCTGCTTCTACATGATGAATATAAAATAAAGTAATTAATACTAGAAGTAAATATATTAAATGTTTCATAATGTTTTCCTATCAAAACCAAAGACACTTCCTATTTGGTTGGTTAACTCTTTAAATTCTTTGGTGTGTCTATGGTATCCTTTAACACCATCTTTATGTAACTTTAAATGAGCCATTTCATGTGCCATTGTAGTTACTAAAGTAATAAAGTGTTCATGGTGATTGATACCTATGGTAATTTTATAAGGAGAAACTTGTAACTCTCCCATACATGAAAACTTATCTTTTACTGCAAATTTTATATGCTTATCTGAAGGAAGACCCCATGTATTAAATGGAGGGAGCTTCTTTAACAAAACATAAACTGCCCTTATAGAGTCAGCTGTAATAAGGGGATTATTTAATAGTCCAGCCATGCGACGCAGCCCACATATAAACTAATGCCGCAAGAGCTATGGCTCCAATGCTACGAAGAGACCATCTACCAAACTTAGTAAATTGTTTATCTAACCACTCTTCTAAAGCCTCCTTAATGGCTTGTTTATGTTCTTCTGGTGTCATCATTATTCAGTCCATTTTTGATTATTTAAAACTTCCATAAGTTCTTCTACTGTAGTAACACCAGTAATAGCTGCTTCTAAACGATCAGATTCAGCAATAGTGTTAGCTCTTTTTGTTACTACATCAGCTGGTACATCCACATTTCTTTCTGCTTTACGGATAATATACCAGTCTGTTTGTGCTAATAGTTTACCTGCTGTGTCTTTAACTTGTGCGATAAATTGTGACTTTAAACCTTTAGTAACCACTTGTTCTGTAGTGTCAACCATAGCACCTTTACCATCATTAGCATCTTTATCATACACTTGTTTGTAAAGTGGTGTGCCATCTTCTTTGACTTCTAGCTTGTCTTCAAGAGCTTTAGGGTTATTAATATCACCATCCCAATAGAATCTGTCATCTGCACGAACAGGGTCAGCTACCCATGTGATGCCAATAGCTAGTTTTTCTTCTTCTGTAGATAGGTTAAGCCAGCTACTAGGATACTGTGTGCCATTAGCATCTCTAAAGCCTACTCCTTCTGGTAAGTGTTTTCCGTTAATTAAAAACATAATTTTTCCTTTGTTAAATTGTTACCTTGCCAAGCTATTCTTAAATGGGTTTTCTGCAAAAGCTGCGTATATGTATGTTGACCCACTTGCATTATTTCCACCGCCAGTTTGTCTTTGTTTAAATCCATTAGATAATATATCTATTCCCGTAGCACCTGTTCCTTCTGCGTCAACTAAGTCAGCGTAAATAAATATATTACCCAAATTATAAGTAATTCTACTTGTATCATAAATATACCAATCTTCAGTAAGATTAGTTCGTTTAATAAGAATATATTTTGGTCTAAACCCTGTGTATACAAAAGTTCCATCTGTAGAACCATTACCTGTGTAAGAACCAAAGCGACTAAAGCCTGCTATTTCTGCCCATACATATAATACATAATTTGTTCCATTATTATTTGAGTCGTTATTACCTAGTGATATAACAGATGAAGTAGGTAAGGTATTATTAAAAGTAATTTGAGCCCCAGCAGCTGCAGTTGTATTTAATCCTTCTATAACTTGAGTTGCACCTAGAGATGTATGCCATACATACCAATTAACAGCACTACTTCTATTTTTAAGCAATATCATTTTAGGTGCTACACCTAAACCATGTCCTACAGTTTTTGGGCTAGAACCTATTCCTGTATAAGTCACAATACTAAACCCAGCAGTTGTATTTACAGATACAGTAGATGTAATAGAGCCAGCAGTATTTGTTGTGTTTGTGCCTTGACCAGCTTGCCACTGCCAGCCTACATAAGTTTCACCATTTGTTGCACCATTACCATTTGTTCCAAGTGTAAACCCATTTGAGTTAAATGATGTAAGACTTTGTGCGTCTGTTTGTTCAGCGTTAGTTGTGTTTGATTGTAAATATTTAGTTGTTCCACTCACAGAATTAAATAGTAAATGATTTCTAGTGCCGTTTCTTTGTTTATACCATACTAAATCAGGTTTAAATCCACCAGCATTAGTAATAGTTATGCCAGAACCAGTTCCTGTCCATAGCGTTGCATCCATATACTTATTACCTTGCAATATAGTTGGATTTGGCAAGTTGAAGGTATTCAACGCCAAATACCCTGTAGGTGGTGTGTATGTGAATGGTCTTTGACCAAAAGTAAAATTATGAGTTGAACTTGAATTATCAAAAAAGTAAGGAAAATATTCTTGACCTGATGATGCAGTAATATCACCTTGTGATACATTATTTTTATAAAATGTTACTGTATTTGTAGAAGCATTATAAGCAATGCCAATAATATCATTTAAAGCCCATGCTCCACCATAAGCAGTATTTGTGCCATTAACACCTTTATAACCATTTCTAAAATATTTAACAGTATAATTTCCATCAAGAGTGCAAATACCTACTTGCGGTCCAAAACCACCGCCACCAGTTGTCGCAACAAGATATTCAAAATAAAAACTTCCTGTGCTTGGATATGCCATAGTTCCAAAAGATTCTGTATCTGTGCCACCAACAATAGTTAGATTGCCATTTGAATATGAACCAGTAAGTGGTTTTTTTAATGGATTCCATACACAATAATTAGCCACAGTCGCACTTGTATTAGTAGGGCTATCTGTCATAGCATCATAAGTTGTGCCAGATGTGACAGAGATATTGTTTGTAGTCCAGTAGTTACTATTACCAGAGAAGTCTTTACCTAGTCCAGCGTTAGAACCTGATGTAGTCGCTATGTCAGAGAATTTAAGGTAGAAACCATTAGTGCCATAAGTGCCTGTGTATGCTTTAGGTTTCCATACGCCTGTAGTGGTATCTGTTTCACCAAAGTCTGATGCTGCTTTTTGTGAGCCATCAATTAAATATTGTTCAGCGATATATCCATCATACTGTTGGTCACCATTCCATACTCTTCTTCCAATATAGTGTGCAGCTGTACTATTTACAAATGTATCCCCATTTAATGTTGGATAAGCAGAACCTGCTTGAAATGCAGTTTGTTGAACTCCATTAACATATATTTTTAATCTATTTGTATCGGTAGCTTGAGTAGTATCACAGGCAACTACCAAATGATACCAAGCACTAGGGTCTCTTGGCATTAAACTTGTAATTAAGTCAGAACCAGCGGCTCCATTAACACGAAAACTAGAAGTAGTACCATCATTAAGATATATAGCAGTTTGACCTTGAGCTATAAATAATGTACCCATATTTACAGAAATAGTACCAAGTTTTATCCATGCACTCCATGTCCAAGTTTTTCTATTACCTGCGCTTGCTGGTGTTCTTGATAAATATGCGGTTGCACTACCTCTAAAGCGAAGTGAGTTGTTTATGTTATAGCCACCTTGATTACCAGATGCACCGACAAGAGGATTATTATTTAATATCGCCATTATGAGTAGTTAGCTGTAAATACTGCGTGAATAGAACCAGTAGTACGCACTACATAATCTATGCGGTCTACTGCATTTGCTGTTGTGGTAAGTGTTGGTGCTGTGCCACCGATAAAGTCCCAAAATGAACCATAAGCTAATGTTCTTGAGCCTGTAGCGTCTTGCACGACAAAGATAGAACCTGACTGACCAGCAGTTAAGTTTGTAGGGTTAGCTAGTGTTCTGTTGCCACCAAGTGTAACTGTGTAGTTGTTAGCTAGAGCAAAGTCAGGTGTAATAGTAGCACCATCTGTAAGTGTAGAGATACTACCTCTTTGTGCTGCTGTCCATGATGATGCAGTATCAGGTTTAGCATAGTCTGTGCCAGCTGTAGCTGCAGTAAATGCTGATGTACCATTACCTTTAAGAACACCTGTAAGAGTTGTTGCACCAGATCCACCATTAGCTACTGGTAGTGTACCTGTTACACCTGTAGAAAGAGGTAATCCAGTTGCATTAGTTAAAGTAACAGAGGTTGGAGTACCAAGAATAGGTGTTACTAGAGTAGGACTTGTTGCAAATACAGCTGATCCACTTCCTGTTTCATCTGTCAAAGCAGAGGCTAAATTAGCAGATGAGGGTGTAGCTAAGAATGTTGCAACACCTGTACCTAATCCACTAACACCAGTAGAAATTGGAAGTCCTGTTGCGTTGGTTAATGTTCCAGAAGATGGTGTACCTAAAGCACCTCCACTAACTACATAACTATTAGTATCTAATGTATAAGTGTTAGCAGCTGTTTTTTGTAATAAACCAGATGTACCTGATAAAGCAGCAATTGCTGTTAAATCACCATCTAAAGGTTGATAGGTTGTTGCAGCTGTCGCTGAAGTGAGATAACCTGCTGAAGCATGATTGCCCCAACTATATGCTGTATCCCATTCACTTTGTTTTGTAGTGGTTGGAATTGAATACCCAGCAGTATAACTAAAAGCTAAAGTACCTGAACCTGTCACTGGACTACCTGTGACTGTTAAACCTGTAGGAACGGAAGCACCTACGGATGTCACTGTACCTTGTCCTGGAGTAAATCCTAAAGCTGTAGTTACATCACCTGATGTTAAAGTAACAGCACCTGTTCTTGTATTAAATGAAATAACTGAACCTGATGCAGAGAATGCAGCAGGATTCCATGCAGCACCATCTCTAATCCATAATGAATTAGTTGTGGTGTTCCAATAGATAGCACCAGTTTGTAGTGCATTACCATCGTTATCGACAGTTGGAGCTGAAGCTTTTGGACCTAAATAAATGTCATCAAAGCTATCAAATGAAGCAGCTGCAGCAGCAGCACTATTTGCAGCATTAGTGGCTGAAGTACTTGCATTGGAAGCAGAGGTAGCGGCATTAGAAGCACTTGTAGAAGCGTTAGAAGCAGCTGTACTTGCATTAGAGGCAGATGTTGAAGCAGCAGTTGCATGATATTTAGCTGAATATTCTCCACCAGCTACTGGACCTGAAGTTTTAGTAGCCCAATCATTAGCTAAAATAGCTGAAGCTGTAGCATTTGCTTCACTTGTAGCTGCATTACTTGCAGATGTAGAAGCATTAGATGCTGAAGTAGAAGCATTACCAGCTTGTGTAGTTGCTGTAGAAGCAGAACTTGATGCACTTGATGCTGAACTTGATGCAGCACTTGCACTTGTAGATGCAGCAGATGCACTAGCGGCAGCAGCGGTAGCACTACCAGCGGCAGCAGTTTGACTTGCTAAAGCAGCAGCAGCTGCAGTTGTAGCTACTGTACCAGCACTCGATGCGTCTGTGGTAGCATCACCTGGTCCACCTGGTCCTCTATAAATTGCCATAATTAATCCTTAAAGAGTTTGTTGAATATACCTTT
>Ga0315904_10005868_pt1 | contig 16928 bp, 5 predicted proteins | sample LakEriMetagenome_6_FD_203529 | JGI IMG/M metagenome (GOLD analysis project Ga0315904, IMG submission 203529) | Freshwater fungal communities from buoy surface, Lake Erie, Ohio, United States - Buoy 12 MA120 | ecosystem: Environmental > Aquatic > Freshwater > Lake | place: USA: Lake Erie, Ohio...
TTCTGCTAATTCTTGGGCATTAAGCTCTCTCATTTCTTTTAGGTTATCTATAAGAACATCTAATCTACCTGCTTGTGATAAAGTATGTACATAGCTTATAGTAGCATCATTTCTAATATCACGTTGATCTTTTTCATCGCCTAATGCTTCTGCAACATCACCAACTCGAGCATAGTTTATTTGTTCACCAGCTGCTTTATCAAATATCTTAAAAAAGTTATTAGGATCATCTGCGGCTTTTTGAGCTGCTGTTAAAACTCTATTTGCTTCAGCATCTAACTCTGCAGCATATTTATCATAGTTTTCTTTTCCACTCCAAGTCTTTTTAGCAAGCTCAGTTATTGGACTTGCCATAGATTTTACTAATGATGTACCTGTATAAATAGCACCACCACTAAGTAAACCTTGCATAAAAACTTCTAAACCTTGTTTACTATATTGACTATTTGCACCAACAAGTATTGATTCTCCCATTACACCCTTGTGAAATTTAAGAGGATCTTGAAACTTAGTTGTATAATAATGATCTACACCTTTAATAGCTCCTTCTTGAAATAATTCTTGAATACCTTCTGGTACGTTTTTACCTAAGTAATCAAGGAGTCTTCCCGGGGTTTGCATCATTGCATGTTTTAAGTATGCTTTCTTACCCCACTTTTTTATATTGTTTTCTATAAGCTCATAGCTAGCTTTTCCAGCAGCACCAACAATAGATGACTTAACTAAATGCTTACCATATTTTTTTACAAACTGGTCTGATAAACTTCTTCTTACTGTGCCATGACCAATAATTTTTTCAAACCCAAATGCGTTGGTAGCATATATAATAGGAAGGTTTAGTAAAGTAACTGCTTTACCATTTTGTTCTGCTATATCTAATATTTGAGAAGCATCTGCACCTACAGGACCACTAGAAAGTTTTTGTCTTGCAGTATTAAGCTCATTATAAAGAGCTTGATATTTAACTTTATCTGTAACTTCATTTTTATCATTAACAAGTGCCGTCATTTCTTTAGAGATTCTATCAATCTCTTTTTGCTGAAGTGCCGTATATTCTTGTCTACCTGATTCAATTCTTTCTAGTATTGCACCACCACCTTCGGTTTGAGCTTCATTAACTGCAAATCTTACACGCTGAGTATCTTTAAAAAATCCACCAAAGTTTTTACTAAATGCTGCAATACCTTCTAAATGCTCAGCATCTTTAAACCCTTGCATTGTATTTTTTAAAGGATTTACTTCTTTAGCAAACCCAACACCTATTCCCTTAATACCACCCGTACCTTTTTGACCTTGCCATATAGTTCTTAACTTAGTTACATTATCAGCTTTAGCAAAAACACCAAGAGCAGTTTTTACATTTTTTCCACGCTCAATTAATTTTGGTATACTAAATAAATTTTTTGCAGCTCTAAGCTCTGCTGTTTGTACAGCAGGCTGTAGAAATTGTAATCCTGGAACCTTAGATACTGCTGTTTGAGCCGCAAGTATACCAGCCTCCTCTACCAATACCCCTGCAGCAATACCAAGTGTAGGAGCTAAGTTTGCAAAAAAGTTTACAGATGAACCAGCAAATCCAGGTTTACTTGACATCATAATACTCATACCATCATGGTAATCTTTTGCTGATTCTAAATCAGGTTTTGCATCAAATAAATCTGAAGGCTGAGTCCAAGGTTTTAAATAGTCTTTAGTAAATCCATATGCTGTACTTGGAAGATATTTAGCCATTCTTATGAAATCACCACCTACACGACCTTTCTCATTATAGTAGTTTTCTATTTCAAAGTTAGCTGGGTTTATTCCTAGGATATTTGCATCCGGGTGAGAATAATATCTATTTAAATTAAATCCTTCACTACCAGCCCCAAATTGACTTACTTGAGAATATCTTAAAGGATCAACCTTAATGTTAGAAATTTCTGCAAACTTATTATTCCAATCTTTTATGGTTGGTGTTGTATCCTTAACCACATTCATTGGTGTAGGAAATTTGCTTTTAAATTGAGGTCCTAAAGTAGGCATTGAAGCACTACTTGTTGCTTTTTTATAAAACTCTAAAGCAGATGGAAACTCTTGATTTGCAGAAGCATCCTGTGGATTTTGAGTATTTTCAGTTGCCATAGTTATTTTATGCGTTAGGTCTTTCTAAAAGCTTATAAGGATTCTTTTCTAAATTAGTTTTTTGAGCTTTTGTATTTACTTTTAATTGAGCTTGATATTTAAAATTATTTATCAGCTGCTCCATAAGTTGATTTGCAAATAAATACCCAGGCAATGTACCTTTACTAGCACGTTGCGATTCAAGTTGTTGAGGAGCTGTTAATCCATTAATCTCATCAAGTGTATATATTTGACCATTCATAACATAGTTATCTTCAGCATCTTGTGTAATAGTTACCATACCAGATCCTGGTACATCTATAACAGCTTTTCCTGTTGCCCACAATGCTAAGTCTACCCAATCATTATTTGTAGTTCTTTTATACAAAGAGTTTGTAGCTTGAGTTCTAGGTATTAATGCGGTGAATACCAAGTCTTTATTATCTTGTTGATATCCCATACTTTTTGCTTTTTCACCATTAAGTATGATTTCATAAGCAGTCATCGCAGCAGTACCGGCACCTATAGGATATGTTTTTATCTGACCTTCTAGTAAATCTAGTTTACCAAAGTTTCCTAGATTACCTTGATTTTTTAATTCAGTTTGTAAATTACCTAAAAGGTTTAATAGTTTTTCAGAGTTTTTCTTATGATTACCTTCAATAGTTTCTGAAAACATAGTTTCATATAAATTCTCAAAGGTTAACTTACCTGATAAAGGTTGATCAACATAACTATCCCAAGACCATTCTGCTGGAGTTTCATCACTTATATTAAGTTTATTTAATACATCCGCATATGGCATATTAAGTAAATAAGATCTTTGATTATAAGGAGTTTTTCTATCAACAGAAGATATAGATTGTTTTAAGTTATCTATAAGGCCAATGAAATCTTGGTTACCTGTTGCCACTGCTAACTCAACACCCTCATTAAAGTTAATTCCATAAGGCTGAGCAGTTAACCCACCCTGACCTTTATAAGTATCAGCTATAAGATTTCTTGGGCTATATGTTTGCAAGTCTGTGTTTTTATCAGCAGCTGCAATTCCATACTCTCTTGAAAAAGTATCATAACCAACTACAGGAATTTCAGGGAATTCTAAATATGCAGGCTGTGCACCTCTACGCTCCATAGCTGTTGCGTAACTTTGATACACATTCCACTCTGTAGTTCTACCTTCGGAAGTCCAGGTTTCCATTATAGACTCTTGTAATAAAGCTTTACCATTAAGACCATTTTGGTTTAATTGATTTACTATATAAGAAACATCCGCAGGATTACCAGAAAAACCTTTATTAAAAAACCAAGCATCTGGATCTTTACCTAAAGCTTTATTTGCTTTCTCCGCAAAACGCTTTGATATATTTGGATTTAATGGATTTTTACTTAAAACAGCACCATATGTAGATGCTGCAGCCATAGGACTATTTGAATACTGAGAAGTAAATGCAACAGCTGTATTGGCATTAGTTTCAAGAGCATCTGCATTAACAATTGCTGCATCAGCTATAACTGAAGCAGCAGCTTGAATCTTAGGATTATTGTATATATCAAACTCAAAATCTTCTCTACTTCTAACAGCTTTTAAAGCTGCGCCATTAGCAGGACTATTAGGAGCATTTATGTTACCCATCTGTTTAAAGATGTATTTATTCATAAAGTCTCTTACCTCTGTGCCAGTAGCATTCCCAATCATACCCGGATTAGTTTCCATTTTATCACCAATCTTAGCAATATTATACTGATCAATTATTTGCATTGCTTTCTCAGTTTGAGATTGCTGACTTGCAAATGCTAATTGTTCTGATATTTTACCACTTAGTTTATCAGGATCATTTCTAAACATAGGATCCTTTTCATACTCATTTACTATTTTATCAAAATTTTCTGATGATGAAATACCTAGCTTCATGTAAGGGAAGATATCACTATTTTTAATTTGACCATCATCCCCTATTAACCCCATTCTTGCAGCACCTGGAAACATCTTCTTTATAGTAGAAAGAGCACTTTTCTTTTCACTTGGTGTACCATTCTGAACTTTGTCCTGATATTTACTAAGTAAGAAATCTACAGTACCAGCTTTAAAGTCTGTAATATCTGGATTTTCGGTAAATGTTCCTGCGGTTATTGCGTTTTTATAACGAATTTTTTCAGCAGTTAATGCTAAACCACTATCCCAAAGTGCACTAATAAATGATTCATTATTTGGCAATTGAATATTTTTAAACTCTTCAGTTGTTGTAGGATCAATTGCACCTACTGTAGTTTCCTTGTCACTAGCAATTAATTGATAAGGCATTAATGCTGCCATGATACTACTTTCAGTAGATTTAGTTCCAGCAACGCTTGCTCTTATATCAGTTCTAAGAATATTTTTAAGTGATCCAGATAAACTATCTGCACCAGTAGCAAATTGTGAATACTGCTCACCAGCTTTAAGTATTTGCTCTACAGCAGAAGAATCTACAGAAGCTTCTAAAGCACGATTAAATTCTTGAGCTCTTGGGTTAAATAGTTTTTCAAAATTTGATGCTTGTGCATATTCGTTTAGCTCATCAATATCTTGTTGAGTTTGTAAGCCAGCAAAAGGATCACCTTGTTGTGTTGCTTGTGCTTGTACTTGTGGGTTTGCATACTTTTGGCTAAAAGGTATACTATCTGTAGTAGCTACTGATGAAGTATCTGTAGGAAGCTCCGTTGATACTTGTTGCTCAGTTTGTGGAGCAGCTGTGCTATCAGGTAAATTAGTTGGTATATTAGTAGTTACGGCAGTAGAATCTGCTGGAGGAGTTTGCACTTGTGTGCCATCACCTGATGGAGCTTGTTGTGTTTGTTGTGCACCTTGTCCCCCACCTGTACTAATACCAGCTTGTTCTGCCGCTTTTTGTTGTACATCACCAGAATCTAAAAATGCGATATCTTCTTTTTTGGTAATACCAAGCATTGAGAGTTTAGCCGCACCCATGCTATTCCAAACAGCTTCACTACCATGACCTCTTAGTTGATGAATATAAAACTCAAGTTCATTTTCTCTAAGTTCTTTTTGCTTCATTGCATTTTCTTGCAATTGCATTTCATAAGCTAATTCTGCTGGAGATTTAGATCTTTTTTTAGTATCTTCTTCTTCATCAATAGTATCAACATCATCCTCTTCACCATCAAAAGTTTTGGCAAATTGATCTAATATTGCAGCTGTAGCACCATTTAATAAACCTAAAGATTTTTGATAAGCAGTAGGTTTTAAATCAGTTTTGAGTCTGCTATCAATAAGTTTTTTCTCCAAATCATTAGCATAATCATAAGCAGCTTTTCTCCATTGATTTTCTATCTCCATACCCTTAAGAGAAACCTGATGAGAAAAATTCAAGTTCTCTAAATATATAGGGTCAGCTTTAACATCTTGCTTTTGTGTAAGCTGTGCATACGATGTAGCAGCATTAGCTAAATCTTTACTAAGTAATCCTCTAGCTAAAATGGCATCAGCTCTTGCAGCTAGCGCACTTTGAGATAATCCTTCAAGAGCAGTTGGTGATGTTATATCTAGAGATTGTGTGTAGTAATTATCCGTTTCATCTGCAACAGCTTCATCATCATTAAGTCTGCGATAGTACTCAATAAGATCCTGATCTTCATCTGAATCAACACCATTTTGCTTAATATAATCTTCTACTACAGTCTTTTTAGCATTAATAGTTTCTTTATTTTCTTGAGAAGCTATCTTACTTTCACGGTTTGCTTTATTCTCCGCATCAATAACTTGACGGATGTAATCAGCTTCTGCAGCTTCCTCACTACCAAACTCAGCCGCTTTTTCTTGACCATAGTTTTTACGTTGTAAGTATGCAGATACATTGTACATGTCAGCAACTTGCTGCTCATTTCCGTACTTAGCTAAGAAGTAATTATATAACGGTGCCTCCATAGGAGTACCATTTGTAGTTGTATAAATATAGCGACCATCAGATGATACCGTTTGCATTTCTAATTTGCTTTTAATAGCAAAGTCTACTGCATCATCCACAACATTTACAAAAGGAACATACTTAGGTGCGCTCATATTCATTGCTTCTTGCTCTGTAGCATTAGCAAAATCTTGAGCTTTATACTGTAAGTATTGTACACCACCATCCCAGTATTTACCACCACAATCTTTAGGGTTTAAACAATTTCTAAAGAATTCGGCGCGGTCATACTCATTATAAACATCCTTTGTAAAGTTAACATCTTTAGCAAATAACTTATTGGTTGTCAATGGTTTAAACACCTGAAAAGCAGCACGTTGATTATCCTCCATAGATAAGTCAACACCAGCAAGTCTTTGTATTTCATTGTTAGCTTTTGAGAAAAAATCATTTCTCATAGTTGATGTATCCTGACGAGTCAAGGGTGAGTTTAATAGAGTACCATAAATACTATTTACTCTATCATACCCCGCTTCATACTGCGCAGTTTTTGTATCAAGCACCGTTTTATAAAAATTAAAATCGGGTTGATACGGTTGTATCTGCGGTATGTATTTATTACTTCCTTTTAAGTACGTTGCCATAATTATTTATAAATATACGAAAAACTTTTAAAAGTTACTAAACTTATAAAGTTTAACTTTTTTAAATTAATCCTCCAAACATATATGGTAAAGCCCCTGTTCCAGCAGCTTGTGAGTATTGTGCTAACGCAGCTGCAGCCTGTGGGTTACCCATATTATATTGTTGTAGTAATTCATTAAACATTTCTACTTCGGGATTACCTGGATCTTGCACGCTCATCCCTTTACCTCCAAAGATAACTTGAGCAGCCTTATCAGCTGATACCCCACGTTTCATAAGATCGTTCATCCTTGCAAGTTGAGCCTCATACTCATCAAACTGTTCTTGGCCTGTAAGCTGTTTACCTTTATTAAAATATACTAAACCTGATGGCTCATCTATTCTAAATCTATCTCCAGACATACTTTCAAGATTAGCCGATGTAGCAGCATTTACATCCATAGCATTTTTCAATGCTGTGGTTTGTGCAATAAACTCATTTTGCATTTGCTTATCGTTTTCTATCTTTTGAGTAATTTCATCGTAGTAACGTTTAGCATTATCTAAGTTGTATGCATTAGTCTTAAATGCTAGATCAGCACGAGTTCTTTCAGCATTATTATAAATTTCATTATTGGCATTGAAATACTTACCTAAAGTATTTGCAATATTATTTGCAGCCTGTGCCTGTGTAGAAGCAGCAGCCGCTGCATATCCTTGAGGTGAACCATAAATACCTGCTGCGCGTAATGCACCTTGAGCTGTACCCTGTGTTTCAGCAACTTCACGACTTGGATCTAAATAAGCCGGTGTAAAGTTTACTGGTGCCATTGGGAAAGATGCTGGCATAACATTAGGTTGGTTTGCACCTATCGCTAGATTAGCGATCATGTTATTTACATCTGGCCCCCAATACTGTAGATCAGGTTGTGATTTGGTATATATAGGAGACTCGGGTTGCTCCTCAGTTACTGTTTGATCTTGTATATCTTCAAAAGCAACACCGTCCTCTTTAGGATTCTTTACAAATAAACCTTGACCAGCGGTTGTGTTACCAAAGATATCATCTACAGGAGATATAGCTCTACCTGCCGCATCTTGTTGGTCACTCATACCTCTTGGGTTTAAAGTAAATCTTTCAAGAGTAGTTTTATATTCTGGATCATCTGCCGCAGCTTGTACACCTTTATAAGCAGCTTGGAACATTGCAATTTGATCTTCAGTAAAGATTTCATCATCTTTAAATCCAATCTTCTTTAATGTTTCCTTGTATACTTTATTCTTATTACCACCACCTTTATCCCAACTTTTATCGCCAGTAATAGGGTTGATTGATTTATCTTCTAACTCAGCTTTAGTAATAGCAAATACTTGCTTTTGAGCTTTTAAGAAATTCTCAAGCACTTCCTCTTTACCTTTCTTTTTAAGCTCAGCTTTACGAGAAGCACTAAGATTACTTGCATCAATTTGACGCTGGTACTCATCATACATCCTATCAACAATACCCTTGTTAGCAGGATCTTTAAGTGTAGCTTCAATGTCAGCGTAGTCATTGTTAAGTTTACCAAGACGTGGATCAGATACATAAGAATCTGGTAGTTTTTTAGCTACAGATGTTTTAGTTACCTTTTGATAACCACCATCCGCTTTTACTACATATACCTCTTGTTTATTTTTTGCTTTACCAAATTCTTCACGTACACGCTTTTGAAAATCAGCATCAGACTCATTTTCATTTCTAGTAATTATAGTAGCAGTTTCAGTAGGCTTAAACTTAACTGTAGTAGTTCTTGATGTAGAAGGTCCTGGTTGATTTCTAAATGGAGTATTAATTATATTACCATAGCCATCAACTACGTATGTCATACCAGTATTCCTATCCGTAACAATACGCGGTTGTGTTTGCGCACGTCTTAATTTATCAATACGGCGTTGCATTCTACGAAGTTTACCAAATTGAGCTTTAGGTAATGCACCACCATACATAGCCATAGGCATTTCACCTTCAGCCATTTCATTATCTGGTGCTTGCTCCATTTGCTCATTGTCAGCCATAGGCATAAGTGCTGAAGGATCCGCTCCTACACGCATTAAGTATGGCATTGCTAAAGCTGGAATATCTTCAAAGCCTTTGCTTGCTTCTTGAGCTAATGCAATTTGACCAAGCTTATCAATAGCGTTTTTAACATTTAACTCAGCAGTACTAACATCCATTTTAGTAGCATTAGGATCTGCCATGATTTGTCTTGCATCATTGATTACACTACCATACTTTTTAGCAGCATCTGCATATGAATGTTTAGATGTTTTAGCCTTACCCTTTTTAATAGGAAGTCCAAAATATTCAGCTACATCCTTTGGCATCTTTAGGAATTTACTAAAGATAAAGGAATCTTCAGTAGCACGCATAGGCACACCGCCCTCAGCATGAGATGGTCCATTAATATTAAAATGGGCAGGTAGCCCATTTACATTAGGATCAAGGATTGTCTCCCCACCTTCTGCTTCAATATTAGGATTTTCATAGTCAGGCTCTACTGACTTACGAGATTCCGTAAGTGGAGCTCCTGCGGTATTGTGTACTGACCACGGAGCAATTTGCATAGGAATGTTAGGGTATCTTGTACCACCCTGCTTCATTTGCGGAAGCTTCTTAATAGTAACTTTTCTCATCCTATATATATTTATTCTAATTCATAACCAGCAGCAAGCAAAGCTTGAATCTCCTCATCACTTAAATAGTATGTACCACCTTGTTGATATTGACCACCCATAGCATAGGCTCCACCATATCTTTGTTCAGGTACTTCTGGTGCTTGATATTCTAGTCTATTAAATTTAGAAGCTATTTTATCATATCTTCTTGCTCTATCAAATGGACCTTTACGATTTATTCTATTGCTTTCACGTTTACTTAAACTTCCAGCATTTGGACTAGCATCACTATCATAAAGATCATTTAAATATTGTTGCTTTTGATAAGATTGATCAAGCTTAGAACCAAGTCTTTGCAACTTATTAGTAGCCATTCTATTTCTAGCTTTTTCCAAAAAGTTTATACCCTCACCTTGATATCCTCTAGGATCAAATTGACTAGTAAGAGTTGTAAATTTTGTATCGTTATACGGATTTTTTGTACCTCTTGCATATGGATCAAAGTTACCAGTTGCAAATGGATCAAAGTTTTTAGAACCTCTAGGATCACCAGGACCACCGCTAGGTGTAGTAATTAAATTACCTTTATCATCATACTGAACTACACCTTGACCAGGTTGATTAGCTCTGATACGCATTTTAAACTTGTTAGGACCTTGGGTAACATCATAGCGATTAATATTATTATCCTTAAGCCAAGTATTAGCAGCACCATTAGGTCCCATAGCAGGAGCACCTGGCATATTAAATCCAGCACCGCCAGCTGTACCAGAACCTTGTCCTTGCATATTAAGCATTTGCTGAGCCATTGCTTGATTAAACAATGCATTTATATTACGCTTTGTTCTAAAACCAAACAACGGAGCTTTAGTATAGCCTTGAGCCATTGCAGCTAACATTTGCTGCATTGCAGGATTAAATTGATAGCCACCAGTATTTGTAGTAGTTGTACCGGGTGTTGTAGTTGTTGTAGTTCCTGCAGCACCAGGTTTATTATAAAAGAAATCTTGATCAGTTGCATCTTTAGTTGGATACTTTTTTTCAAGATCTTGAATTGCTTTATCTCTTGCAGTTTCTAAATTTTTTAAAACATTTGGGTCGGCATTAGGATTTTTAGAACTTGCAATTTGATTATTTGCAGCAGCTACCTCATAGTCAGTATCAAACTTCTTAAGAATATCTAAATACTCTTGTTGATACTTATCTTGATTATCACGAGTCTTTCTTGTATTATAAGACGTTGCATAACCAGCACTATTTTTATGCGGATATTGTGTAGTATACGTTAAAGGGTTTTGAGCAACTTTTTGCAACTGATTTCTATCAAGCTTTGCATCGCTAGCCCAGTTGCCAGCCATTTGTATAAATGCCTCAATCTCATCAGGTGTAGCACCTGATGACATCAAATCACCCATTGTCTCATTATACCATTTTTCAAAACCTGCGGCATCAGTTGCTGTAGGTTTTACTATAGATTTATTTTTATAACGTGTAATACCACCGCGTTTCATTTTTACTTGTTTTGATTTATATACTGGTTGAGATAAACCAAGTTGTTGTAACATGCTATTATAGGTTTGAATAGTATCTTCCATATGAGGACCTTTGCTATAACCTTCTTCTACAAGACGAGAGATGTCTGCAATATCTTTTGGATTAGTCCAATCTACATTTAAACAATCTATACATAAGTTAAGTGAGCCATCTTCATTAGTCATATCAGGATCACCTGCCCATGACTCCGGATTCTCCTTAAAAAATTGATATTGCTCGAGTGCATAATCATATAAACTTGGTGTAGGTGCTTGATTTGGTACTGTATACGCACCTTCAGTTTGATATCTACCACCATATCTAGCAGCAGGAGTTTCTGCTGCCTTTATCATATCTTGAAGTTTTTGCATATTTTGATAAAAGTCTCTATTTGTTTGTTCAGCTTTAGCAATAGGCTTTGAAAAAAGTTGTGTAGCTGAATCATATAAACCTTCTGCTAAAGATGCATTAGCTTGCTTAGCTTCATTAGGATTATAAATTCCAGCATAGTATGGGTTAAGTGGGTTTTGTCCATTAAAGCCAAACTCCTCAAAGTCATTACCACTCATACCTGTACCCATTTGAGCCATTGGCATTTCTTCTGGCGCTTCTTCCATAGGTGCAGCTTGTCCCATTTGTTGCATAACCATGTCTACAATTTGCATAGCTTGATCTTCTGGAATACCCATTTGTACAAGCTGACCCATAACTTCTTCAGGACTAGCACCTTGCTGTAAAGCTTGCATTATCATTTGAATAACTTGCTCTTGCTGATTACCTTGTTGTGGAGCTTGCTGCTGAGCTTGTTGTGGCATAGGCATACCCATTTGGGCCATACCCATTGCTTCAGCATCACTAAGCTGACCTTTACGTTTTCTACCTAATGCTTTTTGTGTTATTGCGTTTACAGACATATCCTTTAAGTAATTTAAAAAGTTATTAGGTTTATTATAAAGCTCAATATTCTCAGTGCTAGCTGTAAGCTTTTCAGGTGTAAAAAATCCACCACCCTTTTGGGCTACAGGTATACCATAGTGACTGCTATCCATTTGAATAGCATTTTGAATTGGTGATCCTACACCCATTTCATATTTAGGGAGATTTGATCCGGAGCCTAATTGATTAGTTGCTCCTCCTCCTTGAAAGGCCATGTAAAGTTGACCACCTTTTTTTGCTGTTGCCATAGGGTTTGTGTATGCGCTATTTTGATAACCGGGTTCAAACACCGGTACTTTTTCATTTGGAAAATCTGTAAACTGCCCAGTAGAAGTAAGCCAGGGATATGAACCATACTTCTTCATAGCTGATGTATCATAAAGGTTAAAAGGATCATTAAGATAATCTCTCTGAACCTTCTTCATCCTATTTTGATCCTGATAATTAAGAAGCATAGTAGCTCCAGATACTGCACCATGAACGGTATCTTTTAGGTAAGGATGTCTTACACTAAAAGGCTCTTTGTCTTTTTTAAGTTTTATCTTAAAGTTATCATACAAGTTATTCAATGTAATGTTACCCTCAGGTTGACTAAGTTTAGCAAAAGGGTTTTGAAATTTTATGTATGGGCTTCCGTTAATCATAATGCTAATATACTCATTATACTATATAAGATACTGATTTCTTTAATAATTTCCTAGCTTCCAGTGTTTTAACTTTTTAGGTTTATGTATTTACAAATACATACTTACCATTGGTATCTGTAAGAATCTTGAAGCCGGGTTGTTTCTTTTTACTACCACCTTGTTTCAAATCAGTAGCAAAATTATAATTCTTAACTCCTGGATAAATAGGCTTAGGTGTATTCTTAGGGGATCCAATTTTTACAGGTTTGTAACCATATAACCAATTCTGTTTAAGTATTCGAACTCCAGGCTCATTTATACCTACATGATCATTGCGTGTTACTCTAAATGCATCACCTTCAAATCTAGGTTGTAACTTTTGATTACTCATAGGTACTTCAGCTACAAACTGAGGACCTTCTCCAGAAGCTGCCATACTACCATATCTTTTATATGGAGCACCAGCATTATAAAAAGTTGCATTATAATTACTAGTAGGATTAGGTCTAAAAACACCAGAATGCACGGCATCAGCATAACCTCCTGCTTCATTACCAATCATTCTATATGCTGCATCAGGATTAGGTTTAAATGCCCAAGGATTATATTTATATAGATTTCTTAATGGACTTTGGGTAGTAATAAAATTACTTGCACTTTTAACTAAAGGACCTGCAGCCATTCTAGTTACAGGAACTACTGCTGCTAAATCTAAATAATTTGATATAGCTTGATCCCTCATTTTAGGATCAAATAGACCAAGAGTATTTGTAAGCCCATATTCTAATGGATTATTAACAAGCTGTTCACCTTGCCGAACTGCAGCGTTTGCTATAAAAGCTGGAGTACCAAGTGCTAAATCAACTACACTAGCCATTGGATTTGGGCTTTCATATGCACTATGCATTCCAAGATATCCGCTTGGGATATAACCACCTCTATTAACTGTAGCAATACTTTGCATAGGACTACTAGCTACTGTCCAAGCTCTTCGTGCAAATTTTTCTAAATCACTTCTTTTATCTGCAGTAAGTACATCTGGATTTTTAATAGCGTTAGGTAATGCATCATATTCTTTTTGAGCTTTAACCTGAGCTTCAATTTCTTTAATACTTTTACCTTTCCACTCCTCGGGTAGCTGAGGCATTTTTGCAATAGGTTGAGTAGATTCAGATACAGCAAACTTAGAATTATTTTCTTTAGTTAATTCATCTAACAAACTTTTTTGTAAAGTAGGTTTAGGTTTAAAAGCATTTTGATAAGGATTAGCATTTAACTTTAATCCTAAAGAAGGTTTATAATTTAACTGACCTAAAAGTTGAGCTTTAGGCAGTGATTTAATTTTAACTTTCTTCATAACAACTTTTACTTTAAAGTTTTTAATACCTTTTCTGTATACGCATTTCTTGATACTAATGGTTTACCGTTAGTATTTCTTTTATAGTTATCTAGCATTTTTGCATATGCTAAACTTTTTTGTGTAGGATCCCCAATAGAATATTGATATACAGCTTTATGAAAGTTAGGAAATTTATTTATCCCTGTACCTGTATAACTAAAGTCTAATACTACATCTTTAAGTGTCGTATTTAAATTATCAAAAGAGCCTTTACCAAATTCAGACTCAAAAGAAGACTTGGCAACTTTAGCATGCTTATCAAGATCGCTATACATTAAATTTACAACTTCATCATAGCTAAGACCATTTGCATATTTTTTAGATTTTACTTCATCTTCTGTAAGTTTATGACCATAGCCAATTGTAGGAGTACCACCTTCTACTGAATCATAAGGATAGTATCTACCATTTTTAAGTCCCTTATTAACTCCATTTTCTTGGAACATTAATTCTTTTACATATTCATCAGAAGGTTTATATACAGCATCTACCATTTTTTTAGGTTGTTCTAATGTTTGCTTAGGTGGATACATCATATTTTTAAAATCTGAAAAAATACCCCAATCATATTCTTCATCAGCATCTTGATCTGTAAACTTAAACATATCGTAGAAAGCTCCTAAATCTTGAGCTTTTTGCAAACCCCCCTGCTGCTCTCTATTAATATAACGCATTCTTTGTAACTCAGGATCATATACTAAGTTTTGATTTTTTGGTCCCCAGTTAGGATCATTGCTTAATGCAAATGCAAGGTTCTCCATCCAAGCTGTACTACCTGGTTCAGACTCTCCTGGTATATGTGATTTTAACCATACACCTGTATTAGGATTTGTACTAAATCCATGATACATCCCATCATAAGGATCTGGTTGCCAGTGTGGATTCATTTCTAAAGCTTGATTAAAGTTTTCTGGTTTACCTAATGCATCCCACATACCATAGTGGTCATACTGTCTTGGATCACCATATTGCCAATTTGCATCTGGTCTTCTATTTTCAGGAGCAGTTTTACTATAAGCTAAAAACTTATCATAATCACTAGGTAAACCTTCCTGAGCTTGCCCTAGATATAAATCAAAATCACCTTGCTCAAAGACTTCATCATCTACAATGATATCTTGAAATGCTCTATTTCTATTAGTTAGCAATGATGCTTCATCTTGCATCATACCACTTTGACCTCTAGGTATTTCATCAGAACTTTCTTTATTACCGGTAGATACATAAGCATCATGTATCTGCTTTAACAAATCACCTCTACCTCTTATTACTTTATAAAGATCATTATTATCAATATTTCCACGTTGTATATCCTTATCAATAATTTGCTGAATTTCTTCATTAGTATAGTTTTTTGTAGGATCAATGTTATGGCGAAGTCGCCATTCATTTAATCTGGCCCTTACTTCGGTAGGTTTATACATATAAAGATGCTCATCAAAAGTTTTATAAGGAACTTGTATACTACGCAAATCGCGATAGGAATCTGTTGGTTCTAATTCTTGATCAGCACCTAATATTTTTTCACTCTCCGTATCATATTCTTTACCACTTGTATTTGGTCTACGCAATGGATCATTAAACTGAAATGCACTGTATTCAACCGGTAAAATGTTATTTAGTAATGGATCATTATCATTGTAATCTACACCATAATCAGTGTATTGAGGTGCATTAAAATCATACCAGTGACTTCTTTCATGAGCCATTGTACCAGTAGCTCCAAATGAAAGTGCTGGTATATTTACTGTATTTTCATTTGGCTCATACATACCCACAGAACCAGGAGAAAAATCTACATACTCTTGATTATTACCCCACGGTTGCATGTTCACACTTTCTACAAGACTTAATCTCTTATTTGCAACATCTGTAAATTGAGGTAGTTTTGCTCTTTGAGAATACCAATTTTTTTCCCAACGTTTAATACCTTCTAAATTTGTATAATAGTTATCTAAATTTTCATTATCCTCAACCATTCTTTTTGCAAGTTCTTGTTGGTCGGGAGTCATGCTATTATATCTTTTAAGAAAATCTCGATCGCTCATATAATTATTTTGCCAAGAATTAAATGTATTAGGATCTATATGTTCATAAGGAAATCTTTTACCTGAAGTTACTTGTACTCCAGAATTTGGATCTGGTAAGAAAGGATTAAAATTATATATAGGGCCAGTGCCAAAATAGCTTGCATCTACTTGGGCAAGTTTATTTGCCTCATTTGGATCTGAACCCTGTTCTCTATAAATAACATAGCGATTTTCATATTCTTTTTTTTGCTCAGGAGTTAAATTTCCTAAAAGCTGAGCCTTAGGTAAAGATCCTCCATATGCAAACTTAGCACGTGATCTTTTAATTTCTGGGTTTTTTGTACGTGTATAGTTAAACCTATCATTTTCCCAATCTGGCCAAACTGTATTAAAAGAATCACCTGGTTGACTTCCTTCCTTAGACATGTTTTCTAAGTTTAGCTTTGCAAGTTTTAAAAAACCATCTAATTTATTTTTATAAGCTATCTTTTCAATTTCATCCTTTATTCTTTTTACATTTTCGTAGTCAACATTGTTATCAGATTGAAAATAACCATTTGAAAATGTACGATAGCCGCCGACAGTTTCCTCAGCTACAACATTACCATCTTTATCATGCCACGTTACTTCATCAACACCGCGTTCATTGTTTTCAATAATTTGTTTTGCAACATTACCATTTTTATAATAAATGGTTTTAACTCTTGTTTTTTCACCAGGTCTTTCATTACCCCATAAATCAGGACCCGCGTCCATGTTAACAACTTGATAAGGTCTACCAAAAAGAGTTTTACCTTTTTTAACTTTACCTTTATCCTGCGCTTTAGGTAAAGATTTTATCTTTACTCTTTTTAAGCTAGGTATAGATATATCTCCACCATAAGCCATCATAGGTATCTCGTATACCGAGTTACCGGGAAACTGGTAATTCATACCAGGCATCATCATCTGTTGATTACCTAAGTCATCTATACCTAATACAGGATAAGGTACACCCTTCATTGTTATATTACCATTTGCATTAGGGATAATTGTATCCTCTCCCGGATATTTCCATTGTCCGTATTTACTTACCTTAGCCATTAGCGTGGTGATAGCGTTTCTTTAAAGTTAT
>Ga0315904_10005869_pt1 | contig 16927 bp, 24 predicted proteins | sample LakEriMetagenome_6_FD_203529 | JGI IMG/M metagenome (GOLD analysis project Ga0315904, IMG submission 203529) | Freshwater fungal communities from buoy surface, Lake Erie, Ohio, United States - Buoy 12 MA120 | ecosystem: Environmental > Aquatic > Freshwater > Lake | place: USA: Lake Erie, Ohio...
GAAAAAGCCGAGGAACTAATACGGAAATATTATCGATGGGGATTGCACAAAGATGGTCAATCATTAAGTTGGTTGGAGTCTAAAGAATGCGCATTGATTACAGTTGATGAGATAATGCAAAATGTGTACGATGACCGTGCAACTATTGGAAGGCTAAATTTAACCGATAAAGAATTCTGGCAAGAAGTAAAAAAAGAAATTGAAAAACTATGACCCCACAGGAAAAAGCCGAGGAACTAGTCGACAAATTCACCGTGGTTGGCCTGCAACAAAGAAACGAAGGCCTTGCCTGCGCATTGATTTGCGTCGATGAGATTATAGAAAACTACGACACAACCCTAGCCTTTTGGCAGGAGGTAAAAAAAGAAATTGAAAATTTATGAGCACAGAAATAACAGAAACAAACCCAGCGCCACTATCTAGCTTTGAACTGGCACAACGCCAAGCAAAAGCCCTGAGCGCCTCCGACCTAGTACCGCAACAATACAAAGGCAACGTAGCCAATACTTTGGTTGCCTTGGAAATTGCAAACCGCATAGGCGCTAGCCCGCTTATGGTAATGCAAAACCTCCACATCATTCACGGCCGCCCGAGTTGGTCTAGCACTTTCGTGATTGCTGCAATTAACGGCTGCGGAAAGTTCACCGCCTTGCGCTTTGTGGGTGATCTCGATAAAGGGATTAAAGCCGTTGCAACTGAAAAGGCCACAGGCGAAACCGTAGAAGGCCCAACCGTTACTATGGCGATGGCAAACGCTGAAGGGTGGGTAAGCAAAGCAGGCAGCAAATGGAAAACAATGCCCGAGCTAATGATGCGATACAGGGCCGCCGCTTTCTTTGGCCGCCTGTACGCCCCCGAAATTACTATGGGAATGCACAGCGTTGAGGAGGTTGTAGATATTCAACACGAGGAGCCCGCAGGGGTTGCAGCGCTCAACGCTAAGCTGACTACCCCAACGCCTGCACTAAATCCTTAGATTCAATGAGCGTATAAGTAAAGCGGTTGCCGTGAATGGTGGCCGCTTTTTTTGCTAGTGCCATAAACTCGTTGAAATCTGCAACGCGTTTGAACACTTGGCAGCCGTGGCTCCAGTCATCGACGCGGGCAGAATCCACCCCCGCCTTATGGATATTGATTCCAAACACGCCCGTTTCGGTTTTATCTTCCTGATAAATCCCATCCTTGGTAAAGTCGCGGTACACAGTCACAGGGGCGCATTGTTTTAGCGCCTCGTATTTTCCTTGGTGCAATCCAATGGCGTGACTACCTCGGTATTGGTTTGGTACAAGTCGCGCAGTGCCGCCGCCGTTATCGGTTGTGGCAGCCCACTCCTTTACTACCCAACTATCGCCCACCTTGTAAGCACATACTAGCTTATCGTCAAAAGCGTTGGTCACTTTCTTACCAGTGGCCGAGTTGCGAATCCCAATAATATTAAGATTGTACTCGCCTGTTTCAAAGAAGGCATATTTTTTAGCGGCCATTGTAGCACGCAGAATGTGAATATTCATAATATCAAAGTTAATAAAAAGACGGCTGCAATCGTATAGGTTGTACGGCGCAGGCGGTTGTATCGTTTGTCGCGTTTCTGCAACTCATCCAGTAGCTTGGCCTGTATCTTATCCTGCTGAGCAATTACCTCCGCATCAATCTTTAACTGCTCTCTGCACAGTGCCAGATTTTCGCGAGCCTCAGCCCCCTTAATCAGATAGTAATTATTTGCCGAGAGAGTCGAGCTGTCGGTGCATTGCGATAAGGCGCAATGTGGTGCTGCAAGAAGTATCACCAGAAAGAGCAATATAGAGCGTGTCATATTTTTGATTAATTACTAGTTGAGTATCGTGGATGGCCTTGTACTTTAGGCGAATTTGGTAGAGGGTATCTAAATCTTTTTCAACTATCCTAATAGCAGGGCCGTGCACTACCCGCTCGGTTTTTGGTACGGCAAACTCGACGTACATCATACCACCCACAAAAAGCAGCACAAAAAGCAGAACTGTCAAACTGCCTTTACTCATCTTTTGGCTTGCCGCTGAACTTATCTACTGAGGTGAAGCCGAGGGTTAAAATGGTAACCCACTCAACAGCTGCAACTAGTTCCGCACTGGGTGCAATCTCCTGCGGGCTCATTGAGTTGTGTGCCATCGTGCCAAACAGAACAAACGCCCCGATAATTCCAACGAAACGCTTGCTAGATAGTTGGCCGTTGTCGCCTTTAAAAATTTCTAATAGTTTTTTCATCGCCCTTGTCCTCTGTATTTTTTGAGTGGTTTGTTATTCTTTGAATGTACGCCCTTGTTTTTACGCTTGGGCTTTGGTTGCCATAAGGCGGTTGCTTTGGTGGTCTTTGCCTTTGCCATTACTTATAAATATAAAGCCTAAACCAGTTAAAATCTTCAGTACCGCCGTTCTTTTGATACTCCAAAAATGCGTCAAAGATTGGCCCTGCATTCTTACCCTCGTCCACAACCATAGCCGTATCAATTCCTGCGGTGATCATCTTAGCGACAAACACTTCCTGCACCTGCTCCAACGCAACAACTTGCGCCTCTGCCTCAACAACCGCCTCAACTAGCTTGGCCTTTTCTTCTGCCTTTTCCTCTACCAACGCCTCGCTAACCTCGTGCGCTGCTTGAGTTGCTTGTCCAACTACCTTAGTATTCTGCTGAATCTTTTTGAGAAGTTGTTCCATCTCATTGGTAGGTGGTTGCTCGGTTGCCCAAGATTCTGTAAACAGGTATCCACCAACAAAAGCCAAAGCAAAAATCACAAGCAATCTCATAACTTCTTCATTGAATTAATGATTCTCAATTCAGTTATGGCTGCCGACAATGCAGAATCTGCCGTCTTTAATGCTCTGTACGCTTGCTTTTGCTCTGCTCTAAGTACTGCCATCTCTTTACGGCATTCGTCAATCTGCGTCTGATTGTTCGCACGCAAGTCCATATAAAGATAACTAACAGCCAGCAACATACAAAAAGCCACGGCAGCAACAGGGTTTTTACGAAATTGGTCAAACGAAACAGGAAGCGGATTCGCATTAGGGGTTTTCTTTGGGGCAGTCATTATTCGGGGATATTGCAGTAAGGTGATGACGGATTGAATTCACAAAAACGGGCAAGGTAAAGCGACTCACACCCACTAAAAGTATGAACGCCAATAGGATTTGGGAACACCTCTTTTGTGCTGAATGATTCCAAAGGTTCATCGTTCCAAAAAATGTCAACGGCATAGAGTGGGGAAAGGTCGGTGCAGTTACCTTCGTTGTCTGTTGCTAAGCAGATTTGCCCGATTTCGTGTACTGCACAATTTGTGTAAGTTACCGAACCCTCAACCGTTGTGGATATTTGGGCTTGGTATGTTAGCCATTCGGCTAATGATTGGAATTCGTATTTTGCGAAGGTCATAAGGTGGTAAGGGTTGTGCAATCGGTATCCGATAGCGGTGAGGGATAGAGTGCCATTGCTTGAATGAAGAAAGGAACATCGGCAATGCTTGCATTAAGGAATTCCATTGCGGTGGGCGTAAATGATGTCGCAGTCACGACCTTTGTACCATTGGCAAAAATGTCTGCGGTTGTTCCGTTCCACTTGATAGCCAATTTTGTTGTGTTTGTAGTTGTCAAATACAGGAATGTTTGTGTTCCCGCAACTTGTTTTTGAATGGACAACCTATCCCCCGCAGTACCTCGTTGACGAATAGAAAAACCGTTTGTTATTCCACCACTTGCAGAATCAATAAACAAACCAAATGCGGCTGCATCTCTTGTATATCCAATGTTATTCCTCAACTCCACAAACCAAGTACCCCCACTTGATGTAATCAAACCATTGGTGTAGATGTTATTGCGACTGAATGAATCCGCAATACGGGTGGCTGATGCGGTGGTTGTTGGGATTATGGTTGTGGCGTATGCGCCAAGTTCGAGTTGTGCGCCCCATAGGTAAATGGAACTTGTGCCGTTTCCTGTGTAACTTATTCTTCCCGTTGTAGTCAAACCCGTAGAAGCATTGGATAAAGCCACATAAATATAAGTAGTGGAATTTAATGCAGCAGTAAACGAAATTCTATTCCATCCGTTTCCAACACTTGTAACGCTTGTGGATGTAAAACCGCTTCCAAAAGTTTGTGTAACACTTACACTTTGTAAATCAACAATGATGCCCGATGTATAAGAACCCGTTCCCGAATTGAAAGAAAGGTTTACATATCTTCTGCCGTTGTCTTTTGCGTAAATAGTATAAGTGTAAGTCCCGTTCGTTAAATTAATTCCCGCATTATTTCTAAATCCGTGAATTCCAAGATTTAAATCTTCGGTCAATTTAGTTGCCGTTGTCGTTCCATCAGGTGCGGTTGCATTATTTGCCGTTGCGGTTGATTGCTCAACAGTCCACGCAGCATTGGAAAAATCTTGGCTATAAAGCATTGTATTCGTCCTCTGCGGCTCCAACAACAACGCAGGACAACTGCCGTACATATAGGATAGACGAGGTACACCCGAACCCATTGATTCCAACAATCCCGAACTATTTGTTCGTAGTGCCGTGCTCGCCCGTGTCCAAGTTAAATCACCGTTTCCGTTGGTGGGGATTTCGGCATATGCTTTGCCCGACTTGTATCCCGAGGGAATGAGCAACAACGATGCAGTCAATAGCAACCCACTAACCGCATCCACGCAAGTACCCGCCTCAGTTACTCCACCATCGGCAATAACCCGACTCTGATAAGCACCAAAAATCCCTTGAGCATAATTGGAACGGTTTATCCCAACGCCCAACCCTATGCCCATTCTGCGCATTAGTAACCGATTACGCTGCCTGACGAAGTTACAAAGCCAGTAATCTTGTTACCCTTACCGGCGGGCAAAAATGCGCCCTGTTTAAAAGTAACGCCCGACATACCGCGCGCACTAAGCACATTGGTTGCCGTGCCGTTTTCCGCCGTAACGGTGAACGATGTAAATACTGTATCTTCTTGGGGTATTACTGCGTCGTAACTTACTGAGGTAACTGTTGCCGCCCCGTGTCTTACAAAACCCTGAGAGCCTGCGATAATGTCTGCGCTTGCTTGTGCCATAGTACCCGCAATTTACCCAATAACGCGAGTAACATTTGCAACAAATTAAATAATCCACCATTGGGCGCCGTCGCAAATGATTGTAACGGTTTCATACTGCTGGTTTAATACTTTTGTCGTACCGCCATCAATATCGGCACCGCCTCCAGTGATCACCACGGTGTGGGGGTTAGTCAACTTTTTAAAGTAGTATTTCTTTCCCTTGCTTTGTGTTGGATCGGGCAAATCGACGTTTACAGTCCCGCCAGAAGTATCGCAGAGAATAAGCTCATAGCCGTTGGTTATTGTGTGGCTGCCTGCTGTGTAGGTGACAGGCGAATTGTGCTCCTGAAGGTGCCAAACCATCTGCTCATCGGCGTAATTGTACTGCACCATTACCTCATAACGAGTATTTTCAGTAGGGAATGAAGTCGGAGAGCCCTCTACATTGTTTACCAACTCCGAAAGCATCAAAGCAGGTACACGCTGAACTGAATCATTCAAACGCCCTATTTGCTCATCGTGATAGTTGACTCTATCCTTTAAACCGCCGCCAAGCTTTAAGCCTTCGCCTGAAGAAGTCAAGCCAGTATACACAGGCACCAACCCAACCCACTCGCCTGCCCATTGCTCAGAGCGTGCAGTATAAACCGCCCCGTTAAATAGCCACTTATAGTCATCAAAATAAAGCGATTTAATAGCGGTCAAAGTTCCCGCATCAATCCAAGTGCCCTGAATTGTTGGTACAAAATCTTTATACAGGCCTGCAATTCCCTGCCCGAGCATTTCGGTGGGTGATCCGTGGCTTGTGGAATCCCATCCACCATACCAATCGTCTGCAATTACATCGGTAGTACCATTGTAGGCTAGAATATTACCTGTCGCGTATTTGTTTGAAGAATAGTAATATTTTGGCTCGATAATTATAGGCGTCGAATTTACGCTGCTTGTAGTATCTGGCGTATAAACCTCGGTAATGTTAAACGTAAAATCAGGGTTTTGGTAGGGGGAAGCGTCGGCAAAGGCAATCTGCACAGAGCCCCAATAATCTTTGTCAAATGTCGCAGGCGTGCCTAACTTTTTGCCTAAGATATTAAATCTGTCCTTATAAGCTACAACCCGAGTAACTCCAATATTCAAAGTATCGTAGCCAGCGGGTGCAGTACTAAGTTGCTTATCAAAAACAAATGATGTCCAAGTGGTCGATTGTGTATCTGTTTTAATTATTTCCTCTCTTACTGGAATCGCGCCAGTGTGCGAAACCCAGTAGAAATTGGTGTTATCCAATATCTTAATATTACCCGAGCTATCTGTCAGCCAGATTTGTATCTCGACTTTAGTACCATCCTCTGGCCCTGTTGTAGTTCCTGTGAAAATATGACGCTGAAACTTTATCGCAAATCTTACTCTTAGCGGTGCCTCGTCTGGATTAGTGCCCGTTGGTATACCTGTGAACGCACCCCCAAAATTGGTATTGCTTTTGTTTTGGTAAGTCCGATACACGCCTGTGTTCATCGTGCGCTCGGTGTCAACTTGCACATATTTGGCAGCCGCTTGGTAAGTGAGCGACGGCTTTGCCATCCATTGCGGGCGCACATCGTTGCCCAACTGCACTGTATGGGTGTAGGTGCCCGTTCCAATATACTGCAAGGTATAACTGTACTGGCGATAGGCTACCGTTGTATCTAAATACTCAGCAGCCGAAACAAGCCAATATTTTCCAAGTTCGTGTATAAATCGAGCCTGTAGAATTTCGCAAACTTGCTCAAGTGCTTGTTTGCAATCTACCATATTTTCGCTGGCATACTGAAAAGCGTTCACATCGCTTGCGGTAATATCCTTAAACGCGTCGTAATCGCTCACAAACGTATTTAAATCGACTTTCAGCAAATCAATGCCCTTGCGACTTGCATCACTTGAGTAAGGGCTTACAGCGTCTCTAAAATAGTCCGTATTTGTGCCAGCTACAACCCAGTAATCTTTTAGGCCGAGTTCGTCCAATGATTTGCGAAACAACTGCGAAACTGTTATTTTGCCATCGGCAAACCAGTCGCTACTCACTTTGTAACCTCTTAGCAATTCCAAACCATCCACCGCAGCCAACGAAATAACTGGCTTGCTCTCGATTGATTCGCGTAAAAAAGTCATTTGGTCGGCAACAACTCGGCCAACGTGCTGCAATACCGAATCTTTGTAAATCAATACCGCCCAATACTGCTCGGAGTTTGTGGCAAGGGCTTGGAATTCGCCCATAATAGTATCGGAGGGAATTAACCAGTAGGAAGTTGACCGAGAAGCTCGAATAGGATTTGTGTAAAATGTATCCCCCTCCCCATCGCGTTCTATTTGGTACCCATTGCCCGCAAGTTTTAACTCTGTGCCTCCAGTTCCCGAGCCGCTAGGCGCGTCCCATATTTCAACTTTATGAAGTATCCCAGTAACCGAATAAAAAGAGCCGTAGTATTTGCGTGCCATATTGCGAAATTAACCCCTTTTGCTGTCTTTATTGTAACGCTCCAGCACAATAGCCAAATCTCGCCCTGTAATTGTTGTAGATGCCACGTAACCGCTTTGGCTTCCAGTGTTGAGCATTCCCTGCAATTTATCCAAAGGCGCGATAACTTCAGGGTTACTCCTTGCGTTGGGATATTCCCCCATAAGTCCAAGCGTCGGCCCTGAAACAATACCACCCTCAGCAAAGGCTGTAACCTCTGGGCCTTCTTTCAAACTATTGCGCACAATCTGAGCACCTGCAACCAAGGCCACACCAGCGGCAGCGGCAGCCAGCGGGTTAGTTAAAATTAATTTCTGGAACGCCTCAGAAGCGATAGCCGTAGCAATCAAAGCCTTACCGAGTGAATCCATAAATGAGGCAATAGCCCCCAGCATATTTTTACCGAAGTTTTTGCCCGCGTCTTGCTCTCCAGATACTAGATCACCGATAAACTGGCCGAAACTTACAGCGGCTTCAGATTGCAAAGTGGCAAAGGCAGCGTTTAATTTGTCAAGTGCTTGTTTTTGCTTTTCAGCTAGTTTTAAAGTTTTTTCGGTTGCAGCCTCCATTTCGGCTACGTGAATATCCCAAGCATACCCAGAACGCTTTGACATTTCTTCAACGGCTGTGGGTATTTTGCCAATTTCGGTGGTGATTATATCTGGACCGCCTTTAAATATTTCTGGAACCTCTTCTGCGTTTGGGAAAGTAAATGTTACTTCATTCACATTGGATAATTCTTCATCCAATTTTTGAATCTCCTCCAATACCGTTGTTGGAACTATGTCGCCAGGGGACAAATAATTTTCCAAGTTTTTATTTGCAGTATTCCGCAAATTGAACAGCTCTAATTCTTTAGCCGTTAAATCCTTAATAGCTTTTTCATATTCTGCAGCATCTTTTGCGCCCTGCTTAACTCCCTTGTTGTAGTTTGTCTGCGCAGTATTTGCAGCGTCTACATTTGGCGTTAATTGAGCAACGGCAGCCGAGGCGTTTTGCAGTGCAGTTTTGTACAAATTTATTTGAGCGTCCGCTTCTGCCAGAGCGGCATTACTTTCTCGAGTTCTTTGCACTTGTAAACCCATATAGAACAAATTATCTACAAGGGTTGCACCTAAACCTTCGCGTGCATCTTTTTGCGCTTCGATTTTGCCCAGTTCAATCTCGGCAATTTTCGCAGCGGCCTTGTCAACTATCGCTTTCTGAATTGATAAGTTTATAGAGTCCTGAACTCTGGCATTCAACTGCCTCAATCCTGAAGCGGTTTTTATATTCAAATCGTCAACGGCGATGCCCGCCTCTTTTAATGCAAGCAGGGCGCCCTTGCGTTCTTTTTCGCTTTTTGTGGTGTCGTTAACAATCGCCAAATAAGCGTTTAAACTTACTGCGTTGGCTCTTGCGTTGCTGGTTGCATCGCGTAGTTCCTTGTTAACTTCAGCCTGTAATCTTGCAAACTTCTCGGCCTCTGTTTCAGCCGATGCAATCGCCACAGCTATGGCAGTAATGGCGGCAGCAGCAACCAGATAAGGGTTTGCCTTAATCCAGTTACCCACATCCTTAGCAGCATTGCCCAAACCTCCAAACTCCTTAGACAAATCTCGCACCTGCATAGCAGCAGCAGAAAAGTTAAGGGCGGCGTTCGTAGCCATCAAAGCGTTGCGCAACTCCTTGTTATCGTCTGCAACTATCGCCATAATTGACGACACAGAACTAAACGACGTAGCCAATCCGTTCAAACTTGCACGAGTTGCCCCGTTTACAGTTTTCTGCTCTCGGCTTGCTTTGTTTGCCTCGGCTGTGGCTTTGGCCAGTTGCTTCTCTTGTTCAATCTCTTTTTTAAGCTCAGCTTCAAGCACTTGCTTTTCAGCAACCAAATCCGCAATACCCAATTTTTGCCCAGCAATGGCAGCTTTTACGGCGTCGATTTCTTTTCTCAGCGCTCTCTGTCCTTTAATGTCGGTAGCGCTCATAGCGGCGCTCTTATCTCTAAGGCTTTGCAGTTGCTTTTGATATTCTAGAGTTATTGCCTTCTGATCGTTAATCGCTTGGCTTACCTCTTTAATCGCATCGCGGACGCTCATATTACCCAAAGCGCTTGCAATAGCTTCGCCTGCCTTCTGGCTGGTTTCGGCCATTCTTTTGGCGCCTTGTTCGACTGTGTCGGCCGCTTTGGCTATATTCTTATTAAGGCCAGAGGTATCGGCGCTCAGGGCTATGTTTATACTGCTTTGCGTTGCCATTATCTAGTGTAGTTAATAATAAAGTCCATCCCAATAGTAGAAAGCCCTGCAAACCCAGCGTTATCTTCTGCCAAATGCACCTCGCCATCGTACTCAATAACCTGCACCTTAACACCGTTAAAAGTGTTGGGGGTTGCAACCTCCATCGCATTGCGCACCAAGTTACCCACCTCAATAGCAGAGGCGTAGGTTTTGGCTACAATCATTACCTGTATACGAGTAAAGTCAGATTTTGAGGCGCTGCTTTTGCTCATATTACCGCGGTTACTAACAACCTGATAAGCGAGCGCAGGGAGGGCGCTTTTTTCTGGGATTCTCAGCGGGTTAATCCTATTGCTCACAACCGCAGTAAGTGCTGCGTTGTTGCTGAGTATGTTGTAAATTGCGGTTACGGCTTTCACGCTTGCGGGGGTGGGGTTAATTTGTTAAATATGTGTCTGTACTTTTCGATTACCTCCTGCACATTCTCAGCCTGCTCAACTTCCCACGGAAAGCTAATCAGTTTCTGCGGTGCAATCGGTTTCTTTAGATGCGGTGCTATCATTGTGGCGGCCATCCAGCGGCTGAGTTCCCATTGGTTGCGATACTGTTGAGTTTGGGCTTTTCTCATTCCGTGCAACCTTATCCTAAAATAATAAGGCGTGCAGTTAGCGAAATCTTCCTCACTCATAAGCATCTCGCCAAAGCCTATTTGCTTAAGGCGGTCAAAGGTCAAGGGCTCAGCTTTGCCGCCTGTTACTTTCCCTCCACTGGAGCCACATCGTCAGCGGGTTTAAAAAACTCCTCAACTGCTTTTGTAAATCCAATGATTGCGGGCTCAAGTTCAGCAAAAGCGCTAACCTGATCGCCCAAAGCCTCAGCAGAAACAAAGGGGCACTTTTCGCCCTGCTTTCTGTAGCCTCCAGCAATCCCTGCGAAGGCGCACGCTCTGCCAAATTTCAACGAGTTGCCTGCCGTCTTGGTGCTCATAACAGCGCCTAATTTAGCAAAATCCTCAACTTGCAAATCTGAAAAGACCTGCTCTATTGATAGCATCGAGAAATAAAGGGGGTGAGTTACACCCCCGATTTTGATTTCCTGCATATTAGATAGTGCCAACAGTCAAAGCACCAGTACCTTGGATAGATGCGGTAAAGGTTGTAACGTCGTTATTTGGTGCGCTCAAAGTCAAATTTGAAAAGAAAGCAGAGCCGCTCAATTTCAAATCGCCTGTTACATTTGAAGTCATAACGATAGTAACAGAAGTTCCAGCCAAAAGGTCAGTAATCAAATCTTTCCAAGAAAGACCGCCAGAACCTACAGAACCGTCCTCTTCAAACATTCCGTCGACGTTCATAGTAAAGCCGCCTTCTCCAACGATAAACTCTTTCCAGCCTGCGCTGTCTTTGTTGGTGGTCTCGATCATATCTTTTGTAATGTCGAAATCGTTAGATGTCGCGTTTGCGATTTTTGTCAAAGTGCCGCTTACATCTTTGTAGATTGCAATTAGCGTTCCGTTTGTAATACCTGTAGTTGCCATTTGTATATTTTTATTTTTTTATTTTACGTCAAAGCCAGCCTTTCGCGCATTCTCTGTGATAATCTTAACAATTTCGCGCTCTGTGTTGCTGGTAAAAGTGTCTTTGTATGAATTAAAAGCCCTGCTCATTTGATTATTTGCAGGCATCTTGCCACGACTTGCGCCGTTGTAAGTACGTTGTTGAGTTCCGTGCTCATAAATATAGGCGTGGTATCCTTTAAAACCACCGTAAACCCTTGCACCTATCAATCGAACTGCTGCAAATCTGTAGCGAGTATTTTTTTCAATGAATCCAATCGAGCGGCTTAGATTGCCTGTATCGTCTTGGATGTTATTTTGCGCTATATTAATAAACTCCTTAGCGTTGCGTTCAATCACACCGCCAACCACTTGAGGCGATAGGCCCAGAGTTTTTATGCCTCTGATTGCCTGATTTACTTGCTGCGAGAATTTAGTCATTTTTATAGCTGATTTCAGTATGCAATTTAGCATACATTCTCCGCTCTAGGTCAGCAATGGAAATAATGTTGTATTTGTTTGAGTTCCACACAATCCTGTCATTTACAGAAATATCTGAAGTGTATCGGATTGTAAAGTTAACTATTTGCTTATTCTCTCTCCTGTCTGCGTTCACTTCTTCGCTGCCTGTTTCAAGTTCCACAATCCTAGCCCAAGGCGCTGCTATCTCTGTCCAAGATTGCAACTTCTCGCCTGTGTTGGTGTCCACCGTCTCACTGTAGCGCTGAATTGAAATCAGCTCATCCATTAAGCCCGCGTTCATATCATTACTGGGATTTTATAGGGATCTAGTAAATAATGCAAACCAAAGTTTAGCGGGGTATTACTTACGCCCACAGTTATCGCCTGCCTGTTATCGTAATACTGCCCAACCAAAAGCAATGCGGCAAACTTCACAGAAGCGGGGCAAATCGTATCTGGGTCAACTCCAGAAGTACCTACAGGATTGAAGCCCTCAGTTACTTCAACGATGTACTTAATTAAATCGTCAGTTATACTGGATGGGGCGCTCTCCATAAAGATATTTTTTGTGTAGTTGCTCATTGGGTCAGGCGAAACAATCCAATCCGCAGCGTCGAAAGTTTGAACTGTATTATTATCGTCTACATAATACAACTGCTCCACATCCAAAACGCGGCTGTTTACGCGCAGATAATTGCCTGAAGGTATCGTAAGCCCGTTTACTGGATTAATTAGCGCAGGCTGGCCTACAAATGCGTCATATCCATATCGTGCTGTTGCTTTGCGCACAGAATAACCCAAATAAGCGCCGCAAGCCTCAACAGCCATAGAAATCAAACCGCTTATATAGGTATCGTCTGCGGTGCTAGTTACTCGCAAATGCTGTTTAGCCTCCGATAAACTCACATAATCGGTTGCTGCATTTGCGTAGGCTGTGTATCGTCTTGCTCTGTACATTTTACTCGGCGTCTAGTTCGGTTTCTGGGTTTACTGTTTTAGCCTTTTTGGGCTTGCTTGGGGTAAGTACTGCAATCTCCTCAGCAATTCCTGCCTCAATTAAGAGCATCGCCTGCTTTGTTTCCATAATCACCTCCTCGCCTGCATTATAGGAAAGGTTAAATTTTCCTGTAGGGTTTGCAATAAATTTAATCTTCATAATAGCCCGAGGGCGGTGCAGTCAAGACCACCCTCAGCACTCGGAACTTTTACGCCCCCGAGCGGGCAGATTATTAGGCTACGATGTCTTTGCAGACAGCGAAGGCTTTAGGCTGCAATAAATTTACATCCATATAAGCGTTAAGCACTACGTTGGTCAAACCAGCAGTAGCTCCAGAATATGGGTCTACTGTGAGTTCCATTCCGCCCCAGTTCGCCACGGCCATCATATCGAACGCCCCGTAGATCATAGCAGACAAAGTGCTAGAAGTTCCTTTGCTCAAGTTTGAAGGTACCAAAGTAGTAGTAGCTACAGGGTAACCATTCAACTCAGAACCACCAGCAGGCCAGATGAAGTTTCCTTCAACGCCAGAAGCTTGGCGTGGGATAGTTTGCAAAGCAGCTTTAACCAATGGGTTTGTCAAATAAGCGTAACCCATAGCGTTGCTGTTTTCTACGGCTTTCATCAAGTTAACAACGTCAGCCCAAACTGGTGCAATACCGTTAGCGTTGGTAGAGTTGCTAGAAGCGCCACCTGCGTAAACCACATTAACATTGCTGTTTGCGATAATACCAGTAGGCTCGTTAGAACCACCACCTTTAATAGCAGCAGCTTCCAAAGATTGAGCCATTGCGTTAAGCAACCAGTTACGCACATAACCGTCGATTGAGTTGCTAGATTGCAACATCAACTGGTTAGACACTTGAATGTAAGCGGCCAAACGCTTAGGGCTGAAGGTAACCTTAGAGAAGGTAGGGCTCTTTTCAGTAGCAGTACCGTTTTCAGTGTTCCAACCAGCAGAGGGCACAGTTTGAGCAGTTGGTAAATCCAAGTTTCCAACCAAGCCAGACAAACGCTGTACGCCCAAACCATTCAATACTGTGCGAGGCAACAATACATCGATGATAGAACCTACAGAAGTTTGGATGTTTACACCACCCTGATCGCCAGAAGTTCCGCCTGTAGCAGTCATATCACGCTTGAAAACTTCAGAAGGGATTTTGATAGAGTGAGCGCTTACGCTTACGCCTGAACGCTGGAACTCATCACCACCAACGGCAGAAAATTCGCCTTCAACACCTTCGCGACGGCCAGTAATAGCCATTTCCATCGCGCGCTTGAAGCTGTAAGATTTAGCCATTTCTGACTTTTCTTTTTCCTCGCTGCGGCTAGCAGTGTGGCCAGCGGCTTGCGCTGCCAAGTTTTGCAACTTTTCCAAGGTTTCAACCTCAGCCTTAATCGCGCCCAAACGAGCCTCGATTTCAGCCAAGCGGTTGGTTTCAGAGTCAGCCATTGAACGGGCTTCCTTTTCAATGGTGTTTTGCAGAGTAGACAACTCGCCCAACAGGCGGCCGCGCTCTTCTTTCAATGCTTTAATTTTATTCATTTTTTTGGTTTTTTGTTTTATAGGTTTTCATATCTTAACAAGGCCAGCTTCAATACATCGGCAGCGGCTTGGCTTCTTTTTGCCTCTTCAATCTCGCGCTCCTGATCTCTCAAAGCCACGATGCTACGAGCGTCGGCCTCAGTGTCAGCGTATGCGGGATAAGTTACTGGGCTAACATCGTACAAATCCTCGATTATTGTGATAGTGCGCTTGCCCATTGTGCCGTACTTAGTAGAATCAGACCATTTCTGCTCCTTAATTGTAAAAGCAAAGCTGCTCTGGGTAATATCTCCGCGCATAATAGAACGAACAACGCTCATATGGGTGGGATTCTCATAGTCAGGCACCCAAGTATACTCAAGATTGCCGTCAGCGTTTACAAACACTTTGCAAGTGTCTGCTTTTGTGCGGCCCAAAATAAGCTCAGCCTCGTGATTAAACAAGCAGCGAATATCATACTCTTTATTTAGAGCATAATCAAAAGCGCCCGCCTCGATTACCTCCTCAAAATAGCCCAAATCGGTTACTGAATTAATAACGGCAGCAATTCCACCAATTTCTTTAGGCATTCCCTCGCCCTCTGCTCTGGTGTGTACGGTGCCCGTAAAAGTGCGCCTCTCTTGTTTCATCTTAAATATTTTCTTGGTTGTTTGTCCCTGCTGGGTTGTTGTTTTTGTCGGCAGTGCTCAATAGTTGCTCAATCTTTGCATCCATATAGGCATCAATTTTACTGCTAGGCACCAAATTGCTTTCGATTAGGTACTCATCGCCACCCTCAAAGCCGTTTGTATCTTCAAAATTGCGGGCCTCGTTTCTGCTTAACCAACCGCCACGGATGCCTTTGTTATAAAAGTCCGCTCTGTCGTTTGCAGAAGCGCGCAGCAATGAGTTGAAATTGTACTTAAAATACTGGTCTACCTTGTCGGTTTCGGTTAAAAGCTTGCGCCTCTTCTCCTCTTCGATGTTTATCGCGTAACTCATCAAAGTGCGAGAATAAAAATCTTGGTACTCTTGCTCTGTGCTTGACTTGGTTGTAGTGCCTGCGCCAATCATTGAGGCAGGAACGCCAAAAATACGGGCGATTTCCTCAGCGTCATATTTTCGAGTTTCCAAATACTTCGCCTCGTCTGGGCTCAAACTCAAACGCTCCATTTTTACGCCATTAGGCAACACGGCGCTGCGAGCGGCTCCATCTATAACATCGTCGAGCGATTGCTTCAGGGGTTCTGCCTGTTCTGGCTTTATCTGTGCCTCTGAAGTAAGTAAAAACTTCAGTACGCCGTTTTTGTAAACTCCAGCATTGCCAGAGATGGCCGCTAAATCAATACCCAACGTCTCAGCGTGCAACACAATCGGAGAAACACCCATAAGAGGATTATCCAAACACATTCCTTTGTAGTGCAACATATCGCTGGCGGGAATCATTGGCGGGAATCCTTTGGCGGTTACTTTGTAAAACAACTGACCATCGCTCAAAACAGGAGTAACATAGTCGGGATTAATCGGGTGTAATTCAACGCCCAAATATCTGGCATCGCGATTGATAAAAGCGTAAGCATTACCACGCAACACCAAAGCGCCCACCATATAAATCTCAAAATCGTATCGAGTTTGGTAGGGGTTTGGCTCATTCAACAAAGACAAAGCGTAATTATTGAAAAGCTGCTGCTTTCCCTGAGCTGTTTCCCTGTAAAGCCTCAACTGGAGGCCAGCGATACCGTCAGAAATAACCCTTACACAAGCGTGCACGCTGGCAATACTTAAAGCCGTGCGAGGGTTGACACTTTGCCCGCTCTGCGTTTGATATCCAAAGACAGAGTTTAGAGAGTTTATAAGCCACTCAGAGGGCGCCGACAAATAGCTGCGCTTTTCTACCCCTTTAAAGCCCAAAAGCCTCTTTATACTAAACTGCATAGGGCGAAAATAAAACTCTTTGCTTGTAACATTTACAACTATTAGGGGCGATTTTTATCGAGCCATCTCGACAAAGTAGAGCGAAACACCTCATAATTTTTAAACTTATTACGATCAAATACCGCAAAGTGCCTAGCCTCGATTTTTTCGTAGGCTTCGCGGTAAGTTGCAGATGTCGGGAGTTCTTTGTAATACTCCTGCATAAAATTATCGGTGTAAGTGAGCCAAGCGTCTGATTTCATAACTGTACGAACCAAAAATCTGAATTTTTATTTTTTGCGGCCTCTTGCATACAAGTGCCTAAAGCCATAACAATGCTTACAGGGCCGTCGACTTTATCCCCGCTTTTACCTTTATCAATTTTAATATTCCCCGCCGGGTCTGTGCGCAGCATAATGTTGCCCATCTGCCACCGCGTTACTGGATTTCCGCCGTGTTTAATCTTCTGCTCTTTTACCAGCCGCTCAAGTTCCATCGTTGGGGCGCTCATACTGACAAAGCCCTGCCCAAATGGGTACAGGCTCAGCCCTTCAATTTGCAACTCAATTACCAACTGGCTGGAGTTGAAGCGGTCGAAAGCAATATCCTTAATGTCGTATTTGCTTGCCAGTTCCAAAATCCGCGCTTTAATATACGCGTAATCGGTTACGTTGCCCTCGGTGGCTGTTATCAATCCATCTGC
>Ga0315904_10005871_pt1 | contig 16921 bp, 15 predicted proteins | sample LakEriMetagenome_6_FD_203529 | JGI IMG/M metagenome (GOLD analysis project Ga0315904, IMG submission 203529) | Freshwater fungal communities from buoy surface, Lake Erie, Ohio, United States - Buoy 12 MA120 | ecosystem: Environmental > Aquatic > Freshwater > Lake | place: USA: Lake Erie, Ohio...
AAAATATAATATAGATTTTTAAATAAATAAAATTAAAAATGTTGAATGATCAAAACTATTTGGCTACATTGACTTATAAAAAAACAAGAAAACAAAAACAAATGATATTAGATGGAACAAATGATGATGAATACAAAAATTTTATTAATTTTTGTTATTATAAACGAAGCATCTATATAAGATGTTCACCATTATACAAAAATGAGGTTAAAAGATTGGGGTTTGAATGGAATAAGCATTATATGGTTTGGGAACAATTAATTTATGATAATGATGGTCAAACATATACATTATTTGATGAAATCAAATATAATGATTTAATGCAAATACCAACAGTTGAACCAGTTAGCAAGCATGAAATTTCAGATAAAAAACACAGATTAGGTGAATGGTAAGCATAAAAGATATGTAATTATTTCAGTAATTACAAATTATCAAATGTTCTGTTTTACTGTTTGATATATCATAATTTTTTTTGTATATTTGTTTAATATAATCTTTAAACAAATGTCTTATTATAGCATTATTATTTAATATAATCATTATCTTACATTCACATTTTTTTATATATTCAGACAATACAACAAACATTTCAGTATTATCAATTATATATTTATCTTTACATCTTTTGTCTTTCATATTTTGATATGCTGTATTATGTGAATCTAAATAAGGTGGATCAATAAATAAGAAAGCATCTTTATTATGTTCATATTGGTCTAATATAATTTTATAATCTGAATTTGTAAAATCAATTGTTTTACAGAAATTAAAAAAATCATCATATTTTAAATTAGGTCTTTTATTCAACATACCTCGAACCATGACATTTTCTTTTATTATTTCTTTGATTTCATCATTGTAATCATAATTATTCATATATTCCCAAAAATCTTGAGGTTTAACAAATGTATTTTTTACACCATTAATATTATATTTTATAAATTCATTATCTATAAATATTTTAATATCATCAAATAATTTATTTATTTTTTCTGAATCATTCTTAAAAGCATCATATAATTTATATAATGGTTGTGATAAATCGTTGATATGTTTTTTATATTTATCATCATAATATTTTAATCTTGAAACCGCAAAACTTCCACCGAATGGTTCAACAATAATTAATTTATCATTTGGTAAAAGATCGCTAAAATGTTTATAATCTTTTGATTTATTGCCTAAATAAGAAATTGGAAAATGTTTAATTTGATTCATAATAAAATATATATCTATATATTATATTCATAAAATAATATTATTAAAATTATTAATTCAAATGATTTAACCTGATTTGACCTGATTTGACCTGATTTGACCTGATTTGACCTGATTTGACCTGATTTGACCTGATTTGACCTGATTTGACCTGATTTGACCTGATTTGACATGATTTATTTTTTTGTCATATTATCTTGCAATTGGTCTTCATCAATCCATTGATTATATTTTTTATCCCATCCAAGATATTTGACAAACACTTGTTTTTTTCCTTTATATTTTTTTTTTGAAATGATTTGTTCAACTTCAAAAACATCAGAATAAGCCGTTTTCAATAATTCTTGTTCATAAAAAGCACCTTCAATATCAGTGTCATCATATTCTTTTATTTTATATGTGATTGGATCAGTGTACATCACATTATAAATTTTGAAGATTTCACGAGACCAATTGGGTAAATAACCTTTTTCAAAATTGCCTTTTAATCTAGATATTCTCACCCAATCACCAATTTTAAATTTAGGATTATATTGATTTATATTTGATTGTTTATAAACATTATTATACACAGTGTCTCTATTTTCTTTTTTGCTTGCATTTTCAGGAGTCATTTTGATTGTATTATGTATATTTTCAGTGTTGTAATCATTTAATATCGTTTCAAGTATTTCATCAACATAATTAAAAGTCATTTGAGAAGTAAATATTTTCCACATTGTATTTTTAATTGTTTTATTAAATCGTTCAATAACAGAGTTTTTGTGTTCTCCATATGTTGAATACATTGAAATATTATTTTTTTTCATAAATGTTTCAAATTCTTTGTTATAAAATTCGCCTCCTTGATCAATCCATAATCGTATTGGTTTTCTTTTGCTTTCTTTAAATATTTGTTTAAATGCATCAAGAACAGATTTTGAATTTTTATATTTTAATGGGATTGCCCAAGCATATTTACTAAAAACATCAATCACAGTTAAAATATATTTATAATCGCGATTTTCTTTTGAATAACCTGACATATCAACTAAATCAGCTCCCCAAATGTCATCAATATCAAATACAATTACTTTTCTTCTCGTAAAATCATTATCAATATTTTTATGTAATTCTTTTGCATAATCTGAAATTAAAGATTTTGTGGGTCTCAAAGGTTTTGAATTCATTTATGTAATATCTATATATTATATAACTAAAAAAAATAATCAAATTAAATAGATTTATGACCATAAGCCAAAGTGTTAATATTGTTGTTTAATAAATATCGTTTATCATCCATTGAACATAAACCAATTTTACTGTTATTGATTGTAAAGATTTCATGATTATATGAACGAATTGTATTAAAATTGACATTTTGCATAATATCATATTTTTCATTGCTAAATAAACAATTGTAATAATTATAATGTCTTATTTCTTTTTTTAATGCACTTCTTTTAATTCCTTTTGCTTTCTTGTGTTCTTTTGAATCATCTTGAATCAAATAACTGTACATTTTAGATCTCAAACCGATGAATTCGGTGATAATTTCACCGCCTGCTTCATCTTTCATTTTACCAATTACTTTTTTATTTGTATTATCGAACAATTTATGATTTTTAGAATAATTTGATAAATCATAAAGATTTTTATTTGTTTTCATATCATCATAAACATCATTTGTATTAATTTCATAACATAAACTGTCTGTATCAGTAAATAATAATTTAACTTTGTCGTTGTATTGTTTTTTCATTGTATTATAATGAAAATCGTACATCAATTCTTTTGATAAATCTAAAATGCAAAATCCGATTGCAATTGGTTTATCTAAAACAACACATGTTTTTGATCTTGAATAACCTGTTAAATTTTCATTAATAATATTAAAATCTTTAAATGTAACATCATTGTGAATCTTCATTGCTCTTTTTTCATCATTAACAAGCTCGTATCTTATTCTATTTCTAACGTTTTCCATGGTTTTACCAAAAACAGCATTATTAAACAATTTAAATAAATCTTTTTCAAATTCATTTTTTGCATCTTTTCTTTTATTTGTATTAAAATCAATATATTCTTTCATCCAATTTGATTGATCAAATGAAACAACACGGTTGACTTTAACTAATTTCAAACCTAATTGAAGATATAATTTAAGATTTCTGTAATGAACAACATAATTTTTTTTATCTCGCAAATTTGGAACTAATTTATTTCCTTTTGTAAATTTTCTCTCAGTGATTTCGTACATTTCTTTTAATTTTGGTGAAATCATTGAGTCATTAATTTCAATGCTTTCAGGTGCCAAAGGATAATCATTATGTAAATCGTGTAATTCTTTTGGATATTCTAAATCGACATCTAAAATATAACCAATTTTTGAATCATTTGAAATTGAATTAATAAAATCAACTGTAAATTTATTCATATCTTGTTCAAATTTATAATTTTTTGTTGGTAATTTTTGAATCATTGCATGACCATATAAATTATTTGCATCGAAATACATTATAAATTTATCAATTTCATTTGTGTTGTAATCAGGCATATATTTATTGTTTGCTTTGCTATATCTATTCATAATAGAAGAAATACCCCCCCGAATACCTCTTTCAATCATCAAATATATATCATAATCACTAATAACATCTAATTTAATATTTGTCATTTTTAATAATGCATCCCAAGCAAGACCGGGTAAAGTTAAATAATGTGATGGATCTAATTTGTAATAATCAATACACATATTTCTAAATGCTTCAAATATGTCAGCTAATAATAAAACATCAGTTATTAAATATAAATCATGATAATCACCAAGATTTTTTAAATTCATTTCATTCCAAACATTTAAAGCCTGTTCATAATCATTATCATCGATTTCAGATTGTTCTAATTCACTATAAAATTTATCTTTTGTGGGCATTGTTGTTTCATTGAATTTATCAAAAGAATTCATATAATCATATGGATAAACACCTTTTTGAGTCAATAAAATCTTTTGTTTGTTATTCAATGATTTAAAATGTTCATTGAAATGAGTGAAATTGTCATTTATATTTTTTAATAATGTTGTTTCATTTGGTTTTTTATCATCTTCAAAACCTAATAAAGAATTAGTTAATTTTTCAAGTGAAGACATCATAAAATTACATGAATCAATAAAATTTAAATTAGCAAGTGAAAAACTTAAAAATTTTTCTGTTGAAGTTGGAATACAATTAATACGTAAATCTTTGTTTTTGAATGATTTAATAATTAAATGTGAATCATAACCTTTTAAATTATGAAACACAACAGGAATTTTAATATGTCTCCATGAATATTTTAAATTACAAATTGAATGGGCAGCTCCTCTGTATTCTCCAGTTAAATGGTCATGATCACGAACTTTTTTATAATTATAATTTTCTTTATTAATCATTTTTTGTTTTTGTAAATCTTTTGCAACCAATTTTTTTAATTCTTTTTCATTCATTTCATTTAATTCATTTTCAAGCATTTCTTTTAAGTCTTTTTCATCATCTTTAAATAATTTTCTTGGTTCTTTTCCAAATTCACAATTACATAAATAACAATGAGAAGCGTGATTGTGTTGTATTGTTTGTTCTTCAGTCAAATTCATTGGAATAATATTTTTCATTATTTTAACTAAATCTTCTGATTCTTTGAGTAATTCATTTACAAATTTCTCACCCACATCCTCATTATCATCTTTTGCTCTGTAAATCACAATATCTTTTGTATATTCAGGAACAGAAGAAACAATTTTATAAGCATAACTACAAGCGTTATGTTTTTGGTATTTTAATGTGGCTTTTGTTTCAATTGTTTCAACATTATTTTTTAAAATACTTTCAAAATCAGCATAAATGATAAATGGATTTTTTAACATTTTTTGATAATTTTTGAATTGGACATAATCAGTTGCTTTCTCTTCAGTTGGTAATTTGGTTTTTTCTTCAAATGCTCCACAACCATTATTTAAATGATTATTTAAATCTTCTTTATGTCTGTAAAAGTGTAAACATGAAGGACAAACATGAGTATGATGATCTTTTGTATTTTCTCTGAGTAATGCAGATAATGATTTTACATATATATAATGTTTTTTATTATCATCTTCATTTTTTGGACAATTAGATAATAATAATAAATTAATGCATTCATCAACATCATTGATGCCTAATTTTGTCAATCTTAATGGATAAATGCTTTTATCAGCATAACCATACACATTTATTTTTTTATTAAATTTAGCTTCAATTTTATGAATATCATTTAATTTCATTGGAAATTCAACACCTGAATCAATATAAATTTTTGCTTTTTCTTTATAATGACTAACTCGATCAGGATTTCTAATTGCTTGACCTTCTTTAATCATATCATGATAAGCCATACAATAAGCAAAACAATACGAATCATTATTTTTGATGTTGATAAGTCCATATTTTGAATTATTGTACACTGTTGGAGTTGGAATATATTGATTTCCTCTTAATGGGTTAAATTTTACAATACCAATTGTATAATCATGGCATTCATCAAAATTCCAACCACTACCATTACTTATAAACTCTTGCAAATCACTTTCAATAATATAAAATGAATTGTTCAAAACATTATCAATATCATTAGCATTGTAAATAATTTCAATAGGTCCTGAAAAATTAGCCAGTTTTGGTTCTTTTTTGATAGTAATTGTATCATCCGGATTTCTAACATTAACATATTTATACATATTGCATTGAAAAGTTAAACGCATTTTTATATTTCTTCTTGTTAATATGACATTTTCTAATAAATTAGTAAAAATACGATGACAATTATTACCGAACATCTCATAATTTTGTTTTAATGGAGGAATTGCATTTATAACATATCTTTTAATTAAATCACCAAAAGCATTATTAATTGCTCTCGGTTCAATATCCCAATCGATTAAACTTTCTGCATAAGCTTTATTGACTAAATAACCTTTTTTATTTCTTTCAGGAAATGAATAATATGTTATTCCGTTTTTTTCATATTTAAAAGCGACTTCATCAAAACCTTTAACAACTCTAACCATTTTTATATATATATTATTTTTATATATTATTATAATATAGTATTAGATAATATTTTTTTAAGTAGTTTTGTTGTTGAAAAAAATTAATAAAAAAATAATAAAAAAAATTAAAAAAATATATTATTTATACTTTTTATATAAAAAAATGTTGAAAAAATATGAAATCTATATATTAATTAATTAAACTTCATAATCATCATAATCAATCTCGTCCATATTTAAATTTTTTAATTGCATTCTTCTTGATTTTCTAATTTCTGACAATAAAAATTTTTCATGATTGGTTAATTTCAATTTTTCATAATATCTTTCTTGAGTTCGTTTATTGTATACATCTTTATTTTTTTCATAATTAATTTTGTTTCTTTCCATCACACATTTTTTACAATTACTCGCATAACCTGATTTATAACGAGTACAAGGTGTAAATTCTTCAATGCATAATATTTGATTACAACGTTTACAATATTTTGAATCCATTTTATATTATTTATATTATTTATATTATTTATATATTTAAATATTTATTTATATTATTTATATATTATATTATTTATTTTATTTTCTAATCTATATTATATATTATATTTATATTATTATTTCTTTAAGTACTTTTATATATTAATAAAAAAATGAATTTAAATATAAATAATGATGAAATAAATGATTTTGATGAAAATATAAAATTGAACGATGAAATAATTAAGATTCACTGTAAAATATGCAATAAAATAACAAGAACAGTTGAAATAAAACATTATAAAACAAAGAAATTAATAAGAGTATGTAATGAATGTAATAATTTAGTTAAAATAGTACTATTCAAAAGAAGAAAATACAGAAATAAACATTTTATAAATGATGTTAAAAATAATAATGATATTCATTTTTTATGTCTTGATTAACGTAATTTGATTGTTTTAAAAAATGAATTTCTACGTTTTTCTTTTTTCAATAGTTTATCAGGTTCTCTTTTATCAATGGAATTTTTATGAGGAAATAACAATTCAACAAAATGGTTAATCAATTCACTGATAAAACCTAAATCAAATGCATATAATGCAATATCAACAACAGACAAAATCAAATCAAGACATAATTTAAATTTAAAGTCTGATTGGTAAGCTAATTCAAATATAGCACATATCTTTTTAGCGTGTTCTTCAACGAATCTGACTGATATTTCAACAACTCTTGAAAAGTTTTGTTTGAAATTATCAAATGAAAATAATTTGATTGTGTTATTATATTCAAATTTTATTTTTTCGTATTGTTGTATTCTTTTCTTTTGGTCACTTATTTCTTTCTCATGTATCATTTTTTCAATAAAGTTCATATTAGGTCCTTCAACATTTAATTTATCTTCCAATGTGTTTAATCTTTCATTCAAGCTATTTAGTCCCAAATTCATTTTTATACTGTTTTATATAATAATATTATATATTATTTATGGATCTGTTTTATAGATCTTTTTGTATGCATAATTATACAATGCTTCATCTGCTTGTTCTAAATTATCTTTCAATGATGCATCAAATGATCTACTGGGTGGATCTATTCCAAATTTTTTTAATCTTAATTTAGGTGGTAATTTGCTTGGATCCCAATACCTAACATGTTCCAAATTTCTATAATAGTCCATAAATACATTATCTTTTTTAACATCAACTTTACCTTCTTCACGTTCAAAATCATATGTTGTTTTTCTTGATTGATCAACTGCATCACCAATGCCTCTTATTGTATCAGGAACGGCCCCGGCAATGGCTCCAACAATTGCGGCATTTCCACCTTTTTGATTTGAAACAAATTGATTTTTTTGAGTTCCACATGTTTCACATTTTGTACTTGCCATTTTTCTTCCATTTTTTGAGTATTTATATGTGATCTTTCCATCTTTAGTTTTCTTTTTACACTTAACACAATAAATCATTTTAATATAATAATATATTATAATTATATTATTTATTTAATAATTTTTTATATTTCTTTTTTCCATAACCTTTTTGTTTTGCGATTGCAACACCTTTATCATATAAACCATTTGTATATTTGTTTGCTTTATCACTTAAACCAATTTTTTTTATATATTCATCTCCTTTTGTAATTAATTTATTATTTTTTACAAAATCATTTATATCTTTTATTTTTGACATAAAACCTGAACCATATTGATAACCAACAGAACCATTATAATATTGAGTTACAGCACGTGCATTAGACATTTTTAATTTATTTATATAATATGTTTAGATAATTATAAATTATATTTAAAATCAAAATTATGTCTGTAATCACATTTATTTTTATCAACAAACAGAAAATTAAACATGTCTTTTGTTGCATCTTTATATAATGTATGGAATTGATCATATGATATATTCAAACAACAAGCATCATAAACATCTTTTAATATTTTATCATCATGATCTCGAAATAAAAGCCAAATGTCAAACATTTTTCTAATATCAGGGTTAACATCTGTAAAATGTTGAGTTGATATAATGATTTTTGATTTATAATGTCTATTCTTTTTCATCAATGCCCTCAATGTTTTATTATTTCTCATTTCATCACTTATATCATCAAATATTAATAAATGTCTTGGTGTTAATTTTCTAGGTTTATATTTTCTTATTTTGACTGTCAAAGTCTCATCATCTTCACTGACATTTAAAATTTGAGGCTTTTTGTCTTCTTCTTTTTCATCATCTTCACTGTCAACAGTTTCACTTATAACATTTTCTTTCATTTGATCCATAACATCAGTCAAAGTGTTTTCTTTTTCATTCAATGAGTCATATTTTTCATATTCAATATCATGATCATCTAAATATTTCATTATTTCTTTATATGTTGGGTCAAAATCAATTGTTGAAACAAAAAAAAATACTTTGGTATATTTATTGATACACTCTTTTATTATATTGTATAATACAGTTGTTTTACCTTGTTTCTTTCTTGCTAAAACGTATATATTTGCGTATAATTCAGGTATCATATCAAAACCTTTTATTTTATTGTTATCAATCTTTGGTAAATTGACACGATGAACAGTAATATTATTTATTTTCTTTTTATTTAATGACATTTTATTTTATAATCTTTATAATATATAATATAATATAAAAATGTCAGAAATTGAAATTTATAAAAATGTTGTCATTAATTTAATTTTTAATCATATTTTAACTATTGATCCACGGAATCAAATTAATTCAACTTCATGTTATGCATATATAAATATTCCATTCATTCCAGATGAAGTTGTTTTAAAAAATTTGTCTGTTCATGATGGAGATACGGCAGCTGTTAGTTCAGAACCAATGTATTTGATAAAAACTGACTTAATTAATGATAATTACATTATACATTTTCCAAAAACAGCTGCTATGCATGAAATTGAAAACATCCCATTTCCATTAAAAAAACCTATATCTGGATTGTATAAATTTTCTGTTGTGGATATCATAAATACAGTTCCTGGAAATGAAGCAACATTTGAAATGTTTTGTACACTGACCTTAATTTTTATTAAGTATAAAAATAAATAAAATAATGACCTATTTATATTATAAATGGTATATAAAAAATTTATTAATTCACAATTATATTATGTTAATTCAAGAAATAGAATTAATGGTACTGATTCAAATTTTTCATTTAAAATCGATATTGACCAAACAATTAATTACGATCGTGTGGCCATTGTTGATGCATCAATCCCGAAATCATATTATTTAATTCAAGATGGAAGAAATACATTCACATTACAAGAAGGAATCAACACAATAACAATCACATTAACACCGGGTAATTATTCAAGATTATCATTAAAAACATCATTACAAACTAAATTAAATGAATCATCAACATTTGATTATATTGTTTCATATAGTTCATCTCCATCTTATGACGATGGTAAATTTATATTTACAGTGTCAAACAACAGTGGAACTCAACCACAATTTATTTTCAGTGATTATCTTTATGAACAATTAGGATTTAATAGAAATTCAACCAATACATTTACTGCAAATGTTTTATCTTCAACAAATGTCATTAATTTACAACCTGAAACAACATTAATGATAAGATCTGATATATGCCAAAATAGAAATGAAAATATATTACAAAATATATCAAGTTCAGGAAATTCAGATTTTTCATATATAGTTTATCAAAACTTTAATTTAGATATATATAGTAAAACAATGAATTCTAATACAAGCAATACATATAATTTTATATTAACAGATGAAGATGGAAACGAAATTAATTTAAATGGTTTAAATATGATATTTACATTATTAGTATATAAATCAGATGATTTTAATGAAAAGGTCTTGGATTATATTAAATATAAAACAATACAAAATATAAATAATGAAAACATATTTTAAATAAATAAAAAATATTTTCTAAAATGAATATATAATTAAATTAAAAATGTCTATAGTAGCAAGAGAATTAGATTATAAAAAAAAAGATTTTTCACATGGTTCATACATGATGACAAAAGTTATTCAACAAACTGGCGGGGAATCAGTGACAATAACAACTGGAGGCAATGAATCAATATTCGAATTACCACCAAAAGTGTTTAATTTATCTAAATCAGTTTTAGCTTATGTTTCAACTCCAATTGCAACAGCTGGATTTAATCTATATTTTTCAGATGTTATCAGTGAAATTAGACAAATTCAGTTATATACAACTGGTGGACTATTTCTAGCTGATATCAATTATGCTGATAATTATACAAAATCAATATTAAGACATGAAACTCCATTGACTGAAATACAAACAAATCATACTATTTTAGTTGGGGGATCAACTAGTGCTCCAATAGCTGGTTATGTTGCTGGAGCATGGGAAGGATTACATAATATGGAGATGCAAATATCAGAAGTTGCCGCTGCTGGTGTCCCAACTATATTGAGTCAATTATGTCCTGAAGTTGGTGGAAGTGCCTACACTTTAAATTACAATACACCTGCTTACTTTATTGGTGGAAATACTGCATCGGCAACTCCTGTTATGACTAAACAAATACCATTGAGATTATATAAAAATTCAATATTTGAATTAGATAAAGATTTATATTTTGGTGGAGAATCAATTTATATGAGAATTATATGGAATAATTCCAATAGAATATATTACGGTGCTGCTACTTTGGCGAATGCAACAACCACTGAGGTTACTGGTACTGGTGTAACAATCACTGATTTAAATTTGTTTTTGGCTGTTGAAAATGATAAAATAGCTGAACAATCTGTAAAAAATTCTTTTAATAGTTCTGTTTCATTGAATTTACCTTATGTTTATTCAAATATGATTAATATTGCATCGACTAATGGAGGAAATAATAGTATTACAATGAGATATAATAAAGGTCATGGTTCCAAATTACTTAAAATATATTGGAGTCCATACAATGGGGCTGCTTCAACAATCAGAACAAGTTATGATCATATAAATTGCACTGCTGTTGCTAGTCCTGTTGCTGGTTCCCGTGTTAGTTCATTTTATACAACTGTAAACAGTGAAAGAACAAGCCAATTTAATTATGATTGTACAAAATTACAAGATTATCTTGTTAAAAAAAATAAATTGCGTGGATCTGGCATAACTTCATCAACCGATTATTATGTTAATTTTACATGGATCGAAGATTTTACAGATAATTACGCATTATATGAAAAACCATTGGATGGAGACCAATTGACTTATATTGATGGCAAAAAATTAGATGAAGAAATTGTTTATAATATATTTGCCACTTTTGGGGCTGGTGTTCCTGCAAATTTAAATCATTACATTTTTGCCGTTACACAAAAAACATTAACTGTAAATAGCAATGGAATAACATTACAATAAATAATTATTTGATTTTATACACTTTTATATAATTTTATATGAATTATATAAATTGAAAAATATTACAAAAATGATTTTATATGTTTTTACATAATTTTATATATATTATATTTCAATATATCCGAAATCTTCAACTTTTGATTTAAATTTTTTTATTTCTTTTTCGCCTTTCAATGAATCTTCTATTATTTTAAATCCTGTTGAATCTTTAAATGATTTTCCTGATGATCTATCTTTTATAAATTTCATTGCAAACCATCCACAATTTTGTGTGTTATTTCTTTGGTATTTTATTCGATTTATTTTAACTTGATATTTATTATTTGGTCGATATTGATTTGTTAATTTAAATACTTTTTCCAATGATTCACTATTTGGATCTTCACCGAATGAATCATAATACTCAATTGTTGTCGGTGTGATAAACCATGAAACCCAATGACCTGATGGCACTTTAATGGGTTCTGTATTCATCACAAAACTAAAATATGGATCACTTTTATTTATTTTAATATCTTGGACTTGATCTAATGCATAAGTTCCTTTAAAATTTTTAATTGTTTTCATCATTTTATTTATTTCATCATTAAATAAACCATCATTTTTACCATCTCCTTGTTGATTGTTATTATTGCTTCCTTCTGGTTGTCCATCATCAAAAACTAATTTTGTCCTTGGATCATTTAAATCTTCATTTATTTCATTGATATTTGATTTTTTGATTGGTGTTAGTTTAAATGGCGAATCAAGTTTTTCTATTGGTCTTTTATTTAAAGTTATTTTTTTTCCTTGTGACATAACGCTTCTTTCATCGTCTTCAATCTCTTCGATTTTTGCTGGTTGTATTTCATCGCCTTCATGTGTTTTATTTTCTTTTCCTCTTAGTCTTTTTGCGTATCTATCATTTTCTTTCAATGATCCCATGACTGCACCTAAAAATCCACTTTCATCTTTTTCAATGACTTGAACTTGTGTATTTATTCTTTCCATCACACTATCATACGCTTTTTGTTCTTCTTCAGTTCTATTGTAATAGTCAGGATCATTTTTATAATCGTAAAATGAGTCTTCTTGTAATTCATCAACTGTTTTTAATAATTCTTCTTCCTCATAAATACCATATTTATCATGTTTCAAACGGATATTTTCAACTAATAAGTCATCATATTCTTTTTCTCTCAGTTTTCCTGGTATTTTGAACACTTCTTTTAATATTCTTTTCTTTTCATTATTATTCAATTTCTGGATATCTTTTGGTTCAATGACTTTATAATTTAATTTCTCGGTAAATTCAATTATTAATGGATCATCTAAATTTAAAAATGTATATAACGTATCAAATCCTCGAGCTTCTAATTCATTTTTTAGATATTCTCGATATTGTGCGACTGTTTCTTTACCTTTCTTATTTTGTGTTCGTAAATTATTTTCTTTTGCGAATTCTTCTAATTTTGGACCTGTTAATTTGGAAAATAATGCATTTTTTTCTGCATTAATTTTATCAACTTTTTTATCTATTTCTTTGACAATTTCTTTTCGTTTTTCTTCTATTTTCTCCTTTTCTGCTTTCAATTTTTCTTCATATTTTTCAACTTTTTCTTTATATTTTTTTTTTAAATTAGTTTGTTTTTCTTGATTTTGTTTAATCATTTTTTCAAATGCCCTTCTTTGTATTTGTCCATCATTATACTCTTTTATAATATCATTGTTTCGTCGCTTTAATTCATCTAGTTCATTTATTAAATTTTCATCAATTTCCTGAACATACATTTTATTATCTTCTTTACCTTTTTCTTGTTTACCATTCATCAACATCAACATATTATTATATAAATTAGTTTTCTTCAAGTCTTCAATTTCTTTTTCAAAATCTTTTGTTTCTTTTTTTCGATCATCTAATAATAACCTTGGATTTGTCAACAATAATGTTTTTATAAATGCATCAGTTGAAACATCTTTTTTCTTTGGTGTTTCACTTGAACCTGTTAAAATTGGACTTTTACCATCATAAATGTTTTTCTTGGTGGTTTTTCTCTTTCTTTTTTGCTTCTTGTAATTTGATGTTTTCTTAATTGCTTCAATGATTTCATTTAATTTACTTATTATTTTATCATCTGATTCACTTGATACAATGCGATATTTTTTACCATTGTACACAATATACCTATAATTTCCCGTCTTAACGATTCTTACTTTTTTCATTTATTATATACATATATCATACATTAAAAATTTAATATTTTTTTTTGATAATGTTTTTGTAATTCTTCCATTTTATTTATCTTTTTTATTTCTTCTTGTTTTGGTTCTGGTTCTTTTTCAATGATAATCTTTTTAATTTCCTTTTTCCTTGGTATTTTTTTCCCTTCTGCCGCCATTAATGCTATTTTCTTCATATCTTCAACTTCTTTTTTTAATCTTTCTATTTCTTCAAATGGATTCATCATTGGTGCAAGTTTTTTGTTTTTATCTTTTGGTTTAACGTATATTATCTCATCTTCTGAGTCTGATGAATCTTGTTTGTCTGTTTCATTTAACACATCACCATATTTTTGTTTCAATTCTTTTTGTTGTTTTGATTTTTCTAATTTAACTGTTCTTGCTTTTTCTGCATTGATTTTGCTTTTTTCTTTTCGTTTATCTAATTTTTTCACTTCAATTTGTTCATTGGTTTGATCATCATTTTTTATATTATTTTCTTCCATTTCTATTATTAATATTTAATAATTTAATTATAGAAAATAATTTTTTCTATATTTAATTTATAACCAAAATAGTTAAAATATTATATTTTCTATATATTAACTCTATATTATGCAATCACAAAACTTATTTAATTCTTCTAATTTTGATGGTGATTATATCAATGTTGTCACTGCACAATTTGATAATATGACTTTAAATGATAATTTAATTTTAACTGGAAATGATCGAGTTGATAAATTTGTTGTTTATGATTCAAATGATAATGATATATTTACAGTTGATACACTTACTCCAAAAGTTATTTTACCTGAAACAATAACAACTCAATTAAATCCAAATGAGACTGTTGTGACTGATTCAAATAGTGATTTAACAACAATGGTTTATACATCTAATAATACTGTTTCAACAATTGTTTCTCGTGATATAAACGGTGATAGTTCATTTAATGATATAACATGTAATGATATCAATATTTTAAATCAGTTGACATTATCAGGAACAAATATGACCAATAAATTTAATGTTGTTGATAATTCAAATACTGAAATATTTAATGTCAATTCAAATTTAAATCGTGTTGTTGTTAATGGTATTATGGCTTTAAATGGCACTGATGCAAATACATTAAAATTATGTGTATTTGAAACAGACACAACACAATTATTTGGTGTTGATACTGCCAATCATATGGTAAAAGTCATGGGCAATAATTCAATTGCTAAATTAATTGTTTCCAATTCTTCAAATATTGCCGATTTTCGAGTTGATACACTTTATGATACAGTCAATATTGAAGGTCCAAACTCAACAAGTAAATTTAATATATTTGATTCAGTGAATGATTTAGTATTTTATGTTGATACACAAAATAAAGGTGTTTTTACATATCAAAATACTTTGGATGATGGGAACGGAAGTATGTATATAAATAATGATTTAAATGTTTCTGGTATAATAAATTTATTTGATGCTAATTTTAGCAATAAATTTATTGTTAAAGATTTTTTAAATAACACTGTATTTAATATAAACACAATAACAAAAGCAATAACAACAAATAATAATACTTTGGATGATGGAAGTGGAAATATTACAGTGATTGGAAATTTTCTTGTCAACAATACAAATAGTACATCAAAATTTCGAGTTACAAATAGTAGTAATATTCCAATGTTTAATATAAATACAACGACTGGAACAATAACAACATTTAATAATACTTTAGATGATGCTACAGGCAATGTTTTAATTAATGGTTTATTAACTTCAAATGGTGGAATATCAAATAATGGAATAATAACAACAACTAATTGTAAGATTTCTGGATTAACTGCATCAAAATACGTTAAAACTGATGCATCAAAAAATTTAATAACTGGAGATATATTGGCTACTGATATAACAGGCAATTTTACATCAATCACAACAACAAATTTAAATTCAACTAATTGTAATATTTCAGGATTGACTGCATCAAAATACGTTAAAACTGATGCATCAAAAAATTTAATAACTGGAGATATATTGGCTACTGATATAACGGGCAATTTTACATCTATCACATCAACAAATTTAAATTCAACGAATTGTAATATTTCTGGATTAACTGCATCAAAATATGTTAAAACTGATATATCAAAAAATTTAATAACTGGAGATATATTGGCTACTGATATAACAGGCAATTTTACATCAATCACAACAACTGATTTAAATACAACTAATTGTAATATTTCTGGATTAACTGCATCAAAATACGTTAAAACTGATGCATCAAAAAATTTAATAACTGGAGATATATTGGCTACTGATATAACGGGCAATTTTACATCAATCACATCAACAAATTTAACTTTATCTTCATTATCGGCAAGTCAATTGGTTCAATCGAATGGATCAAAAACGTTAATCACTTCTAACACATTGCCTTCATCTTGTTCGGCAACATCAATGACATTAACAACACCATCGATAACAGATGATGTTAAAATAGGGACATCATCGTCAACAAGTGCTAAAATAATTGCAACATCAAATAATTATGAA